>Ga0114951_10001638_pt1 | contig 27132 bp, 19 predicted proteins | sample AM7aDNAmetaG_FD_88677 | JGI IMG/M metagenome (GOLD analysis project Ga0114951, IMG submission 88677) | Freshwater microbial communities from Finland to study Microbial Dark Matter (Phase II) - AM7a DNA metaG | ecosystem: Environmental > Aquatic > Freshwater > Lake | place: Finland: Lake Alinen... | reverse complement strand
CGTCTCCGTCATCCTCCAGGTGGGCAGCTACAAGCTGCGTAATGGAAAGCGTATCTTCAAGATGGCCCCCCTGCATCACCACTTCGAGCAGCTGGGGTGGAGCGAGTCGAAGGTCATTGTCCGTTTCTGGATCGGTGCCTTGGTGTTTGCATTGTTTGCACTCACCACTCTCAAACTGCGTTAGACAAGGCCCGCGCGCGCCCCATGCGGTGCACAATAGAGAGACCGCGGAAGCCTGAGGAAAAACCAAATGATGGAACTCAAAGGCAAAAAAGTCTTGGTTGTAGGACTGGGAAAATCTGGCCTGGCGGCGGCCCTGTTTCTCCGCCACCAGGGAGCGCAGGTGACGGTCTCCGACGTGCGCAGCGCTCAAGCGCTGGCCAAGGACATACCCGCTCTGCTTGACGAAGGCATCATGGTCGAGGCTGGCGGCCACGGCCTGCTCACTTTCCGCCGTCAGGACCTGATCGTTGTCAGCCCCGGTGTGCCCATGGATACGCCTGAATTGGTACAGGCGCGCGGCTTCGGCCTGCCGGTCATCGGCGAACTCGAACTCGCCGCCCGCTTTCTCCAGGGAAAGATGCTGGCCATCACCGGCTCCAACGGCAAGACCACAACAACCGCGCTGCTCGGCGAAATTCTCAAGGATGCCGGTTTCCCCACTCTGGTCGGCGGCAATATCGGAGTCCCCGTCGTGGGCCTCATCGGCGAAAGCACCCCCGACACCTGGTCGGTTCTCGAGGTATCCAGCTTCCAGCTTGAAAGCACCGTCGAGTTCCATCCCGCCATCGCCGTCATCCTCAACATCACCCCCGACCACCTCGACCGCCACGGCAGTTTCGAGAACTACGCGCGCGCCAAGGAACGGATCTTTGCCGTGCAGAATCAGCACGACAGCCTTGTCCTCAACGCTGACAATGACCGTTCAGCCGAAGCCGCCAGTCGCTCGGCCGCCCCGGTCTACCTCTTTTCCGTCGAACATTCGGTCGAACAGGGCGCCTGGCTTGAAGAAGGATTCGTCGTCTACCGCCCGTCGAAAGACGCGCCCATCGAGCAGGTCATGCCCCTCGGTGGAATCCCCCTCAAGGGCACCCACAATGTGGAAAACGTCCTCGCCGCCGTAGTGGCGGCCCGGCTGGCCGGCGCGACTGTCGAGACGATTCGCAAGGCCATCGAGGGCTTTCGCGCTGTCGAGCATCGCCTCGAGTACGTGGCCACAGTCAACGGCGTCGAGTTCTACAACGATTCCAAGGCCACCAACGTGGACGCCACCGCCAAGGCCGTCGCCTCCTTCTCCGGAGGTATTCATCTCATCCTTGGCGGCAAAGACAAGGGCTCCGACTACACTCTGCTGTCGCAGCTGCTGCGCGAGCGGGTCAGCGCCATCTACACCATCGGCGCGGCCGCCGCCAAAATCGAGTCCCACCTGCGCGGCGTCGTCTCCATCCACTCCTGCGAAACGCTGGAAAAAGCCGTCAGCGCCGCCGCCTCTGCCGCGCGTCCCGGAGAAGTGGTTCTGCTGGCTCCGGCCTGCTCAAGCTTCGATCAGTTTGAAAGCTACGAGCACCGCGGCCGCGTCTTCAAGCAACTCGTTAGCGAACGCCGGGGATTCAAGGAATGGCAGCACGCGTAGGTGCCGACAAATGGATGTTTTTCACCACATCTCTGCTGATCCTGGCGGGCCTGGCGATGGTGTTTTCAGCCTCGGCCGTAGTCGCTCAGGAGCGCTACCACTCCGAGTTCGCTTTTGTCGGCAGGCAAGGCGGCTGGGCCCTGGCCGGCGTGGTCGCCTTGCTCGCGCTCATGCAGGTGGACTACACCCGCTACAACTCGCCCCGCTTTATCTACGCCGCCCTCTGCGTCACCACCGTCCTGCTGGTGCTGGTGTTTTTCTTCCCCGGCTCCCACAACACCCATCGCTGGATTCGCTTCGGCGATCTGTTTACCTTTCAGCCCTCTGAGATCGCCAAACCGGTCCTCGTACTGTTTCTCGCCTGGTTCCTCCACACCCGCCTCGACGAGATGCGGGACTGGAAAAACACCCTGCTGCGCGCGGCCATTATGCCGGTAGTCTTTATCGTCCTCATCGTTCGCCAGCCCGACCTGGGTACGGCCCTGGTTCTTCTTGGTGTCACCGCCATGATGCTGGTTCTGGCCGGCATGGAGTGGAAATACCTGCTGGCCGGCTTTGGCGCCACCCTCCCCTTTCTCGCCGCACTGCTCTTCATGGTCGCCTGGCGTCGCCAGCGCATGCTCGTCTTCCTCAACCCCGAGTCCGATCCCCAGGGAGCCGGTTTCCACATCAACCAGTCGCTCATCGCCGTCGGCACCGGCGGGCTCACCGGCCGCGGATACATGGAAGGAATGCAGAAGCTCTTCTACCTGCCCGAGGCCTCCACAGATTTCATCTTCGCCAACATCGCCGAGGAGCTTGGCTTTCTGGGCGCCATGGCCATCGTCATCCTCTTCATCGTGTTTGGCGTCCGCGGCCTGCGCACCGCCTTTCGCTCCAAGGATCCCTTTGCCCGTCTGGTCGCCTTCGGCATCACCACCACCATTCTGCTCCAAGCCTTTTTCAACATCAGCGTGGTGCTTTCCCTGGTCCCCACCAAGGGCATTCCGCTACCCCTCATCTCCTCCGGCGGCACCTCGCTCTTCTTCACCCTCGCCAGCATCGGCATCCTGCTCAATATCAGCAAAAAAGCCGCCTGAACAAACGCCGAAGAGTCCACATCGGTTTTACAGGCCGCGAAAAAACCCATTGTTCGAGGGAAACTGGCGAGCTTTGTGTCAGGGCACGACTTCAGTCGTGCCGCAAGTGGTTGAAAATAAATGAGGGCTTTAGCCTCTGCGGAAATGTCTTCGGGCTTTTTCGCAAAAACCCAGGCCTTTTCCCGACGCCACATTAGCCCATTCCACAACGCAGGTTCCGCCAAAGCGCCAGGTCCTGAGATCCCCTCACCGTTTATCCTGTAGTTCATTGCGAAAGGCAAAAGCTTGTCCAATCTCCGTGTTCTCATCGCCGGCGGAGGCACCGGCGGCCACATCATTCCAGCCTTGGCCGTGGCCAATGAGCTGGTCTCGCACCACAACGCCGAGGTGCTCTTCGTAGGCACAGCGCGCGGCATGGAAACCCGTCTGGTGCCCGAGGCAGGTTTCAATCTCCGCCTCATCGATGTAGGTCCGCTCAAAAACGTCTCGCTCGTCACCCGGTTGCGCACCCTCCTGCGCCTGCCCTCGAGCATCTCCCACTGCAAAAGTCTGATCCGCGAGTTCCAGCCCGGCGTTGTCTTTGGAGTAGGCGGTTACGCCTCCGGTCCGGCCATGGCGGCGGCGCTGCAACTCAACATCCCCACCATGGTCTTTGAACCCAACGCCATGCCGGGACTGGCCAATCGGCTCGTCGGCAAAAGAGCCCAGGCCGCGGCGGTGAACTTTCCCCAGGCGGCTGCCTGGTTCCGCAACTGGGAGGTCACCGGCATTCCCGTCCGCCAAGAGTTTTTCTCCATCAAGCCGCCCACCACCATCGCGCCCCACCTATTGGTCTTTGGCGGCTCCCAAGGTGCGGGCATCTTCAACACCCATCTGCCCAGGATCATTCCCGCGCTCCTTGACGCAATTCCCTGTCTCACCGTGCTACATCAGAGCGGAGTGCGTCAGGCAAAAGAGACTGAGGCGGCCTACGCAGCTTGCGGTGCAGATCCCTATCGCTGGCAGGTTCGTCCCTACCTCGACGACATGCCCGCACGCTTCGCCGCCGCCCACCTGGTCATGGCGCGCAGTGGCGCATCTTCCGTAGCGGAACTGGCTGCCGCCGGCAAGCCCGCCCTGCTCGTGCCCTTTGCCGCCGCCGCTGACGACCATCAGCGCCGCAATGCCGAGGCCATGGTTGAGGCAGGGGCCGCCGAAATGCTCCTCGAGTCGGATCTTGAAATCCCCGGCAAACTGCTCGCCGCGCTCACCGGCCTGCTCGACTCCCCGGATCGCCTCGCCGCCATGTCCGCCGCCGCCCGCACCCAGGCCCACCCCGACGCCGCCCAGCGCATCGCCAACCGCCTCTCCTCCCTCGCCGCAGCCGAGACCGCGTAAACGGATCATCGAAACTCCAGCCGCTTTCGATTCAAGCCTTCATACAGGATTGGGTGCCCCATCCATTCCGCGCTTTTTGCGGAATGGGTGGGAGAGCATGCGGATCAAGCCGGTGCCCCATGTCTCGCTCTTGAGACATGGGCCTCGATTCAAATCCTCATCGCTAAACTCCCGCCACAAACGAAAAGCCCGCCTGCCGAAGCAGACGGGCTCTTCGTTCAAAATTCAGTTGAATTATCTGCGTCCACCACCGCCGCCGTGGCCACCACCGCCACCGCTCATGTGTCCGCCACCACCGCCACCGCCGCTGAAGCCGCCACCAGAGCGTCCACCGCCGCCGCCGCTGAATCCACCAGACGAACGTCCACCACCGCTGAAGCCACCGCCGCCGCCTGCGCTGCGGCCGCCGCCACTATAGCCGCCGCCGCTAAAGCTGCGTCCACCGCCGCTGTAGCCGCCGCCCGGACGGGCTCCGCCGCCGTATCCACCGGCATAGCCGCCACCACCGTAACCGCGCTGGCCACCGCCACCGTTAAAGGAGCGAGCCGGACCGCCATAGGTGCCGCGATTTCCGCCGCCCGCATAGGGTGTGCGCCCGCCGTAGCCACCGCCTGCATAGCCGCCGCCGCTGCCATATCCCCCGCGTCCGCCGCCATACGCATCACGTCCGCCGTAACCATCACGTCCACCGTAACCACCGCGCCCGCCGTAACCGTAACCGCCACGGCCATAGCCATAACCGCCGCGTCCATACCCATATCCGCCCCAGCCTCGGTGATACCACGGGCCGGCGCCGATAAAGAAGCCGCCCATAAACCACTCAGGTCCGTAGAAGCCATAGGGGGCGCAGGCGTAAGGGTAATAGGAGTAATAGCCCCACTCGCAAACCGGGGCGGCGTACTCGTAGCCATAATCGTAGGGGTCGGCAACAACTGCGGGGCCAACTCCGATTCCCACTCCAATCTGGGCCTTTGCCGTAGCTGCGAACGGCAGAGCCAGAGCCATTGCCAACAGAACCAAGCGGTAACTCCGCATGACTTCCTCCTCGTGCTGCCCCGGCCTGCTCGTCCCGGACCTGGGAACCGGAGGCGACCTCCGTTCTCAGCACTTGCCGGCCTTTGGGCTTCTCTTCCCAACCGGCTTCTGTTCTCTCAAACAACATTCCCGCAATATAGTTGCGGTCTCTCCCAAAAAGAATCGTCTACCGCACTTGCAAAGAGCAAGATCTTTCCGCCCAACGCGGAAATGTGTGGCCCACAAAAGCCGCGGCCTTTGCATGCGCACAAAAACTCCTCGTGCGAAGTTCACCGGCAAGCCTTGTAACAGTCCTCCACCGGCGTTGCCCACCCACGTGGAATGAATCTGTGCCCCATCCATCGGACGTCTTTGTTCTTGTCCGATGGGTGGGAGTCCATAGCCCTTCCCCCGCCTGGAAATTCCAACTGAACCGGAACCAATTTCACCCTGTCCCACAAAAGCTATAAATATTAAAAAATGGAGCCAAATTGCTCAGTATTTACGCTCATCGCCGTGCTACATTCTCTCGACTGGGGGTTCCAACTCCGACTCGCCCAAAGAAAGTCTGGGGGTTGATATGTCGCATGAAATCACTCCCGCTGCCAAACAATCCTTGTATGCCTTGGGTTGGGCCTCTGCGCCGGGCGGGATGTTTGCGTTCGAAAAAGCCTCCGGGAAAATAATTGACGCCAACCCAGCCGCTGAAGAAATGTCAGGCTACTCCCGCGATCAGCTTATCGGGCTCCACATCACCATGCTCCATCCAGAGGCTGAGCGGGAGCAAGTCAAAGCTCAATTCCTCAATGGAACGCTGAAACCCTTGTTTTACCTCAGCTTTCACATTCAGCATCAAGACGGCCAATGCGCGCCTGTAAACATCAAATCATCCTATCCGATTACTCTGGGCGATCGGCAGGTCATGATTTGCGTCTATCGCAACACCTCCGATCTGGAACTGAGTGAGCATCACCTCACCACCAAGACCTGGGCGCTGTCGGCCTTCGCGGGTGCTGCCCTGGCGCTTACGCATGAGCACTCCGCTGCCAGCCTTTTCAAAGCTATATGCGAGGCCATCACGCGTGAATCCATTTATACCCTCGCATTCGTCGGCATTGCCGAGAACGGGCCGGACAAACGAGTTGACATTGCCGCCGCAACAGGCGCCGCTGTTTCCTTCCTGGACGGACAGAACCTGAGCTGGTCAGAGGATCGACCCGATGAGAATGGTCCAATAGGCCTTTCTATCCGCAGCAACCAGGCCCAGTTCCTTGAGAATTGCGTCGAGCATCCCGCCTTCGAGCCTTTCCGTGAACAGGCCAGGCGATTTGGTATTCAGTCCTGTATGTCCGTGCCATTCTCTGCGCAGGGGCAAATGCGAGGCGCGCTCGTCGTCTATGCCGAGCATCCCCATGCATTTGGGCAGGTCGCCGTAGAAGTCTTTCAAAATCTCGCCGACCAGATTGGCCGGGCCATCCATGCAATTGAGCAAAAGCAACATCTGCTTGACGAACAGGGGCACACTGCAAAACTGCAGTCCCAACTCACCGAGGCGCTCTCAGCTATGGTCTTGCCCATTGTCACCGCCATGGAGATGCGAGACCCCTTCACATCGGGGCACCAGGCCCGCGTGGCTGAGATTGCCGTAGCCATTGCCAGGGAATTGGGCTGGCAAGAGGAAAGAATCGGCGGACTTCGGGTGGCTGCAACGGTTCACGATGTCGGCAAGATATCGGTTCCAGTCGAGATCCTCACCAAGTCCGGCCCGCTCACAGGGGTGGAGCGGATGATGATCGACGCCCATTCTGAGACCGGCCACACCATTCTCAAGGGGATTCCCTTTCTCTGGCCGGTTGCCGAAATTGTGCGCCAGCATCATGAAAAGCTCGATGGATCGGGCTACCCTTATGGCCTGAAAGGGGACCAGATCCTTCCTGAAACCAGGATCCTCACAGTCGCGGACATGGCCGACGCAATGGTTTCTGACAGGCCCTACCGGCGGGCATTCGATTTGGAAAAAACGCTGGCGATCATGGAGGAGGAAGCCGGTACAAAGCTGGATGCTGAAGCCGTTAGAGTTTGTGCGGCTCTATTCCGCGAAAAGCGCCTTGTTATCCCGCTGGGCAAGCAATACATACGCTGATATTTAGATCCAGCAACTAAATACTGTTCGGGTGCCCCACCCATTCCCGCGCATTTTGCGGGAATGGGTGGGATGAAGATGCTCCTCAAACTCCTTGCTCGAAGTCACGCCTTGTTCCGCAGCCTACGCATCCCCGCCCTACGCCACTTCGAAAATTACCAACTGCAAACGCCCCGATTGCTCGCTGGCAAGTCATTTCCGCCCCTCCAGGAATAGAATCTGATCGTGTAGTAAGCGCGGATCAAGTTCAGCGGAGGACGTTGCTCCATTTGAGTTCAAATCACTTCTTACCGGCATGGATTCTCCTTTTTGGCGCACTTCTCTGCGCCCAACCTACGCCTCCGTCTCCAGCCGCCCAGCCGCCTCAATCCGCGCCAACGCCCTCCCAACATGCGGGTTCAACGTCAAACTCTGCCGAAGGACTCATCAAACTCGATGTCCTGGTGACCGATGCATCGGGTAAGCCTGTCACCGGTCTCGCACCCCAGGACTTTACTCTGCTCGAAAAAAGTCAGCCCAGGCAAATTCTCTCCTTTCATGCATTCGATGGAGTCCTCGCCAAGCCCGATCCGCCCTCTGAAGTCATTCTGCTCATTGACGTCTTGAACATTCCGGGCCATCTCGCCAACCATGCCAAAGAAGAAATTGAAAAATACCTGCGCCAGAACGGCGGCCATTTGGCCCAGCCCGCATCGGTTTTCCTCCTCGACAACACCGGGATTCAGTTGACTGCCGGGCCTTCAATCGATGGAAACCTGGTTGCCGCGGAACTCGCCTGGAGCCCGGATTCACGCCTGCCTCGCCCCGCTCCAGCCGCCCCGGTCCAAAGATTGCCTGAAGTACGCGACGCCATCAGCGGCATGCATCTCCCTGCCGAGAAAACCCTCACCGCGCTCGGCATGATCGCTTCCATTGAAAGGCGCAAGCTTGGCAAAAAATTGTTGATTTGGGTCGGACCCGGCTCGGGAATTGGCAGCGGCATGCACTCCGATACCGCCAAAGACCAGGACCAGCTCTTCAATCTGATCGTCTGGTTTTCCACCCTGCTGCGCGAATCCCGCATCGCCCTCTACAACACTTCCGTCGGCAAAGTCGATCCGCAGCAGCACCTCGATGCGGATTTCCTCAAAGCCGCGGAGTCCCCAAAGGACGCCAGCGTCAAAAAACTCTACAGAGATGTTCTTGCCGTCGAGAGCGGCGGCAGCGTCTCAGAGCCGGGCGACGACCTGGCCGCTCAAATCGATCACTGCGTCCGGGAGGCCAGCGCCTTCTATGCGCTATCGTTCGATCCATCCCACGCCGATCATCTCGACGAGTTTCACGATCTGCACGTGCAGGTCAGCCAGCCCGGCCTCACCGCCCGCACCAGCACCGGATATTACGATCAGCCGTACTACTCCTATCAAACCGATCCCAGGACAAAGCCAGTCACCGTGGCCGAATTGGATCAGTGGCTCCAGGCCAACCGCGACAAAAACGACGGAGAGTTGGCCAGGGAGCTATCCGATCTGGAACTCACCGAGCGCTTGAGCGCCCCAAAACTCTCCTCCTGGACCGAGCGCCTGCACGGCGAAAAGGCCCGCCGCGCGCTCGCCGGACTCGCCGATATGTCCGTGTTCCTCACCCTTCCCGCGGCCGAGATCTCCGCTGATGCGCCCCCCTCCGCGCCTGAACAGCAGCGGATCATCGCGGCGGCCGCCGACTATCTCAGCAATTCAATTCCTCTTCTGCCGAACTTCTTCGCCCGCCGAACGGCGGCCCGTTATCTCGAAGCGTTGAAACTCGACCCCGAGCACAGAAGAATAGAGTTTCAACCCTTACGCCTGACTGAAAGTGCAACCGCCACGGTGCTCTACCGCCGGGACCGCGAGGTCCTGGATTCTGAGGCCGAGAAGGGCAGAAAGCAAAAACCGGGTGACCCGGACTTCAGCACCTATGGAACCTTTGGCCCCGTCCTGAGCGTCATTGGCGATGTCCTCGCCGCTCCTGAAGAATTAACCTGGAGCCGTTGGGAACAGGTCGCGGACCGCCCCAGCGCGGTATTGAGCTTTCGCGTTCCAGCCGGCAAGTCACGCTATCTCGTTGGAGGCTGTTGCCTTCCCGATGGCGATGGAACCAGCGGGTTCGCAAAACTGGCTCCCTTTCACGGTGAGATCGCCATCGATCCCGCCACCGGCGCCATCCTTCGCCTCGACGTGGTATCCGACCTCAAAGAGTTCACTCCGCTTCTGCTCTCCGACATCATGGTCACATACGGCCCGGTTCAAATCGGCGGCAAAACTTATATCTGCCCGGTCAGAAGCGTCTCCATCATGCGATTCCGCTCCGTCAACAACTCGACCGCATGGAATGAAAGCTTCAGAACCTATGGGCCCTGGGTAACCATGGTGGACGAGTATACGTTCGACGACTTCCACATGTTTCGTTCCGAATCCCGCGTCCTGGCCCCGCCCCCATCCCCCCCCGAGAAGAACTAGCGGTGTCCATCACACAGAGGTACATCTATCTGTTTTTGAAAGGGCGCGGCTTCGCAGCCTGGGGAAAAACTCGTCCGGGTGGTAGGCCGGGGATTTATCCCCGGTATAAAGTCAGCAAAATCAACAGGCTTTAGAAGCCCCTGAGGGGATGCTCTGCGTGGAATAGCACTCGATCAGAGGCTCCCTAAATTGCCCCCTGCAAGATCGCGATTGAATGCGGCCCCAACCGCAGATTCTCATCCTCAAATGCCAATTCATGCGTCTCCGGCACAACCCGGTTTGGATGAGCGATATCGTTGAACGCTTCCGGCGCGTCGCCACTGAGAATCGTGACCTTCGCATTCCTCATCTCTCTTCCGCCGCCGAAGTTCAGCTTCCAGCGAGCCGGCATCGCAGGATGACGATTCACAAATGCGATCGCAACCTTTTTCCGGTCGTCACTGCACGTCGCCAGCGCATCCACGGCCGGCACTGAATCCTGATCCACCCGCAGCGATTCACATACAACCCGCCCCGGCACAACGTTCGCCTCCAGCAGGTCCGAATACATCTTCAGCACGTGGAACGTGGTGCGTTTTACGATGCCTTTCGGATGCACGAACAGCGGCCCGCGCACATTCACCACCGGCGCCATGCAGGCCATGTGCACGTGTTCCGCATTGCGCAGGCACCCGTTCAAAAACGATGCCGAAAACACCGCATCCGCCATCGTGTAGGTTTCATTGCGATCGCTCTCATCCCGCTCGCTTATCTTCTCCAACTCGTTGGCGCCGCCGCCCGGAAATCCCGGATGGTGCCACCCGCGCAGATTCCACTCGTCGAAGGCAATCTTGATCTTGTCTCCAAAGCCCGACTGCTTCAGCAGTTCAATCGCCTGCTGAATCTCCTGCTCCGGCTTCTCGCAGCGAACCATGCAATGCAGGTAATCGGCCGGTGTCGTGCCGTGTTGCCACAGCGCGTCCCAGTAGCCGTGAATGGAAATGTAGTTCAGGTATTTCCCGGCATCCTTCAGCATCGGCGGCGTCCAATTGCCGTTCACCGTCGCCGCCGCCAATATCTTCAGATTGCTGTCCACAGCGCGCATCATCTTGGCCGATTCCCGCACCAGCGGACCCCACTCCTCAACTGTCTTCGCGCCAATCTCCCCGCCCAGGTAGTTTTCGTTCCCGATGCTCCAATAGCGAACGTTGAGCGGCTCGGCGCTCCCGTTCGCCTTGCGCATCCGGGCAAACTGGCCCTGGTCTTTCAGGTTGCAGTACTCCACCCAGTCGCTCATCTCCTCCGCGGTGCCCGTACCTGCATTGGTGCAGATATAAGGCTCCGCGCCAATCAGCCGGCACCACGCGACAAACTCGTCAGTGCCAAACGTGTTCGGGTCCTCCACTCCCCAAGCTTTGTCCAGGCTTGGCTGGCGCGGGTCGCCTACCCCGTTGCGCCAGTGATAGGCACTGGCGAAACAGCCGCCCGGCCAGCGGACTACCGGCACCTTCAGCTCCCGCAGCGCCTCAATCACATCCGTCCGGAACCCCTTCCCGTCGGCCAGTGGAGATCCGGGCGCAAACACGCCCCCGTACACCTGCCGTTGAAAGTGCTCAAGAAACTGCCCAAACAGCATCCGGTTGTATGCCGTCGAAGCCGCCGAGAAGTCGGTCGTGAACTCAGCCCCAACCGCCGGTCCCGATTCCAGTGCCGACAGCCTCAACCCTCCGGCCATCGACCCCAGAATCACCGTTGCGCCAGCCTGGTTGAATTGCCGTCGAGTGAGCCGCAGCCTTGCGTTTCTCATCGCTGAAAGTTACCCCCTCAGAATGCCCCAATTGAATCGCTGAGTAGCGCCACAATTCTAGCTCGCTGACCGCCACTGTAGCGCCGCTCTCCAGAGCGGCTGTCATGCGGGTCTCAAGATCCGCACAGATCCATCTTCATTCGGTCACGGACCTGGTGCATACCAGCACCCTGAAATCATGCGATTTTGCTGTGCCTTCCTTGCTTTTCCAGGATCTGGAATTCCAGTCAGCCGCGGGGGTGGTATTCTGGCTCGTCGTCCGATAGGACGAGGAGGATGACTTGAGAAAGAAATTCATACTGGCAATCAGCGGATTGGCGCTTTTGGCAGGTTGCGGTAACCAGCCGGACAAGGCTTCCAACATTCCCGTCAAGCCCAAATGGCAAGGGGCTCCCTACCATATCGAGTTTGGCGCGCCGCCGGCAAAACCGAACGCGGCCGGCGTCACCATTCCGGTCGTCAAGTACACGGCCAACCCTGAAGCGGTCGAGAAGAGAGCCACCCTTGTGGTCAAATTCGACGCTTCCGTGGTCACCAAAAATGGACCGTTGATGAACCAGATGATCATGGCCCCGGTCGATCTACCCGGAGCCGTGGGCGCTCTTCCCGCCGACTATATGGATGCCGCGGACAAGGACCTGTCGAGGTTCCTCGGAGCCTACTGCATCAAGGGGAAGATCAAGATATCCGTCGCGCTTGCCCGCTCATCGCTTAACCCCCAGGCCACAGATTCTGAAGTGGAAGCGAAGCGCATGTCAGACTGGATGCCCATCGAGGTCGTCTTCAAAAACCCGCATCCCAAATGTTAGCGTCCTGTCTCTGGAATTCACGGCAAAACAGAAACTGTCATTCTGAGCATCTTTACTCGCGGCAGCGCGTTACGTCCGTGGATGAACGGCCACCGTCTACCTCGCAACTAAGCACCGTGCCCCATCCATTCCGCGCTCTTTGCGGAATGGGTGGGACCGAACAACACTCAACCGGGCCGTTCATTAGGGGCATCTTTACTCGCGGCAGCGCGTTACGTCCGTGGATGAACGGCCACCGTCTACCTCGCAACTAAGCACCGTGCCCCATCCATTCCGCGTCCTTTGCGGTATGGGTGGGACCGAACAACACTCAACTGGACCGTTCATTAGGAGCGAACGGGGCGCCGAACGTTTTCCGGGGTCCCCAGGGAGCGTTTTTGCTCTTTGGGATGGAGTGCGGGGGTGGTGAGCGAAGAATCTGCTTTTGTTCTTCGACGAACTTCAAACTCACTACACCAGGCGCCTGACCCTTTCAAAGCACCATAACTCCCCAAAGCCACAAAAAAGGCGGCCCCTCCATGAAGGAGAGGCTGCCTTTCGCAGGTATTCCCTCGACGTGCTACCTGCGATCCCGATCGTCGTGCCGGTAGGAATCCCGTCCCCAGTCGTGCCGGTCACGATCGTGCCGGTCAAAATCACGGCGGTCAAAATCATGCCGGCCAAAATCGCGCCGTTCAAAGCGGTCCCGATCCCGATCGCGATATCCCACAAACTCCCACCGTCCCGGAATCCAGTAGCCATCGGCCATGTAGCCGTCCATCCATACGTAACCCGGTCCGGGGCAAGGCGGAACATAGGCAACCGGTCCACGCGCATAGATTCCAAATTCGGCTGCCTGCGCCGGGACGCTTCCGAGGCCCGCCGCGCCAGCCACCACCATCGCTCCCAACATCCAATTCCTCATGCTGCTCATAACGCCTCCGTCCCAGCCGGCCCCAGGGTGATCCCCGCTCTAGTGGCCAGCCCGGCTTCTTTACGGTTTGAGGTTTGGATCTTGCTGCCTCTCCGTTCCGCCGGTTATGTCCTATGCAAACACCGTCTGCTCAAAAGGTTGCGCCCGCCGCCTGAAAATATACCCCCGCAACTTTCTCTCAAATCCGTGTTTACCGCACATCTTTCAACCTGATTAAAGTCACTCCCCAACGCCACTACCCGCAAAAAAGTCCCGTATCCCTGTCATCCCGAGTAGCGCGACTCGCATAGCGAGTTACGGCCGGCGATGAACCGGGCCCTATGTTCCAAAGCGGCTCCGTGACCCATCCATTCGCCCTTTTTCTGGCGAATGGGTGGGAAAGCATGAACCCCATCCCGCGAGACCATCTGCCGCCATGCGCTGGTGTGGCACCTGGAAACAAAAAGGTGGTCAATTTTCAAGGTGATTGATTCAAATAACTTAACCGCAAATTTAAGTGCAGAAAATTACCCTCTCCCGGCGCACAATGTTGATAGGAGGCGGAAGATGAAGAGCACAGACCCCAATCCAGGTCCAATCTGTCAGGGATCTGCCCACCACCCCCCTCCCTACCCCACCCTCCCTACCCACCCCCCCTCCCTGCCAGCCGAAGGGCCAAACCGCTTCCGCTCGGCGCATCTCCCTTAGCCGCAATCGGATTCACCGCCGCGTTCGCACGAAGCCTTTTGTTCTCTGCGCAAGTTGTCGTAGTCTTCCTTCTATGCCGCTTCTTGCCTCGGTCGTTCTTGTCCTCCCATTGCTCTTTCCGCTTTCATTCGCCCAGCAAAAGGAGATTCCCATGTCTCATCACGCCCACGGCACATTCACCGTAAAGGTCCAGCCGCTCTCGCCCGCGCCCGCCGAAGGTCTCAGCCGCTTCTCCATTGACAAGCAGATCAGCGGCGACCTTGAAGCCACCACCAAGGGCGAAATGTTCTCAGGCGGCGATCCCAAACAGGGAGCCGCAGGCTACGTGGCCATCGAGGTGGTCTCCGGCACGCTCGCAGGGAAGCGCGGCAGCTTCGCGCTCCAGCACTCGGCAACCATGGATCAGAGCGGCCTCAAGATGTCCGTCATCGTTGTGCCTGGCTCCGGAACCGGCGACCTCAAGGGCATCGCCGGCGTCTTCACCATCAAGATCGAAAACGGCCAGCACTCCTACGACTTCGCGTACACATTGCCCAACTGATCGCCGCTCTCTGACGTCTGTCCGCTGTCCACTGCCCACTGTCCACTGTTACAGTTGAGTTTCATCACCCATGTTTGCCACCTCCCAGCACGCGCACTTCATCGGTATCGGCGGCATCGGCATGAGCGGCATTGCCGAGATCCTGCTCAGTCTGGGCATGAAGGTCTCCGGCTCCGATCTCCGCCGCGGCCCCGTCACCGACCGCCTCGCCCAACTGGGCGCCACCATCTACCAGGGCCACGAAGCCGGCCACGTCGCCGGAGCCACGGTCGTCGTCACCAGTTCCGCTGTCGGTTCCGCAAATCCTGAAGTCGTTGAGGCCCACGCCCGCAAGATTCCCGTCATTCAGCGCGCCGAAATGCTGGCCGAACTCATGCGCCTCAAGTACGGCATCGCCATCGCCGGCATGCACGGCAAGACCACCACCACTTCCATGGTCGCCTCGGTTCTCACTGCCGGCGGCCTCGATCCCACCGTCGTAGTCGGAGGCCGCGTCGATGCGCTCGGCTCCAACGCCCGCCTCGGAACCACTCAATATCTGGTTGCCGAAGCCGATGAGAGCGACCGCTCCTTCCTCAAGCTCTCGCCCATCCTCGCCGTGGTCACCAACCTCGACCGCGAGCACATGGACTGCTACCACGACATGGCCGACGTCGAGCGCGCCTATCTCGACTTCATGGACAAGGTGCCGTTCTACGGCGCCGTCACCGCTTGCATCGATAACCCTCTGCTCAAGGCCATTCTGCCCCGCGCCCGCCGCCGCATCTTCACCTACGGCGAATCTCCTGAGGCCGACTTCCGCCTCGAGTTCCTTGAGGCGGAAGTCGGCCGTTTCGCCCGCTTCCTGGTCAACACCGCCGAGGGGCCGCTCGGCCCGTTCGAGCTCCACGTCCCCGGACGCCACAACGTACTCAACGCCACCGCCGCCGTCGCCATCGCCCGCCAGCTTGAAGTTCCCGCCGATAAAATCGCCGAGGGCCTCGGCCACTTCCGCGGCGTCGACCGGCGCTTCCAGCAGCGCGGCATCGCCCGCGGCGTCACCGTCGTGGACGACTACGGCCACCATCCCACCGAAATTCGCGCCACCCTCGCCGCCGCCCGCGAGTGCGGACACCACAAGATCCACGTCGTCTTCCAGCCCCACCGTTACTCGCGCACCCTCGACCTCATGGACCAGTTCAGCACCGCGTTCAAGGATGCGGACAGCGTCATCGTTCTCCCCATCTACGCCGCCAGTGAGGAACCCATCCCCGGCGTAACCGCCGAGCGTCTCGCAAGCGGCATACAGGGGCCAACCGTGCACTTTGTCACCGAGTTTGGCGCCGCCGTCCAGTTGGTTGCGGCTTCAGTCCGCGAAGGTGACCTGATTCTCACCCTCGGCGCAGGCAGCGTCAGCCAATTGGCTCCGCAAATCCTGGCCGCGCTTGAAGCTTGAGTAAATCGGAACAAGCTCGAAAGCGGAGTCACCTTGGACATTCAAGAACAATTCGGCCAGATCGACATCTACGTATTCGATCAAATCCTGCGCGGGAACATCGAGCCCGGCATGTGCGTGCTTGACGCCGGATGCGGTTACGGCCGCAACCTCGTCCATCTGTTGCGTCAGGGCTGCCAGGTCTTCGCCCTCGACGCCGATGCCGAAGCCGTAGGCCACGTTCGCAAGCTCTCAGCATCGCTCCAGACCGGCTTGCCGCCCCAGAACTTCCAGGCAGGCCCGATCGAGCAAATGCCTTTCCCCGACGGGCTCGCGGATGTCGTCCTCTGCAATGCAGTGCTTCATTTTGCACGGGACGAACAGCACTTCCGAGCTATGCTGGCTGAACTCTGGCGAGTCTTGAAACCCGGAGGCATGCTCTTCTGCCGCTTAGGCTCTCGCATCGGAATGGACTTCGAACGAATCCGCGGCAACATCTTCAGAATTCCGGACGGCTCCAACTGGTTCCTTGTCGATGAGGAAATGCTCCTCGACTTGACCGAGGAACTGGACGCCGTCCTCCTCGACCCGCTCAAGACCACCATTGTGCAAGATCATCGCTGCATGACCACCTGGGTCCTCAGAAAACGAAGAAACAAAGCCACCGCATGAATGTCCTCCCAAACTCATGATCACCTGATTTCCGGCTTGGGCATCGCTAAACTGTTTGAAAGCAATACCGCCCGTAACCCCACGGATTCCCCCTTGCACTTGTTAGGAAATCTGCCGTGCGCACCCGGGATATAGTGAAATCTGGCGACTCTCACGACCTTGCTCGGGCGTGATGAATCAAAGCAATACAACAACTCGGCCTTCCATTTGGGAGGATGAAGCGCCCGCGGAGGCCCGCGTTCGGCGCATGCAGCAAAGTGTGCCCCGGTCGGGGCGCGCGTTGCCCGGCATGCCGCTGGATATGCAGGACCCCGACGGGGACGACGCTGCGCGCTCAGAATGGGGCCACTCCGGCACATCGCGCTTCGACGCGCCTCCCCGTCCCTGGTGGAGGCCTTCAAGCACCGTGGGTCGCGTCTTTCTCGCCCTTGCCGCACTCGTGGTTCTGGGTTGCCTGGGTACCGCCAGCTATCTGCTCAAGACTTATCTCGAACGCGACGCGCGCTTCCGCATTACCGGAGCTGGCAACATCCAGGCCGCCGGGCTGGCCGAGGTCACTCGCGCCGAGATGCTCCCGGTCTTCGGCGAGGACATCGGGCGCAACGTCTTCTTCGTTCCCCTGGCCGAGCGGCGCAAGCAGCTTGAGGCCATCCCCTGGGTGGAACGGGCCACCGTCATGCGCGTGCTCCCTGACCAGATTCGGGTTCAGGTTGTCGAGAGGCAGCCCGTAGCGTTTACGCGCCAGGGCCAGCAGATTGGCCTCGTTGACGCCAATGGGGTTCTGCTCACCATGCCCGCCGGAACCATGGCCGAGCGTCATTATTCGTTCCCGGTGGTCACAGGAATCGATCCCGGCGACCCAGCCGCCTCCCGCAAGGCGAGGATGGCGATGTACGCCCGGCTGATGGCGGAACTGGACGCCAATAACCAGAAATTTTCTGAGCAGATCTCCGAGATCGACCTCACCGATCCCGAGGATGCGCGTGTGCTCATGCCCGAGCAGGGCGAAGACATCCTCGCTCACTTCGGCGAAGACCGCTTCCTCGAACGTTACCAGCGCTATAAAGCACACATTACGGAGTGGCGGCAGCAGTATCCCAAGCTGGCGGCGGTAGATCTGCGCTACGACCAGCAGGTAGTGCTCGAGATGGCCTCGGGAGTTACCAAAGCAGAACCGGCCACGGGCGCGGAGACCAGTGCCGCCAAGCCGCCCGTCAAGGATTTGGCAAATGATCCCCCGGCCAAGCCGAAACCTGCCTCGGGTAAGCCCGCGGCCAAGGCTGTTCCGTCCAAAATTACCCCAGGCGGAGCCGCAAAGGGCAAGACGCCGCCAGCAAAGCCGGGGCCAAAGTCTGCCGGAAATAGCTCCGCTAAGGTCAAGACAATCGCCGCTCCGAGCAAGGCGGCAAAAAGCAAAGCAGCGAAAGAAGCCAGGAAACGCGCGGAGGCAAAACGCGTCGCGCTCTACGTCAACAGGCGGAAACCTTCTCCCGCACCACGCCCGGCCGTCGCCGCGACAGAAGGCCAGTGAGCATCATGAGCCAGAAGCAGGACAGCATGATCGTGGCGCTCGACATCGGAAGCGCGTTCACCCGCGTCCTGGCCGTGGACCTCAATGAGGGCGCGCTTCGCTATCGCGGCCACGGCGTGGTCGAGTCGGCGGGCATGCGCAAGGGGCTCATCGCCGATCTGGCCCCGGCGGCCAAGGCGGTCAAAGCCGCCAACGAGCAGGCCGAACGCATGGCGCGCGCCAACATCGATGAGTGCGTCGTAGGCGCGGGCGGCCCGCATATTCGCGGAATCAATACCAATGGCGGATTCACGCTGGGCAATCGAATGCGCGAGATTACCGCCGAGGATGTACACACCGCCGTGGGCCGTGCCCGCTCCATAGTGCTCCCGCCCGATCGCGAAATTCTCCACCTTTTGCGGCGTCAGTTCATCCTTGATGACCAGCCCGGCATCTTTGACCCCGTCGGCATGGTGGGCGCGCAGCTTGAGGTGGATCTCCACATCGCCACCTGCTCCGGCAGCGCTTTTCAAAGCACCGTCACATGCGCCAATCGGGCCGGGCTTGAGGTCTCGATGGCCGTGCTCGAGTCCATTGCAGCAGCCGAGGCCACCCTCTCGCCCGACGAGAGGGAACTGGGCGTTTGCCTGCTTGACATCGGCGCTCATTCCAGCGACATGGTGGTGTTTTTCGAGGGCACCGTGGCCCATACGGCGTCGGTTCCCATCGGCGGAGCGCACTTCACCAACGACCTCGCAATCGGCCTGCAAATGCCCGTGGCCCAGGCTGAGGAGTTGAAGCGCCAGTTTGGAAACGCCGTCGTTACGGCCGTGCCGCAGCAGGCTGAGATCGAAATCGCCAATCCCCAGCCGCAGATTCTGCGCCTGCGTACGATCGCGGAAATCCTCGAGCCACGCGCCCGCGAACTCATGTGCTTTGTAAAGGACAGCCTGCGCCAGGGCGGCGTGCTCGATGCCCTGGGCGCTGGTTGCGTTCTCACCGGAGGCGGGGCCATGCTCCCGGGAATGCTCGACGTGACTGAGAGCCAGTTGCGCGTTCCCGCGCGGACCGGTATGCCGGTCCGTCTATCCCACATGCCCGGCGAACTGGTTCACCCCGCTTTTGCCACCACCATCGGCATGGTTTTGTACGCACACCGCACCCGCATGACCAGGGCTGCGGAAAACAATAGTTTTCGCGCCAAGCTGCGCGCCATGTTTGCAGCTAGCTTTTAACCGTTCGCACGTCGAGCAAATCAACAGGAGGCCGGAACCAAGATGGAAGAGCAGAGAAACGAAGCCGGAGAAATGCGCATCCAGTATCACGACGAGCCCGTGCGCGGAGCTCGCATCAAGGTAATTGGCGTGGGCGGCGGCGGCGGCAATGCCGTCAACCGCATGATCCAGGCGCATATGGAAGGCGTGGAGTTTATCGCCGCCAACACCGACGTGCAGGCCCTCAAGCTTTCCCAGGCTCCCGTCAAGCTGCAACTCGGCGTCCGCCTTACCCTCGGCCTTGGCGCCGGAGCCAACCCTGACGTGGGCCGTCGCGCCGCCCTTGAAGATTCTGAAAAAATCATCGAGGCGCTTGAAGGCGCCGACATGGTCTTCGTCACCGCCGGTCTCGGCGGCGGCACCGGCACCGGAGCTGCCCCGGTCATTGCTTCGCTGGCCAGCGAGATGGGCATCCTCACCGTCGCCGTCATCACCCGCCCCTTCGCCTTCGAGGGCAAGCGCCGCCTCCAGCAGGCCGAGCGAGGCTTGAAAGAGCTGCTCGAGAGCGTCGACACCATGATCGTGATTCCCAACGAAAAGCTGCTCGCCGTTGCCAAGGATGCCGGCTTCTTTGAGAGTTTCCGCATCGCCGACGACGTGCTCCGCCAGGGCGTCCAGGGAATCAGCGACATCATCACCATCCCCGGCATCATCAACCGCGACTTTGCCGACGTAAAAACCACCATGGCCGGCATGGGTCACGCGGTGATGGGCACGGCGGTGCGCTCGGGCTCGAATCGCGCCATTGAAGCGGCGCAGGCGGCCATGGCCTCTCCGCTGCTCGAGGCCGGCGCAATCGACGGCGCCCGCGGCATCCTCATCAACATCACCGGCTCGAGCTCGCTCAAGCTCTCTGAAGTGAACGAGGCTTCGTCGCTCATCCAGTCCGCCGCGCACGAAGACGCCAACATCATCTTCGGCGCAGTGCTCGACGAAAAAATGGGCGAAGAAGTCAAGATCACCGTCATCGCTACCGGCTTCCGAGATCAGATGCCCGAACGGCGCGCCCGCATGTTGAGCGTCGAGGAAGCGCCGCTCGTCTCTGTCCCTCTCGTCTCAGTGCCCTTGGAAGCGCCTCAGAATTGGCTCCATGAGACGGCTGCCGAGTCCGCGCCCGGCCCAGCCCGCTTCCAGAGCCAGGACGAAGAGGAAGAGTCCGACCAGTCCTTCTACTTCTCCTCCTCGCAGCCGGCCGTGGCCACCACCGTGACCGTGGCGCCCACTCCCGCAAAACCTGCCGTCGAGACGGTCTCGGAATTGGAAGAAGACCAGGAGACGGGATCCGCTCCCCAGTTCGCCGAAATGTCTGAAGAGCACGCCCACAGCCTTCCGCCTAGGGACTATGCCGGCGATTTTCCCGTCAGCCACAATGCTGAAGTTGAACCCGAGGAGCAGGTAGCCTCGCACGCGGTATCCCTGTTCACTGAAGGGGAAGAGGCAGAGCATCGGGATTTGGACGTTCCCGCGTTTATGCGCAGGTTGCAGTTTTAGAATCCCTGCGGCTTTGGGGGCATTTCCATTCGGTTTCAGGGGCTGTATAGTGCAATATAGCTCTTGAAAAACGGGCCTGTTTGCGGTTTTTAAAACTGTAGCGGTGTCTTTTTGTGTAATGTGCTTGTTTGCAAGGTCTTGATTTGCCGGTGATCAGAGTCACATCGGGCGAGCTAAAACGTCTGGAATAGTAAGCCAACCCGCAGATTGGCCGAAAAGTGGTAAGGGTTCCACGAAAGAAGTGCGCCGCCCAAGGGTAGACGTACGACACATAATCCATCGTTGAGAGGATGTTGGCTGGATGAAGATGTCTCGCGTTTGGGCAATTGGATTGGCCTTGGTTGGTACTGTCGCAGGTTCTGGAGGTGTGCTGGCGTTGAATGCTCCGCACACGTTACGCCATAGCCGGTCAACGGAACAGCATCTGGCCCAGTCCCGCCATGCCGCCAAGCCTCACACCGCGGCTCATGCCGCCCAGCCTGCGGCCAAGTCCACCAAAGCCCGTGTCGCTGCCAATGATGCGTCGCCCAGGCAGGAAGCTAGACTGACTGCAAGAGGCAAAGGAAGAGCCAGTGCGCGACGAGTGGCTCTAACCTCCCGCCGCCATCGTTTTTCCGAGCGCTTTACAGCCAGTTCCTTTGCCCAGGGCGACATTTTTGCCGGTGATATTACGGCCGGCGAAGATCCCTTGGTCCGCCAGGCAGCCATTGACGCCCTCGGCGACATGAACGGCACAGCCGTGGTCATCGATCCCTCCAACGGTCGCATCCTCGCCATGGTCAACCAGAAGCTGGCCCTCTCGCCCGGTGCCGAGCCTTGCTCCACCATCAAAATCACAGTCGCCATGGCGGCCTTGTCTGAAGGGCTGGTCACCCGCGACACCCCGGTTCAGCTTGCCGGCTTCCGCATGAACATGACCCAGGCGCTCGCCAAGAGCAATAACCTCTATTTCGAGGAGTTGGGCCGTGAACTGGGCTTCGAGCGTGTGCGCCGTTACGCCAACCAGTTCGGACTCGGCGAGCTTGCCGGCTACCACATCCAAGGTGAGCAACTCGGTCAGTATCCTGACAAGGAACTGCCTGCCTCCGAGGGCGGAGTGGGCCGCATGTGCAGCTTCGGTCAGGGCGTCTCCCTCACCCCGTTGCAATTGGGCGCCTACGTAGCCGCAATCGCCAACGGCGGAACCCTCTACTACCTGCAGCATCCCACCACCCAGGCTGAAGCTGCGGCTATGGAGCCAAAGGTAAAACGCACTCTCGACATAGCCAAGTACGTCCCCGACCTTCAGGACGGCATGGCCGGTGCGGTCGAGTACGGAACGGCCCGCCGCCTGCGCCAACTTCAACGAACTGCCCGTCTTCGGCAAAACCGGCACCTGTTCCGACAAGGGAACCCGCTTCGGCTGGTTCGCCTCCTACTCCGACTCGCCCCAGGGCAGCCTGGTGACGGTCTTCTTCCTTGAAGGCGGACGGCCCACCTTCGGCCCCCGCGCCGCGGAACTGACCGGCGAGTTCTACAAGAACCTCTGGGATCGCAACTACTTCGCGAACAAAAGCCAGCAGGAAGCCTCCGCCGCCCAGCCCACCGCTCCCGAGCTGCCAGTGGAAGCCACTCAGGCAGCTTCGCAGTAGCAACCGCGCGCCACTTCTACCTCGTCCACAAAAAGGCCGCCCACCGGCGGCTTTTTCGTGCGCATTCCGTGTCAGATCATCTTTGTATGCAACGAATCCCGCCATGAATCATCCGATAAAAAGAGGCTTGCCTGTTCCCAAGTTCGCCTAGCCGGGCATATGGAACTGGCGGCCTCATTCTCAACTAGCGAAGACAGGAAGCTCCCCCGATGGCCTTACCTACTCACATTCTGCTCGTATACGGCTACCTGCTGCTCTTCGCCTGGGTCATGGTCGAGCAACTCGGCATTCCCCTCCCGGCAGCGCCCGTCCTGCTTGCTGCCGGAGCCCTCTCCGCCGAAGGCCAGCTCAGCTTTTCAGCCGCCTTGCTGGCCGGCCTCGCCGCCTCGCTGGTGGCAGACAGCGCCTGGTTTCTCGTCGGCCGCAGGTACGGCCACCACGTCCTCCGCATCCTCTGCAAGCTCTCGCTCGAGCCCACCACCTGCGTCCGCCGCACCCAGGACTCGTTTGGCCGCCGCCGCGGCGTCACCCTCATGATTGCCAAATTCGTTCCCGGCCTGGCCACTCTGGCCCCGCCCGTAGCCGGCGAAAACGGCATGAACTTTGGCCGCTTCCTGTTCTTTGATGGCATCGGCTCGGCCCTGTGGGTGGGAGCTCTGCTGGCCTTGGGCCGCTTCTTCGCCGACCTGCTCAACCACGACACCAGCCTCCTCGACTGGACGAGCCGTTTCTCCGGTGCTCTCCTAATTCTGGGCATTGTCGGCTTCTTCGTCGCCCGTCTCATTCGCCGCCGCATGATCCTCAAGGAACTTGCAGCCGCACGCCTCGAGCCTGAGGATCTGAAGCGTCAACTCGATGCCGGCGAGCCGGTCTACATCGTCGACCTGCGCCATCCACTCGAGCTGTTGCCTGACCCTTTCACGCTGCCCGGCGCGGTCCACTTCTCGCCAGACGCCCTGGCCTCTCGCCACCAGGAGATTCCCCGCGACCGCGACATCGTCCTCTTCTGCACCTGCCCCAGTGAAGCCACCGCCGCCAAAACCGCCATGACCCTGCACAAGCTCGGCATCGAGCGCGTACGCCCCCTGCGCGGCGGCTTCGACGAGTGGAGGCGCCTGGGCTTTCCTTTGGACGCAATCGCTCCCGTCTTTCCCGGCGTGGAATAAGCTGTCAGCTCTATCGATCCGGACACAAAAATACAGCCCCGTCCCCATCCTTGCGACTTTTTTCTGTCGCAAGGGTGGGATAGCAATCACATTCGGTCCCGCCTTATTTCCGAAAAAGCTCAGAAAAGCACAGCGATACTAGCTCCAATCGGTGCTCCGACGCCGCTGCAGGGGTCCGGCCCCGGCCCCGCTTTGTACATGCCGTTATCGCCAACCGTGATGTCGTTGAACGCCTTCTGATTGGCCCATAGCTTCGGCGTCACAAACCCCAGCTTGGTTCCAAACGATGCAAACAGCCCTGCAAATAGCGGGGCCACTGCGCTGGTCCCGCCCACCACCGCCTGCGCGCCGTGGACAATAATCTCGTACCCCGTGTTGGGGTCCGCGTCAGCCGCCACATCCGGCACCATCCGTCCCTTTCCCGCCGTACTCCCAGCCGGAGCGGGCGGCGCGCCTATCTGAAACGACTGCACCGGGAAAATGGTCGAGTAGCCGCCGCCGGTTCCTTCTCCGTTGCTCTGCCCGGGATTGTCATTCCAAACCGTCTCTGAAGTCGTGGTTTTGTACGTCCCTCCGCAGGCCACCACGTGCGGACATGACGATGGGCAATCCACATTGGCCGGGGTCTGTCCGCCATCGCTGGAGTCGTTGTCCCCCGACGCCGCAAACACCGCCATGCCGCCGCTGCTGGCCGCATGGGCGGCCGCCTCCATCTGTTCCGCCCCGGTATTGCCCCAGTTGGCCTCGTCAGCGCCCCAGGAGATCGAGCACACATCGCACCCATCGGCAGCCGCTTTCGTAACCGCCGTGGCAATGTCCTGCGACCAGTAAACGCGAATCTTCGCCGCCTTCCCGGTAGCGGTGTAATAGGCTGCCCCGGAAACCTGTATATCGAGCGCAACCTCGTAATCCGCATCGCCCGACGAGCCGACGCTCTGGTTGGGGCTGTTCTGCGTTCCGTCCACTGATACATCGGTAATCTGCGGTGAGGGCTGACCCACAGACTTGAAAAACAAATCGATATCGGACTGCACCCAGCCGCCGCCCAGTTCAACAATCGCAATCACTCCGCCGCCCGTCAGGCCGGTGGGCCACTTGTAGGCCGCGCACAGGTTGGGCACCGTCCATGGGCCGGCTGCTGCGGCTGCCGCGGCTCTTGCGCCTGCGGACTCAGGCCTCCGCAGCTTAAAGTAGGGGACCGATCCGAAGGTGCTCGAATAATTTGATGGGGAATAGCTCACGTGGGCTCCTTTACGCAAGACGAGCTTCGTGCAGAAAATTCTGCCATACACCTGCCTCGACAGGCAACGCCCGTTCTTGTCTCGCAAGCCTTACTATGAAGGGGGAAGAACCTGCATTTTCAGGAGCACACCCTTGGCTTACGACGATTTGCGCGACTGGATCAAGACCCTCGAAAAAAACGGCGAGCTGAAGCGCATCCGCGAAGAGGTTTCGCCGGAGTTGGAAATTACCGAGATCACTGACCGGGTCTCCAAAATCGGCGCGCGCGGCAAGGCCACCGGCCAGACGGCAGGGAAGTACGCTCCCGGCGGCCCTGCCCTCCTGTTCGAGAACATCAAGGGCCATCCCGGACACAAGGTCTTCATCAACCAGTTCGGCAGCGAGCGCCGCATGGCCATGGCCCTCGGCGTTGACCGCCTCGACGAAATCGCCGAGCGCATCAAGGGCCTCATGAACATGAAGGCTCCTGAGGGATTTCTCGACAAGCTCAAGATGCTCCCGCAATTGGGTGCCATCACCAGCGCCTTTCCCAAGACAGTTCCCGCCAAAGACGCCCCCTGCAAAGAAGTCATAATCCGCGAGAATTTTGACCTCAGCGCATTCCCCATCCTCAAGTGCTGGCCCAACGACGGCGGTCCATTCATCACCTTGCCCTGCGTGCACACCCGCGACCCCCGCACCGGCAAGCGCAACATCGGCATGTATCGCATGCAGGTCTACGACGGCCAGACCACCGGCATGCACTGGCAACGGCAAAAGGTCGCCGCCGAGCACTATCGCGAAGCCCTGCGCGCTGCCGCTGCTGCCGCTTCCTCCACCGATCCGCTCACCGCTCGCGTCGCCGCCATGGCTGAGTCGGCAGGCGGCTCGGTCGCCATTCCAGACGGCCCCGTCGGTGGCCTGCCCCAGGTCGCCATGGGCAATCTCAAAGGCTCCCGCCTTGAAGTTGCGGTCGCCATCGGCACTGACCCCGCCACCACCTTTGCCGCCATCGTCCCCGCCCCGCCTGAGGTGGAAGAGTTCCTCATCGCCGGCTTCCTGCGCGGCAAGCCCGTTGAAATCGTCCAGTGCGAAACCGTCGACCTTCAAGTCCCGGCCTACGCTGAAATCATCCTCGAGGGTTACGTCGAGCTCGGCGAACTGCGCGGAGAAGGCCCCTTCGGCGACCACACCGGCTTCTATACCCTCACCGACGACTACCCCGTCTTCCATCTCACCTGCATCACCCACCGCAAAGACCCCATCTACGCCGCCACCATCGTCGGCAAGCCGCCCATGGAAGACGCATGGATGGGCATGGCCGTCGAGCGCATTTTCTTGCCCATGTTGAAAATGCAGATTCCCGAACTCGTCGACATGCACCTTCCCGTCGAGGCCGTCTTTCACAACCTCATGCTGGTGTCCATCAGGAAGAGCTACGCCGGCCAGGCACGTAAAGTCATGAACGCCATCTGGTCGCTGGGCGGCACCATGTTTACCAAGTGCATCGTCGTCGTCGATGAGGATTGCGATGTGCAGGATGTGGCGGAAGTAGTCCTGCGCGTGGCCAATAACATTGACCCCGAGCGCGACATCCAGTTCACCCTCGGCCCCATCGACTCGCTCGATCACGCCTCGCGGCTGCCCAATTACGGCTCCAAGATGGGGATAGACGCCACCCGCAAATGGAAGGCAGAAGGCTTCGAGCGCCAATGGCCCGCCATGATCGAGATGGACCGCGCCACCAGGGACAAAGTCGACGCCCTCTGGGACAAACTCGGCCTATAGCGGAGCCGCAGAAAACGAAACCGCCAAATCGGAATTGTCTCCGTCCCCGCCGCCATTCCCCGCAAAAAAGCTCCGTGCCCCATCCATTCCGCGTTCTTTGCGGAACGGGTGGGACAGAGCCCACTCATCCGGACCGTTCATGAGGAGCGGAGTCGAAGAACCTGCGCTTTGAATTCTGGAGAAAAGGGTGGGACAGCATGAGCTCCCTCTCCGCACAAACAGCCTCGAACTTTTGCCGTTACTCATGGAATGTCGTTGCACCCAGAAAGGAAAAATGCGTCTGATTTCCATGCTGCTGAATTGAAATAACTTAGCCGCAATCAAAATTGCAGATAATTACGCCTCAAAAGCGCACAATCTTTATATGGGATTCCTCCACTCAAATGACCGCCCTAGCGCCAAAAGGGGTACCTCGGGTACGGACGACCACCCTGGCACCCACCCCCCTCCCTCCCTACCCTCCCTACCCACCCCCCCTCCCACAATTCCGATGAAGCATCGCTGCG
>Ga0114951_10001637_pt1 | contig 27143 bp, 25 predicted proteins | sample AM7aDNAmetaG_FD_88677 | JGI IMG/M metagenome (GOLD analysis project Ga0114951, IMG submission 88677) | Freshwater microbial communities from Finland to study Microbial Dark Matter (Phase II) - AM7a DNA metaG | ecosystem: Environmental > Aquatic > Freshwater > Lake | place: Finland: Lake Alinen... | reverse complement strand
ACCTGTTCAAGGCAGTGGAAGCCGCCATAAGTGAATTGCATGGCAGTTATGCGCTGGTAATCATGATGGAAGGTCAAGATGAGCTTATAGTCACCCGCAAAGATAGTCCGCTAATCCTCGGCATTGGAGAGGGTGAAAATTTCATAGCATCAGACGCCCCGGCGATCCTGGAGTACACCAATAGAGTGATTTATCTGGAAGATAACGATATCGCCACTATTTCCAAAGACTCCATAAAAATTTTCAACAATCATGAAATCGTACAGCGAAAAATCCACCAGCTTCTGTGGGATAAAAAAGGGATCTGCAAGGACGGATACGACCATTTCATGATTAAAGAAATTTGCGAGGAACCCAGGGTAATCCGCGATTCTATTTATGCTTTATTTCAGCCTGACGCTACAGAATCATATTTTTCTTATAAAGATAACATTCGTGACCTTTTACTGGTGGCTTGCGGGACCTCTTATCACGCTGGTTTGATCGGGAAATACCTTATCGAGGAACTGCTGGGGATTCCTACCAGGATCGAGCTAGGTTCGGAGTTTAATCATCGCAATCGCATGATAATACCCTCAGCGACCCTCGCCATAACTCAATCCGGCGAGACTGCGGATGTTTTGCTGCCCTTGAAGAAGTTAAAGCAAGCCCATGCAAAGACATATGCCATAACTAACGTCCAGGGAAGTTCGGCCAGCCGCATCGCCGATACAGTGATCTACACCAAAGCCGGACCCGAGGTCGGGGTGGCGGCGACCAAAACATTCGTAGCTCAACTGATTGAAATATATAAAATTATTCTTTCTTCGGATATGATCGACCCACTGATAGCCCAGACTTTACGGATTGAATTAAGTCAACTACCTGAAAAAGCGCAGGCGATAATCGACCAATCTAAAATAATTGAAGATTGTGCTAAATACCTGGCTGACTTTAGCAGGATATTCTTCGTGGGTAGAGGTATCAACTATCCAACAGCTTTGGAAGGCGCCCTTAAAATGAAAGAGATCTCCTATATTCATGCCGAAGGGTTTGCTGCCGGCGAACTAAAACATGGACCCTTTGCCCTTCTGGATAAAAATGCCCCGGTCATTGCTATCCTGTCAAAGGATGGGGTTCATGAGTCTATGGTCAACAGTATTAAAGAGATCAAAGCCAGACAATCGCCTTTAATAGTTCTGGTTGATGACGATGAAGATGTTTCCGGATTATTGCCGGAAAAAGTGATCAGGATACCCCGTGTTCACCCACTATTATCTCCGGTTATGAACGTGATAGCTTTGCAACTAATGGCATACTATGCCGCCAAATATAAAGGTTGTCCGGTAGATTTTCCGAGAAACCTGGCTAAAAGCGTTACAGTAGAGTAATCAGAAAAACGCGGATACGTATCTATCAAGGGCAACCAATTAAATGTAATTATTCCAAACCTCCGGGAAATTCCCCTGGGGGTTTTTTGTTTATGATTCCTTTTATACGTTATGTAATGTGTTTTAAAAGATGTTTCGTAGCTAATGGGGAGAAAATTGGATTTGTTTTGGAAAAATCAGGTGGCACCCCCAATATCCTGGGAGAGGTTGATATGCGCGACCAGCGGAGGCGGGAGCTTCTCGCCGAGGCGGGCCCTCTGCAGCCTTTCCAGTTCATGCATAGCCTGATAAATCTGGCGCTCCAGCGAGGTTTCGTACTTCATATAGTTCTGCCAACCAGAACAGCGGTAGTCGATTCCACGAAAAAATTCTGACAAGGTTGTGATATCCTGGGCAGCCGGACGGCGGTAGGTTTGCTCGGAAAGCAGGGCCCTTTTAAGCCTCCAGGTACTGGAAATAAGACGTTCAACAAGGATAGTCTCCATCTCTCCGACGGGCTTGAGCTCCGCAATGATATTTTCGCGCATATTTGCGAGCAAGTCAGCGTCTTCCCCAGGCAGAACGGCATCTTTAGAAAAGATGCCGTGGGTAACGGCATTAAGCCTCACGGCCAGCTTGCCCTCGGGGGTTTTAACCCCGGCCTTGAGGGCATTGAGGCGGTTGGCGGCTATTTGTTTTTCGGTAGCCACGAGAACCTCCTGATAATTTTCTAATTCTGTTAACTGCCTCTAATATAGCACAATTGTTCTATTGTAGCAAGAAAAAACAGGCTTAAAAGTTTGACAATTTTGAGAAAGATTTTAGGCAGAATGGTATCTTAAAATAATTAATGGCACACGCGGCCATGCAGGCGGGAAGCTTACAGGATTTAGTCTTAAAATACAAAAACAAATATTGGCTTATAATCTTATAATATAGAAATGGGTAATAAAAGCAGTTGTCTGCAGATAGGCACCTGGAACCAGGAAGGTTAAAATGGTTTATACTACCCGCATGAAATTGTTGTTAATATTACTGGCGCTGCTTGTCTCAGGTGCAATTCTGGGAAGCGCTGGCTGCCAGTCTGCTGGTACGATGACCAGCCCTGTCCCCGTGCCGAATACAACCTCGACCTCGACTACCGCACCTATACAAACATCGACCATGCCGATACCGACACCTGCTACTGCAACTGTTCCGGGTGTTAGCTTTGTTAAAGACATCCAAACTGTTTTTAGTGGGAAATGCACCGCCTGCCACAATAATTCCAGCAGGTTAGGTGGTCTAAGCCTTGAACCTGGCTCAGCATACAATAACCTGGTCAATGCCAAGAGCAACGAAAGCGCACTTAACCGGGTAACTGCCGGGTCCCCGGATAAAAGCTACCTGCTCAATAAGGTATTAGGAACCCAGGGCCAGGCGGGTGGAAGCGGACTACAGATGCCTTCGGCCGGTCCACGGCTACCTCAGGACCAGATCAACCTGATACAACAATGGATTTCAGAGGGCGCGCCGGATAATTGAGGCTGAGCGGCCCCGCTTGAACCTTATGACATTTATGAGATATGAATCATTATCAGGGCTTTCTAAAATACCTCATAGCCGCAATGACCAGCAGCAAAACACCTAAGACAATCGAAGCGGTACCAAGACCCGAGCCCCGCAAAGGGTTGCCATGAATAGATACTATGGCTATGCCAATGATTAACAGGATTATTCCTATCACGCTGAGAACCATGGCACGCGTATTACCGGTATTCTTTCTCTGTTCTCCCATTTCAAAGACCTCCTAAATTCTATATTGTTATGAAATATTCTAAGCCTAGTTTATCTAGAAATAAACCATTCCAGGCTTGGGGTCCACCTCAGGTTTTAACGAGTCGCTGTTTTTCTGAATTGAACATCCAGGTGGGAATTATTATCCCAGGTCGGTGATTTAAAGGTTACGGAATTATAGGTTTCTCCCTTACTATCAACATCGGTAAGGTTGTTCTCCAGTGAAACAACATTTTTCTGGACATTGCCGGAAGTTATGTCAACAAATTGAAGAACCCCATTGATATAAGTTAACGGAATGTTTTGCAATACCATATTTACGGTGTGATGTTCAATAGTTGAATCGATCTGAAGATGGGAGGTCAGCGAAAGAATAGTATTACCATCAGGTGAGACAGTACCGCTGAGGGCCTCGACAGCCGTAGAACCCATGAGGTTATCCGTTTTAGTTCCGGAGAACTTAACGCCGTCCCAGGTTAGCGGAGTATAGATGGTCCAAAAATTGACATTGGCCTGTTTATCAACATCAGTTGGCTTGTTATACTTGTTATATTCATGGACCTGGCTGTTGGTTAAAACTGACGCTTCCAAATATCCGTACTTCTGAAGTATGGCCAGGTTATTGACTGGACCTGAGGCAGAGGGAGCATCTTTAATATTGGCAGTAGATTCAGCTTTCTGAAGTTCTTTACCTGCCGCGTCCAGAAGTTTCAACCCAACTGTATGTTTTCCTGCGGACTTAAATATGGTCTTGAAGGTTTTCTGGGTATCGGTCTGTATTGACACCCCATCGACAGACCAGCTATAGCGAATATTAGCGGGCGGATTGCCAGCTGCAGCGGTGAAGGTATACTCCTTGTTAATCTCCCCATCCAGAGTAGCGGGATCGATGATAAGACTACTATAAATTACATTTATATGCTCAAAATTGACATACTTCCAATCATCGCCAACTTTGCCGTCAATATATATACCAATTTTATTCAAACCCGGGTTCAAAGGATATTTCCAATTAGCACCTGTCTTATCCGGTGTAAGCGGGGACCCATCACGATAAACCTGAAATCCCAGATGACCACTATTAGGGGTTATCTTAAAACTGATGAAGGGCTGTGGTAACATATATCCTTGAGCGGTCATCGTACCGGCAGCGTTTCTATCCTCGATGGTATAACCTGGGAAATAAGCGTTACCAACGGTTCCAGCTTTGAGTTCAGCCCAGTGCGTGGCGATGGATTTCCAATCGGAAAGTGAGGTCTTGGCAACATAAGTGATCTTATCGTATTTCTTACTGTGGCCAGCAAGGATCTCGGCATAGTTTTCCCCGCTTTCATAGGGTTTAAATTTACCATTAGTAATTACAATGCTGCGGTCTTCTTTGCCCGGCCAGTTGGGATCAGCAACATACAGATTACCATCCTTAATGCGGTAAACCACCAGGGCGTGCCCACCGCCTACAGTGGTGTTCCAGATCTCGGTCATCTGCGGCTGTTTGGTGAGCTGCATGGAATAGCGGAAAAGATCAAAAGTATCCTGATCATCTGAGGCGATATAATCCTCGGTTAGAGAACGGCCCAGAGCATCCCAATCCATATCTTTCCAGACCACCGAGCAAAAACGGTAACCCTGCGAGTCATCCTGCCAGAGATTGGGTGTAGCGGGCTGATCACCGTTATTATCGTAACGGCCGTTAAGAGTAAGACCTTTACCATCCGGCTGTTCGATATAATACCACATGGCAGTCATGCTCTGGCCTGTGCAGTGCCCAGAGGCAATATAGGATCCAAAGTTAGTAAATTGCCAGTCGTCAATGCCCGGCCTAAAATCGGAATCGATGTCCGGCTTGAGTAAAGAGCGGTTAATCAGGCTGAGAATAATGTTGGAAAAGTGCCGCGTACCCACCGTGACGGAATTAGCGTCATGGGCCAGTGTAGGCAGACCTTCCAGGGTTTTGGTTTGATCGTCATACAGGAAAGCCATAGCCAGGCTGCCGTCCGGAACGGTGATTGGGATTTTCACCTGCATATAGGTCTTAGACATTTCGCCGCCGTTATTGATGGAGATCAGGGGTGTGGCCGGTTTAAAAAGATCACCGAAAGTGTGACTCTGGATTGGCGCGTAAGAAATGCTGAATTGTTTGGCAGCAGAATAAGCGTTGGCCGGTACTGTGACTGTTAAGCCTTTGATAGGAGAACCGGGAGTAGAGACTGTCAAAGCACCACCCGCAGCGGCGATATTAGCGCTGACAGCGGAAACGGGAGCGGCAGTGGTGACCGTACCGGTGACGCCGCGCGGAGCGGCGGGTGTGACCGCGGCAGAATTGATTTTAACCGCGACCGGAGTGATGGTCTTACCCGCTTGAGAATCATTAGTAGCTATCTGACTTCCCTCATCAGTGGTTTCCTGATTGGAAATGCCGGTATTGGAAGTAACGGTATTGTTAACTTTAGGAGTGCCGGTATTGATAGCCTGAGGAGTTCCTGTAGCGTTCCCGGTTTTTGGACCAGAGCACACGCAACCGATTAAAACTAAAGATAGAATTATTATGCCGGCCAGGACAATATAGAAGCGCTGGTTAAACATCTGCGACCTCCTCAGGTAAGCGGTTTATATTGGGTAACAAGCCAGTTTAACCCACAATGCCAATTACTGGCAAGAATATAGATTTATTACGAAACCATGTCTTCTAATTTGGCAAATTTCAGTTTCAATATATATTTTGAATGATTGAGGCAGATGGGATTATAATCAATATAATCAATTATGATAACGAGCCAGGAATTGGCATAACTATCCAGGATGGATGTAAACGGTCAATTCCGGGCAATACAGGTAAAATATGTTGAAATTAGTCGTCTGGGATGTACAACGCGGTAATGCAGCCTACCTTAGAACGCCAAATGGCAAACACATTGTTATAGATCTTGGTACAGGTTCTTACAAAGGCAGAGATTCGACATTTAGCCCCTTGCTGCATCTTAGAGATATGTGGGATGTGAGCAAGCTAGATTGCGTGATTATAACGCATCCCCATCTCGATCACATCGACGATATTTTAAATTATTACCTGCTAAAACCAAGGTTCCTCAGCCGCCCCAGGCATCTAACTGTCGATGAAATCTGGGCTAACAACATAGTTGAGGATAATGATAAGAAACTGAAAATCGAAGAATATCTTGAAATTAACAAGATATTTTCTGGTGAACCCCTGGATCCGGATCCGACCAAGCCTACCAACAACGGCGGAGTAGATATTCAGATCTTTAAGCCCACGACCTGTGCGAGAAATAACCTTAATAACCACAGCGTTACAATAACGATATCCTACCAGGGCTGCAAAGTTTTAATGCCGGGAGATAACGAGCCTCTTTGTTGGGAAGAACTCCTCAGCCAACCAGCTTTCCGAGAGGCTATCGCCGGAACAGATATACTGGTAGCGCCTCATCACGGCCGAGAATTGGGATATCACAGCGATCTGTTCAAATACTTCAAACCCCGGTTAACAGTTATATCGGCTGGACGGTTTGATGACAAAAGCGCAATGGAAAGGTATGGGAAGGTTTCCAGCGGTTGGACAGTCCATAAAGGGTTTGGGATTGATGAGCAAAGGAAATGCCTCAATACCCGAGATGATGGTGTTATCGTTATCGATATGGGAACAAACTCCGAAAAACGCCCTTTCATAAGCGTCAACGCCGGAATGCCTCCACTGGCGATAGCGCTTCTCAGCCATTTGTTATATTAAGATCAGCATAGCCTCAGGCTGCCCGATATCGCAAACGCAATGTAGACTTGCCTAACCGCTCATTCTGCGTCTGATGAGACGCAGAATGAGACATCGATGCTAAAATCAGAATCCTTTTCCAATTACATCATGGTAGAGCGTGACAAACCAATGTTTTCCATGTTCTCTTTAGACCACATCGGCTGTTTGACCGGAGCAATGATAGGAGCCTCCGGAATTACCGGCAGCAACAGGTGAGACGGGTGAAACTGGTCATGGTAGATAGTATTGCGGGCAGGCACCGGACCCATGACACGATCCTGAATATTATTTAACCTGAACTCAGGGTCATCACAGGCTATTTGCAACCAAATCCGATAACCTGCTTTGAAGGTATGAAAAAGGGGCTGAAACTCTATCTGGAAATCATAAACCTGGCCTGCCTCGATATATACCTGCTCATCAAAGGGGTGCCACGGCTGTCCGGGTTTTGATTTAGATTCGTCGACTTTTCTATGCGAGGCTTTGAGGCAGCCTTTGGTAATCAGCGAAACTTTACCGTCCGGCCGAACCTCGCCCACTTTAACGAACCAGGCAATCGGGGCAGTATTTTCTGTCAGGGTTGAGCCGTAAAGCGTAGCGCTGATGGGGCCGTGCAATTTTAATTCATTCACCAGCGGAGCAGTGACGTAAGCCAACGGAGGTTTATCTCCAGCGCTGCGATCCCTCGGCGAGGCAAAGGTATCTGGAGATTCGGACATACCGGGAAGGTCTGTATTGATTAAACCCTGTGGAAAATCAGGCTTATCGGGATTTGAATGAAGGAAGAATTTAGTCATTTTCATCCTGGCCAGCGGATACTCGTTTTCATAGCGCCACTCATCGGCACCTCTATCGTAAATCAAGACAGGGGGCTCCTGCATAATACCTGTATCGATGCCCTTCAACCAGTAGTCATACCAGCGCAGAACATATTCTGTGATGTATTTATCTCCCCAAAAAAGCCGGGAGTAAGAGGCATTGTAATTGGGCGGTCCAATGACCAGTTTCTGGGTGGATTTGATCATAGAATAGCCCAGAAGCTGGCCGCGGCAATTAAGCCAGGAAGAGGCCGAAGCAATATGCAGGACAGGACACTGGATGCGGTTCAGGGTAGGATAGAGGCTTCTTTCCCAGTACCAGGGTCCATCCAGGAAATTCTCATGATATGCCAGGCTCATATTCATGGGCGGCAGTTTTCCCTCAACCGGTCCGGGCCACAGGCAATCACTGTTGACTTCAGAGGCCCATCTATCCATGAAGCCCGGCCCAAAAAAACAGCCGCCGGTGTGGTAAACCAGGTCCCGGTAGATATCGATAGAAGCCCCGAAGGGGACGATACATTTCAAATGAGGCGGACGCTGAGCGGCGGTATAATACTGGCTCTTGCCATAATAGGAACCTCCAATCATGCCTATATTGCCATCACACCAGGGCTGCCTGGCTATCCCTTCCACCAGATCATAACCGTCCTTTTGTTCTTCTATGTCATAATAGTTGTATTGCCCCTGCGACATCCCGGTACCTCTGGTACTGGCAACACACACGATATAACCGCGCGGAATGTAGACTCCGGGATCACAGACTTCACTGTGATAGCCTTTGACAGGTGATCCCAACTGGGCTTCTTTGCGGTAAGGAGATGAACCCAGCAGAACCGGGTATTTCCCCGGCGCTTCCGGTAAATAGACATCAACGGCTAACCTGACGCCGTCCCGCATAGTGATGTAAACATTTTCCAAAAGCCTCACTCCGGGCGGCAAAGGCAACCTGGTGATGGGATACACGCGATCCATTTTTGTCAATCCTCCTTATTCATTATGTTAAGCTAATACCAACTAAAAAGCGGATATTCTATTTAGCTATAGCGCCTATACTGACGATTACCTGCGATTTGTGGCCGGCGGGAATGCCGGTAAGACTCTGAAGGCTGCTCTGCTCGGCGGAGGTCAACTGAGCCTTGAAATTACAACCCAGTCCCAGGGCGGAGGCCTGCAGAAGATAGTTAGAGGCGACGAAGCCTGTTTCCAAACTGGCGTACTGTTTATCACTGGCGGTTCCAAGACGTGCGTCATCCAGACCCAGTATGATATAGCACGGTGCCTGAGGCAGTCCGCTGACGGCAGTTTTTAGAGCGGCCCTGAGATCAGCCGAACCAAGCTGCTCCAACCGGTGATCCCGGGTATTAAAGTAGGCAGCTTTATTAGCGGGGTTACCAAAGAAATTATCGGAGGGCTGCCTATTTTGATAGCGGAAGACGCCATTTTCGTTTACCAGGTATATTGTCCCGGTCAGATACAACTGGTCCATGGCTGATGGGGTGGTTACGCCTCTCGGGTCTTTATGAGGTGTGCAACCGTAGCCTGCCCAAAGAAGCTGGGAAATCTGCGGCAGCGTCAAATTAGTCTGACTGAAGGTGCTGGCATACTTCAGATTGGCCAGTACGTCACCTATTTTATCAGTACCTGTGGTTGACGGGTCCGGCAGCCACCCTGTTTGACCCTGCGGTATCGAAGAATGGGCAACACACGTTGAGTTCAACTTCAAGCTGTTGTCTGAACCAAACAAAATATCCAGCTTTTTAGGCCAGGCTGACAGCGAAGATGAACTACCCCAGGAGGAAACCGCCGCCAACAAGGAAGGCATATAGATCAACCCAGCATCAAAAGTTAGTCCATCCTGACCGATGTCCCAGCTGATCTTGAGAGCACTCTGGTTAGACAGGGTATTGGAAACCTTAGCCAGCGAGTGAGAGCCCAAGTTATACGAATATGTGCCACCAGTCTCAAGGCCAACCATTCCAGCCTGAGTGGCTACTGTAATTTTCCGACTGGGCCCTAACAGGGGTGCCTTGCCAACTGCCCAGAGGATATTACTTAATTGCTGGGTGGTAGGCGTTCCGTTAAGTGAACCTGTCGATTGCCGGCTATTCAAGCAGACCTCAACCGATTCCCCAGAAAAGACCGGCGCGGGCAGGGATATTTCGCCCGGGGCGGCGGTTGGGATAATCGATGCCGGTGATGCCGCAGTGGAGGCCGGCAATACTGAAGAAGGTAAGGCCGGTGCGGACGATGGAGCGAGGAGTGTTGGAGTTACAGGTATAACGGGTGCAGTTGAGGGAGAAGTACTGACGAGCTTAGCCGGAGCAGTACAGCCAATAATTAGGGAGGCAGATATTACCAGAGATGAAAAAAGGACGAACAATTTATGCATATTATCCCTCCGACTACTGATATATGATGCTTTGTCTATTATAGTTTATACCATATTAATAAATCACAAATTGAAAATAATAACCAAATTACAAGAAACAAACACCAAACAATTTCCAAGCACCAAGAGAAAAGCACCAAACGATAACCAATTTAATTAAGTCCAGATTTTTTAAATAATATCATATACAATTTATAATGAGACAGGCGAAGCGGATAAATATTATTAAGAGGTTTAATCATGACACCTGGACAAATTAAATTATCACCGACCAGGATGCTTTTTACGGCAATTTACATTCTGATATTTCCGGTTTTAATTCTATTGCTGGCGGGAAACTGGTTGTGGATTGAAGGCTGGATTTTTAATATATGGTTTATAGCTTTATGCGGAACTGTCATTATACACCTGTATCGTCATGATCCAGCCCTGCTGGCCGAAAGATACAAAAAACCGGGAAGCGCCAATCAAGAAGGCTGGGACAAATATGTAGTATACGGGATTGTTTTGGGATTTATACTCTGGATTGTGATCATGCCGCTTGACGCAAGCAGGTTTGGCTGGAGCGCCGGTTTCCCAGGGTGGCTAAAAATATTCGGGGGAATTGGCTTATTGAATTCAGCCTTTCTCTTTTATCGTGCATTTGCTGATAATACATTCGCGTCTTCCCTGGTCCGAATACAATCTGAACGCAAGCACCAGGTAGTAACATCCGGGGTTTACGGCCTGGTAAGGCATCCGATGTACCTGGGAGGAATAATGCTTTTCGTAGGAACACCCCTGTTGCTCGGTTCTTTTTGGGGCATCCTGATGGCTGTGGCGATGGCTTTTATACTGGCAGCAAGGATTACAAGAGAAGAAAGGCTGCTGGTTAAGGAACTAGAGGGATATGCAGATTATCAAAAGAAAGTAAGATACAGGCTTATGCCCTTTATCTGGTAGTTTAAGACTTTTAGTCCAAAACAAGGCGGTAACTGCCCAGGCCGATATTTCAACAGGAACCAATAGCGCTCTGGCAGAGATAACGCTCAAATTCCCCACCCAGCCTAAGGGGTAAAACAAATATTGCCCACTCTATTTTAATTAGCGAGGGCAATATCAGACAGTTCTTTTTTTACTTCATTTTTTGAAAATGTCAGCTAACGCAAGCAGTGACAAATTGTTCGGTTCCAATTTAGCTGCCTCATCGTAGGCTTTCTTGCCGTTTAGCTTATCACCGCCGGTGGCAAAACGGAAAGCCGCTTCACGGTAATAATAAGCTTTATATTCAGTGACAGGTTCAATTTCCGCCGCTTTTAATACGTCTTGACCGGAGGCACGGAAAAGAGGCCACCTCTCAGATGCGTTTGATTTGTTCTGGGCATCTTTTAAATATGTATTCGCAGCCAATAAGTATATACCGGCTTTATCGGAGGCCTGATGCGGCGTATTATCCGTCGCGTATTTGATAGCCTCTTCATATTGAGCGCGCGCCCCATCCGTATCGCCATTGCTTAACAGTTTATCGCCTCTTTCCTGGTAGAGTTCGCTGCGGCAGTGCATGTAGGCGGAAAGTCCGTTAACGGCCTCTTTATCGCCCATTATCCGTCCGGCAGCTATCATACCATTAATCTGGAGGTCACTGGTAACATCAATGCCCCAGTATGATTTAATAAATTTATTCAGATATTGTCCACTCTTGGGGAAAACAAGATCGCAGGAGGTTGCCCCAAGAACCAGTATTAACAGCGCAATGGCAATAATTAGAAGGCAGCTATTATAGCGAGCGATTTTCAGATTCTTATTCATTATTTTAAACCTCCGCTAGTGGCATCGAAGGCACCGGAGCGGCTTTCAACCCTGGCGGCCGTCCTGGCAAAAAATTGCTCCTGTGTTAGCTTTCCCGCGCGGTAGCTCAGGATATCGCTGGTTTTGGCGGTGACGCCAAAAAGAATCCGGTCTTTATCATCCGTTAAAAATGTATTTACGTAAATCAGTCCAGCCAGATCGAGGGTTTGTAACGCGGCAAGTTTTACCATCGCATCAGCTGTCAAAGTCAGGATATTATTTGAGCTTAAAATATTCCCTGTATAAGGAAAACTAAGAGCCAACATCTGCTCGCCCATAGCCGTATCGACGATATAGGCTCCACCAGCTGCAATTCCAGCTTTGTTAAGCTGGCTCAGAATCTGCGCTTCACGTGTATCGTTTGCCATTAGCAAGGCCTCATATTTAGTACGGTCCTGGTCTACCGCCTGCTGCACCTGAGCGCTTACGGTCGGTGGTATATCGTAATGACCTTTATTATTGACTACATACACAGAAGAACTCCAAGGGAAGTAACTATTAAGGGGCTTCATGTCCGGCCATTTGATATAGAAGAAGATACCTAAACCGATGATAATCAGGACTGCAAGGATGATGATTAACACTTTTAGCCCTTTTTTCATATAACACTCCTCACTATTTTCCTAGGTGATTTAACAGCAATTTTGGTCAATTATCGAATAATCATACTTTATCCCGATAATGCAACGGAGTCAACGGTCTTTGGAATTTTAAATTGAGAATTGAAGCGGATTAACAGTCACGAAAACCAGAGCAAATCCACAAAAAACAGCCAACATATCCACAAAGACGCGAAAGCGGTGATCTTCAAGGCGGGACAGAAAGTCACGCCAATACTGGGGCGAAGCTGATTAAAGGGCGTCCGGTTTTCACCGAACGCCCACAACCAGGATATTAAAAAGTGCGGCTAGTGTATTATCTGGCAGACTTCACTAACGGGTTTACGATCTTTGGTGGGAGATTCGGCGGGATAGCCGACCGGTATGTAGGCCACAATATCCATGCCTGGCGGGACCTTGAGTATCCTTTCGAATTCGCCCTTGCAATGCGTTAAAGGGCCGCACATCCAGACGGCACCGAGACCGGCCTGATGCAAGGCGAGCAGCAAGGTGGTAATGGCGGCGGCTATTGATTGAATAGGCGTATCAACTGCGGCCAGGGCCTTTAAGGCCGCGGCAGCTTTAGGATCGGTTAAAGCCTGCTTAGCCATGGCTTCTTCCTGGGGGTTAATATTACGGGTAGTGCCGATAGCGATTACAGCCGGAGCAGAGCTGAGGGGCGCGCGCGGAGCGGGCGGAGGTGAGCCAGGGGGCGGTGCAGGACGCGGGCCACCGGCGCCAGCCTGAACGGCATCTGAGAGGGCTTTAATGGTATTGCGGTTGAGGACGAGGAAAAAGCGCCAGTTCTGACGGTTGCCACCATTGGGCGCCCAGGTAGCCAGTTCGACAGCGTCCAGCAGCACCTGTTCCGGAACAGGCTTGTCCTGCCAGTTGCGGATGGAGCGACGGGACTTGATAAGAGCAGCAAATTCAGTGGATTGCATGAGTAAGTTCCTCCTTATTCCCCAATTTTTACCAAAATAAGATGTGAACCTTTTAGAAATACCATTAATATTGTACTAAACAAAACGTTCAAAATGTTGGCCGGGCATTCCTCCAGTCTTATTATTTTCTGCCAAAGCGCGGTATAAGCGTCAATATCAAAGCAGAGAGAAAATCGCCAAATTGGGCCAGGGGGATACCTGGGTGAAGTGCTGATTTTTGATTTATGATTCATGAGCACGAGAATGGCGGAAAAAGCAGTTACGGAAAAGGTTACGGCTGACCTAACCTGCTTTCCCATGTCCAATGACGCTTGCAGGTGGGCGGGTGATCCGTCAACTTGTGAAAGGCCATACAGGCACGGCAATTGCTGTGACGAGCACAGCCTGAATTCCAACAGATACATTTAGGGTTGTACTTCATATCCCTGGTTATCTCAAAGGCGATCTCCTGGAGCATGGGTTTGGGGTCTTTTCTGGGGGGCATGTGCTGGGTCATTTTATCCAACTCCTAAAATCAGTGAGTATACTCCGTACATATCAGGTTCATCAGAAACGGACAATCCGGATTCGATATTAAGGGCAGGGCGTACACCACAAATGGCCCTGGCCGGCAAACGGCCTGTTGGCGAGCCATTGGTATCGCCATTCCTGTGTTCCGCATTATAAATCATAGCCGCATCGGAAGAACCTGGAGCCGGGGTGCGCAGCCAGTAGAACAGGCTGCAATCGTCATAAACGTAGTCTGCAGGTTGGCCGACGGCGGCGGGTATGGGGGCAACTACCCGCATTCTACCATCGTTAAAAAGGGAGAAGCGAAAACCCTCAGCGCTATTCTTGGAATGCTCCAGGCCGATCTCCGGGGCGCTGAGCAAAAACACTCTTGATTTGAAATAGGCGGAGGTCGCGGGCCCTTGGCGCCTTTCACCAGGCACAGCAGGGACGCAGCATTGCACGTTTACCTCACAGAGGCTATCCACAAATTCTCTGGTAAACCAGGTTAAAAAACCCGGTTCGTTATTATAAGAGAAATTCCCGGTGAATTTAGCCTCAGTGGAGTAAAAAGGAACGTCGTAAAAATCCTGGCGGCCCTGGTCTATATTCTTTAATACCGGCGGAGCATCAAACTGATGGGCAGGCTTGAACCAGTTGGTCTCATTCGAATTTAACCACTGGTGTATATTACTCAGGGGATAAAAATTATTACCATATTCCTGCTGGTCTTTTTCGGGATTATCTGCCTCAACAGCATCAAAAGAGGCCAGTTTTACAGCACAATCGGTCACCAGAGAGGTACCGGAATAAGCGATATGGTTATGGTCGGCAACCAAAAAGGCCAGTGAGGATTGGGGCTCTCTGACTTTGGTACCAACCGGTAAGTCTTTTAAAATCATTTTCTCATCTCCTAGCCGATCAAATAAAGGGCACGAACATTAGCAGATTCATCCACTGGCAAAGAGGAATCAACATTGATAACTGGCCGGATGCCCAGCCAGGGGCAACAGCAAAATTTGTAGCTGTAGGGGTTAACGTTGTGGGCATAGCAGGTAAAGCCCTCATCGTTACCTTTGGGAGTGCGCAGCCAGTACCAGAAAAGAAATTCAGCCTTGAAGTAGGCAGGCTGCCAGCCAGAATTAGCTACGGCGTCTGCGGAGGGGGTGGCATATCTCATCCTGAAATCGTGGAATACAGCAATCCTGGTGCCTTCCTTAAGGGGATCAGAGGTCCTGATACCGGCTTCCGCCGTACTGAGCAGAAAAGCTTTGGCCTTGATAAATTCGAGGCCATTCTGCTGGCTGTTGGTACAGGGCACAGCACTTTCGTAAATTGCCTGGCGAAAGGTCTCGCCAAACCACGAAAGGAAACCCGGCCTTTGGGCGTAGGCGTTATAACCATGTTTATCCCAAAAATTAGGGCGGCTGGCGATATTTTCCTCAGTGGGGGCAGCATCATATTCATGGGCCGGACTGTACCAGTCCCTGTCCTGGCTATTAAGCCACTGGTGCAGATTGCTAAAGGCATAGTAATTATAGCCCGTAAGGCGCAGACGCTCAGCGGGGTTATTTTGTTCGGGAGCATCCAGGCAGGCCTGACCGATCACGTTATTGGCCACCAGAGTAGTCCCCTGGTAGCCCGCGTGCCCATGTTCTCCCACCAGAAAAACAAGGCCGCTGGTCTTTTCGCGCACTTTAGCCCCAACAGGTAATTGACTGAGTATCACGTTTGTCACCCCTTTTAGCCGAACTTAGAAGTACAAATACATGCAGTTAAGTGGAATTATTAAGCAAAAGAACGTCAACGTGTTGCAGCTTCTAAACCGAAAACAAGGTTCTTTAATAAGGAGAATTATACATCTTACCTCATGTTACTTACAAGAACAGCCACATTTTAAAACATTTTGGGGATGAGACAAATGTCAATATTGAACCTATTAAAATACTCCAAGAAGTTAATCCGTTCTGCATTTCCGCTGCATCTTCATTTTTGCTATAATTGACCAAAGTCAGGCAGCAGGACAACTTTTTGATAAATAACAATGCTCTAACAATCGAGGAAATACCACTCGGAAGTCCCCGCATAAAAGCCTTTGCCAAACTGCCGTGGGACCTCTACCGGAATGATCCGCTGTGGACACCTCCTCTGACCGGAGACCTGCTGGGGAATCGCCTGTTTAAACTGGTCGGGCTCTTAACCCCCCAGCACCCCTACCACAAATACGCCGAAGTAACCCATTTCATGGCATGGAAAGACAATAAACCGGTTGGCCGCATTTCCGCGGCTATTAACTATCGCTTCAACGAATATCACAAGTGCAAAGTAGGATTCTTCGGCTTCTTTGAAGTTATAAATGATTACAGCGTGGCAGAAGCCCTGCTGGACAAAGCCAAGGTATGGGTCCAGAAACGCGGCATGAGCGTACTGCGCGGGCCCGGCGAATATTCCAACGCTACCCACGAACGGCAGGGCATATTGATAAAAGGTTACGACTACGCTCCCACCATGGAACTCACCCACAATCCTCCGTACTACCAGGATTTCATTGAAAAATACGGTTTCAGCAAAGCCAAGGATTACTACGCTTATTTAACCGACGTGCAAACACCAATGCCTCCGCACCTGACAGAACTGGCCAAAATATTTCAAAAACGCCGCCAGATCGAGACCCGCCAACTGGTTATGAAAAACCTGCTGGAAGAAGTGCGCCTGATCGTGCAAATCTACAACGACTGCTGGTCCCAAAACTGGGGCTTTCTACCAATGACGGAAGAGGAAGCAGATGCCATTGCCGAATCGTTGAGACTGGTGGCCGATCCCGGACTGGTGCGCTTTGCTTATGTAAAGGGACAGGCGGCTGCCATTATGGGGGCCTTCCCAGACCCTGACTACCCGCTGCGGCCGCGGCGGAAATGGTACGGCGACAGCGACATCGTGCGGGTGTTCAGGCTGCTACGGACAAAACGGAATATCCCGCGAATGCGCCTGATGTTTTTCGGCATACGACCCGATTACCGCAACCTGGGAATCGACGCCATTTTATTCAACGAAGTGAAAACCTACGCCAAAAAACAAGGCTACCAGACCTGTGAAGCTTCCCTGCTGCTGGAAGACAACGAACTTATCCTGAGTTCATCCGAGTTCATGGGCGGCAAACACTACAAGACCTGGCGCATCTATGATTTGGCGTTAAGCGGGAAAAAGACGCAACAGTAATCTATGGGAACTAACGGGTAATTACCTTGTTTTGGCATGTCGAGGGTTTTTAGCGACAAGAAGGCAACCCGTCCAGGTTATGCGCTCTGTGTGAAAGGCCCTGTCCAGGCCCAAGCTATCCAATAACCCCAGAACATCGATCCCCAGGGCTTCAAGCGACGGCCTGGCCTGTTCAGAATATGGGCAAGGCCGGTTTGTTCTAGCCCCGCAAGGATGACACAACTCACAGCTTCCACCAATAAGTCCCCAGACCTCTGAAAACCCTTTTGTGTAAAGAAAATCTTCCAATTCAAGGATTTTATGATGGAAATCGATTTTGGTTTCTCTGAGAGCCTCAATATCACCTTTGACATCCAAAGTGCGAGTATATTGCAGAAGCAAGCCATGACTGTAATTTTTCAGTTTATTATCAATATCTGCCAGCGAGCCGATACAAGGCGGGCACATATAATTGACACCGTAATTACCGCACTTATTCTCCAGACAAAGGTCCCTAATTCTTTCTTCCGGCACCAGGATTTCCGAGTTAATTTCAAGGCAGGTTTCAATCCCCAGCTGCCTGGCTAATTGCGAGAGATGAATTGGAATGTAGGGAAGCATGACTGCCAATGTACCTTATTTGTCTTTATGAGTCAAGAAACTGTATCCTGTATATATAATGATTAATCCCGACAACAGATTATGAAATAGTGAAAGAAACCAGCAGCACAGCCTACCAACCAGGCCGTCACAGGGACCTTACCCAGGGCAGCATCATCAAAAACCTTTTATCCTTGTGCTGGCCCATGTTCATCAGCGACGCCCTTAACCTGTCCGGCCCGACCATCGACATGCTATGGGTGGGCAGGCTCGGACCGACAGCCATTGCCGCCGTCGGGGTTTCCGGCCTGGTGCTTAACATCCTGACTTTAGGCATCTGGGGCGTCAATATCGGACTCAGGGCCTTGATCGGCCGCTTCATCGGGAACAGTGACATTGAAGGCGCCAAACATGTGGGCAGGCAGGCCATGGTGCTCTGCGCTTTCTACTCAACCTTGATGACCATTATCCTGATAATCCTGGCCAAACCTATTTTAAGTTTATTCGGCATGCAACCGGACGTCCTGGCTGAAGGGTCAACATATTTACAGGCAGTTTTAATCGGCACGATACCCATATCGATATACATGATGACCGAAGCCGTCATGCAGGCGGCCGGAGACACCGTGACTCCTATGAAGATCAGCCTGCTGATGAGGACAACCCAGGTGGTACTGGCGCCACTATTTATCTTCGGGTGGTGGATAGTGCCTCACATGGGGGTCATCGGAGCCGCCCTGGCCAATATCATCTCGTCCTGCACCGGCATGGCGGTGGGGATATTCGTGGTATTTTCAGGCCGCACCCGTATAAAGTTTACCTTAAGCCACTACCGCATAGATTTTAAGACCATGGGCAGAATACTGAAGATAGGCATACCTACTTCAATATCCGCGGCGCAGCGCAGCCTGGCTTCAATGATTCTAATGGGTATGATCACACCTTTTGGCACACTGGCGGTAGCCAGTTACTCTTTGATAATCAGAATCCAGCAGTTCGCGCTGATTAGCAATGGCGGATTCTGCAGAGCATCTGCTATATTGGTAGCACAAAACCTGGGGGCAGGGCAGCCAAAACGAGCTGAAAAGAGCGCATGGCTGGCAATGACGATGTCCGAAAGCATCACCATTATAATAGCGTTATTGCTGCTATTCTGGTCAAGTGAAACTATCCGTATATTTACACCGGACACTAACCTTATCGACATGGCCAACATATTGTTAAAAATAATGGCGTTGGGGTACGCGGTATCCGCCTGCCAGTCCGTGCTTTCGCAGAGCCTGATAGGAGCTGGAGACACCATACCGGCCATGTTAATCGATTTGATAAGCATGTGGGCAGTGGCTTTACCGCTGGCTTACATACTATCCCGGTCGACCAGCCTGAGAGTACAGGGAATATGGTGGGCACTGGTAATCGGGTCATATCTGAGCGCGGCGGTAGTCCTGATTTATTTCCGCAGCGGCCGATGGAAACACAGGGCAGTTTAGAAACCTGAAGAGTTGAGACGATCGAGGTAAGAGCAGTTCCAACTCAAAGCAGGAACAGAGGTTGGACGGCAGTGGTCATGCAAGAAGACTCCTTGCATGGCTACCAGTCAACCGAGTTGAGCGTTTTTAAGTGCGTTCCTTTTCCTGTTTAAAACCAGTTTAAAAAGCGATCTTCCAATACATGCGCCAATACCGCAAAGGACAAGGCCACTAACAACAGCCAGAGGGAGATGCGCCGCCCGGGAACCATGGCCCGCAATCCAGTACGAGACAACATGATCGATGTCAACCAATACGCCAGCGAGCCCACAACAGCCGAAAACCCAAAGTGGCAGGCCTCGCACTTTATAACATACCAAACGGGAAATCCACATATCATTTTATCCCCCATAAAACAGGCTTAAAGATAGTTTACTTTACTTTCAAAGAAAAGCGAAACAAGACAGACGAATTATGATTTATGATTTATCAATTAAGAATAACGAGTTAGATGCGCTAGATACGTAATTATTCACAAGGCGCGTTTGCGCGGTTGATAGCTGCTAACCTGATAACACTCGCTATCATATCTATTTGTGCTTCCAACGGTCGAGTTAAAAACATGCGGGCAGACGCCGGTTAAAAGCCGTGTCCTGGAGTAAACGGTTAACTGGGATTTGCTCTTGAGGGTTTGACAGGCGGCAGTTGCCTGGCTGGTTGAACAGCATATTTAATCCCATCGGTAGTGACTACCACTGTACCGTGGACATCTGTGCCGTAAACCGCGGCCCCAATATTATCCAGATTGGCCAGGGTCTCCTGTCCCGGCGACCCCCAGGAATTAACTTTGGCGCAGGAGTAAACCGCCACCTCGGGTTTAACTACACTCAGGAAGGCCGGTGTTGAGGCGCCCCTGTTACCGTGAAAACCGACTTTCAGGACATCACAGTCCGGCAAGGGCATCATGCTTTGCACGAGCATCCTGCCTTCAGCTTTGCTGCTGGCATCTCCGGTGAACAAAAAAACGACAGAAGCATAACGCAGGCTGCAAACAATGGAGTCATTATTACCATCTGAAAGCAAGGGTTTAACAGGGTTATAACATTCGAATTTTAAAGTTCCGGCCTGGATAAGGCTACCCAGTTCTGCAGTGTGGACTGCCGCACCTTCAACATTAAGCGCATTCATAAAAGTGGAATAGACCTGTGTGCTGGCGGTCAACCCGTTTATCCAAACATCATTGACCTGGTAATTGGCCAGGACATCCGCCAGACCGCCTATATGGTCTCCGTCGCTGTGAGTGGCAATCAGTACATCCAGGGGTCCGTCAACAAAGGGACGGATATAATCAACTACCCCTGGGACCTTTTCTCCTCCGTCAATCAGGATTTCCGTCTCACCAAAATCGATCAGGGTTGCATCACCCTGCCCCACATCTATGAAATGAACAGACAGGGTTTTAGGCGGAGACAGAGCGGCTGTTGGAGAGGCAACGGAAGATGCCGGTACAGTAGTTGAAATAGCCGACGGCAGGCCAGTTGGTGGTTGAGTGGGTCCAGTAGTGGCGGGGGAAGGCTGAACAGGCACAGAGCTGCTGCAAGCCGAAAGAACAAGTAAAACAGGGATTAACAGTATTCCCAGGATATGAGTTATTCGCATTATTCACCCTGCATCAATAATTTACATCCAGAGAAAACAGATCATGTTTTAAGTTGAGCTTGATCTATCAGTTCCTGCCTTCGTCTACGGTATTCGATAATAGGACGATCAGCCTGAAAAAGCTGTTCACCAATTTGCAGGGCAGAAGCCTCAGGCTGCTGCGTAACCACTACTCTGCGGTCCTGATGCGTGATAATCTGGTTAAAAGGGGCAGACAGCCGGGCTATGAGAGACCTCAGCACAGGTACACGCATAAATTTCTGGTAGAACCTGAGATAGAGTATGGTGTGGTCCTGATCCACAGGGACAAAGGCAACCAGAATTCGCACCTGTTCGCTAATGCAATTCTCCCAGAGATTGGGGAAAATGAACTCCAGCTTGAAGTCTTTAAGCGGATCCGGAGCAGGCATCTGTTCTGGTTTAAGGGGTGGTGTACCATCGTCAACCCGGTTATGGACAAAGACGTAGAACATGTTCCCGTCTAGCCATTGGACTAAAGGCCCATCAACAGTGGTGCGATTTCCTCGTCCGATGGTATTGTAATGGACAAAAGGGAGATGGGCGGCGTCAAGCTGATTTTCGATGACCCGAGAGTAATGAGCCTTCCAATAATCATAAGTCCTGCCAAACGACAAACTGTCATCAATATCTTTAAAGAATTGGGGAGGCGGCAGATTTTGAGGTGGTTTTTCGCCCCACCATATCCAGACCAAACCATGTGCTTCATGGGTAGGATAGCCCAGGACTTGAAAGCGGTCCGGCACAGGAGTATTTTTACCGTTAGCCGGGATAACGGTCACCTTTCCCGAAGAAGAGTATTCAAGACCGTGGAAAGGGCACTGTAGATGGTCTCCGGTTACCTTGCCCAGGCACAGCGCGGCACCCCGGTGAGCGCATTTATCGCGAAGGCATACCACTTTCCGGCTGCTATCCCGCCAGAAGACCAGTTTCTCTCCCATGCGGACAACACCCACCGGTTGGTCTCTTATCTGAGTAGAATCCATAACCACGTACCATTGATCAGGAATCATTTTGCCTCCTCTAGCTTCCGCAATAGACACCCTGGTCAACCGATCTGAACTAACGATTAGTTGTTCAGTTAACTAAGATTCTGCTCCACAAACTTCCAATTAACCAGGTTCCAGAAGGCTTCCACATATTTAGCCCTGGCATTCCTGTAATCGATGTAATAAGCATGCTCCCATACGTCGCAGGTCAGAAGCGGCTTCTTGCCGTCCTTTAGAGGATTACCCGCGTTGCTCGCAGCCTCTACGACCAAACTGCCATCGGGATTCTTAACCAGCCAGGCCCAACCAGAGCCGAAGCAGGTTACGGCGGCACTGGAGAACTTCTCTTTAAATTGGTCAAATGATCCAAAGTTCTTAACAATGGCGCTGCCAATAGCTCCAGAGGGTTCACCGCCTGCTTTAGGCGAGAGGCAGTTCCAATAAAAGGTGTGGTTCCAGATCTGCGCCGCATTGTTGTAAATTCCCCCGGAGGCTTTCTTCACGATTTCATCCAGGGACAGCTTCTCGAATTCAGTGCCGGGTATCAGTTTATTAAGATTATCAACATAAGTTTTGTGATGCTTGCCATAGTGGTATTCCAAAGTCTCAACCGAAAGGAAAGGAACCAGCGCGTCTCTGGCAAAGGATAGTTCGGGTAATTTGTGTTCCATATTTATCCTCCTACATTTAATTTAGCAAGTTGTATAATATATTATACACAATGCGGTAACATTCGATGTGTTTGTTATTAGTTCAGGTAAGACTTTGCCGACGTCATCAGACCCCTCGTGGGGGAACCGGTGCTAATAGGACTGTTGAACGTGTCCCTGTATTTTCAGCGCAGATATTTCAAGACTGATAATACAGAAAAACGTATCGAGATCGATGCTAAACCTTAGATGGAGCAAACAATAGAAGATAAAGCGGAATTACATATGCCTATTTTTCAACACGGACTCTTCCCCGAAAGGCTGAGGCGAAAATGCCCGCGAAACACAGCACAGCGGAGATGATAAAAGTAACATGCAGGCTTTTTAAGAAATCCGGATAGTTTTTATCTACGATCGGAACTGCCCCGATAAAAACAGCAAACAGCAGGGTGACTATGCCCAGGCTGAAAGTCTGGCCGAGCAAGCGACTGGTGCCCATTATCCCAGAAGCCACGCCGTAATACTTGCGCTCCACCGAACTCATAACGGCATTGGTGTTGGGAGATGTAAAAAAGCCGAACCCGATGCCCAGCACCACCAGGCCAAAGATAACCAGCGCCAGACTAGAATTGTCATTTAAAAAGCACAGGATTATAAGACCAACCGTGGTAAACCCCATACCGACCGAAGACAGTAAGCCAGGTTCATGCTTATCTGAAAGCCGCCCCGCGATCAGCGAACAGATCACCATGACCACCGGTTGCACGATCAGCACCAGTCCAGCACGACTGGAGGAAAGGTGCTGGATATCCTGTAAATACAGGCTTAAAAGAAAACCAACGGCGAAAGTGGCGCTGTAATTGATAAGAGCAGATAAGTTGGATAAACCAAATACACGGTTTTTTACAAAGAACGCCACTTTCAGTACCGGCTGGGCCTGCCGCAACTCCCAGACTACAAAGATAATCGAAAAGAGAATTCCCGCTACTATTAGCCGGATTCCCCAATAACCGGTGATGACAGAAAAACCGTAGACCACGGCGACCAGCGTTAAGCCGTATAAAACAGAGCCGACTAAATCGAACTTCTCTCCCCTGGCCTCAGCCCATTCACCTTTTAGCTTCCAGAAGATCACCGTCACGATAGTCAGACCAATCAGGGCATTAAAGAGAAAGACGCTGCGCCAGCCGAGATGCTGCCCCAAAAATCCACCGACCAGAGGCCCAACTGACAGGCCTACGTAAACCGCGGCGGCATTGAAACCCAGCACCCGGCCCCTTTCATGGATGGGAAATTCCGATGTCAATATGGCGATACTGGTGCCGAAAATCATAGATCCGCCTAACCCTTGCAGGGCTCTAAAACCAATCAACCAGGCACCTGACAGAGGGAAAGCGCAGAGAATTGAGGCCGCAATATCGATAATAATGCCAGCGCGAAAGATATTCTTTCTGCCGTAGATATCGGCCAAACGGCCCATAGGCACCAGAAAAACGGAAGCCGCCAGCAGATACGAGGTGGCAATCCAGCTAAGCTCAATAGCGTTCAGAGATAAATGCCGGTTGATTTCAGGCAATATTATGTTAACTGATGACGAAGAAAACGGGGTAAGGAAAGAACTTAAGATTGCCACCAGAAGCACGGCGGTTTTATTGCTTTGAGTTGATTGGGTTTTTTCCATAATTAACGCATGACGCGCCCGAGAAAAAGAGATTTTTCGTCAAAAGATTTAGGAGATTTATTCTTCATTTTAAAGGTGTTCTCCCAGTAATCCTGACCCTTAATGGTATCGCAAATTACTTCCGGGGTAGTTAATTCACACAAATTGGAAAGCACCCAGGCCACCTTCAATTCATCGGCTTTCAAGGCCTTAGCGATATCAGGTATGGTGTATTTTCCTCTATGGGTGTTGAGAAAGCGGGCTACTTCATTCCTCAGTTCAAAAGGATATTCTTTGACATCAAATTCTTGAGGTATTTTGTAGGAAGGCATCAAGATTTACTCCATTACAAAAATATACCAGGGATATTTTTTCATAATCAAGCCCGACCGCCAGGGAACCAGGTTTAAGTTTCTTCAGCCCGCATTTTAAGCTTTAAAAGCATCCTGTCCAGACGCCCTACGGAAATGCGACTGCGCAATAACCCGCCTATTCTACCCAGGACGCCGTAGGGCATCTTGACGTTTTCAAAACAGGTGAAGGTATTGCCGTGGCAACCTTTTTCTATAATGTATCTTTGTTCATAACCCTTTACAAAATCACCGGAAGTCATTTTAAAAGCCACACGTTTGTGCAATACCCATTCGGTGACTACAAAATTCATCTTTAATAACCGCCAGATGGCCTTTTCCTCAAAGTAAAACTGCGTGTTAATACCGGTTTGCTGCTCACCTGAATAGCGGATAGCCTCCACTGGACACCATTTCATAATATTCTCAGGTTCAACAAGCAGTGGCCAGATTACGGCGGCCGAAGCACCTATGGCAATGGAACTCTGGATTTTCAATAACAGTTTCTCCTCTTTCTCATGGGCGTATATAAGCATTATAACACCAACGAAGAACTAACCATAACCCAACGAACAGCTTGAGCATACCGAGGAGAAAGGCAGTTTATGTTTCGGCACTGGTTGAAAGAGCCGAGGCCTTTAACTGCACCATAAGCATAGCTGCCAAAACGCAGGCAGCCCCGATGATGATGCGGGGTGTCAAGAGGTCCCCGCCGATAATAACACCGAAGATGCCAGCGAAAACAGGCTCCATGGTCAGAACTACTGCCACTCGCGGCGGGGAAACCAGAGCCTGCGCCCAGGTCTGTACAAAAAAGGCCACGGCTGAAGCCAGCACAGCCGTAAAGGCCACCGCCGCCCAGACACCCGGATCAGGAGGCACGACAATACCGCGCGGAACTGCAATTACGGCAGAGACCACCGCCAATACGGCCAACTGTAAAACGGTAAACCCATAAGTTTCATATTTTGAAGACCAGGCTCCCAGGCCAACAATATGGATAGCATAAAAGACCGCACAGGCAAGGGTAAACATCTCGCCTTTGCCCATGGACCAGCCTTGCAGGCTAAGAAGGCCCAGACCAAAAGTGGATAGTACCACGGCCAGCCAGACGCGTTTGCTGACTTTACTCCGCAGTATGAGCCAGGACATGACCGGGGTGAGCACCACAAACAATCCGGTGATAAAGCCAGAAACAGAGGCAGAGGCCCACAATAGACTGTAAGTCTGCGTTATGTAACCTAGCCCCAAGGCTGCGCCCAGAGCCAGGCCGCGCCACAATTCCTGTCGGGTGATGCCTTTAAGACAGCTGGGCCTTACCGCAATCATCAGCAATACTGCTATACCAAAACGCCAGGCCAGAAAATCCATGACCGGCATTTTGGCAACGGCATCCTTCACCATAACGAAAGTGCCACCCCAGACCGCCGTAACCAGCACCAGGGCGGAAAGGGCCAGTGTTGAGGAGTTTTTCCAATTAGCCAAGATGGTTTCTCTTAAGGAGGCTAGTCACTGCTCAAAATCGAGTTACGGACGAACAACTCGGGGAAGGCCGCTTTGGCGCGGCGCACAATGCCTGCAGCATCCAAATCGAATTTTGAAATAAAATATTGGGAACTACCGTGCCCGATAAAATCATCAGGCAGTCCCAGTCTTTCAACCTTTACATCAGTAAAAGCAACCTGCGCCAGGCAATCCAGCACGGCGCTGCCGAACCCTCCATTGAGGCTATTTTCCTCTACGGTAAGCAACCTACTGCAGTTCCGGGCAGCCTGAATAACCAGATCTTGATCAAGAGGTTTAGCAAACCTGGCATTAATTACCTTACAACTTACCCCAGCCTGCTTCATAAGTCGGGCAGCCTCCAGGGCTGGCTGAACCAGGGTTCCGATGGCTACAATAGCCAGATCGACGCCTTCCAATAGCGAAACGCCTTTACCGATCTCAAACAAATTAAATTCAGCGGCCATCTTAACACCCTCACCTTGTCCCCGCGGGTAGCGCACAGCCATGGGCCGACCCGCTTTAACAGCAGTATAAAGAAGGTGCTGCAACTCATCCTCATCACTGGCAGCCGCAATTATCATATTGGGAACCGTTCTTAAAAAAGAAATATCCAATGCTCCCTGATGAGTGGCACCATCCTCACCCACGATCCCGGCCCTGTCGATGGCGAAGACAACCGGCAATTCAGGCAAGCAGACGTCGTGCACGATCTGATCGTAGCATCTTTGTAAAAAGGTGGAGTAAATAGCTACGACGGGGATGAAGCCCTGGGTGGCCAAGCCAGCCGCCAGCGTAACAGCGTGCTGCTCACAGATACCCACATCAATCACCCTATCCGGGAATTCGGCCGCCGCCTGACTCAAACCTGTGCCCTCCAGCATAGCAGCGCTGATGGCGACGATCCGCTCGTTTTCCCTCATCATACGCAGCAGGGTATTGCCGAATACCTGGCTATAAGAGGAGACTCCGTCTGCCTTAACGGCTGAAACAGGAGAAATGCCGTGGAATTTGACTGCGTTGGTTTCTGCGGCGGCATAGCCTTTACCCTTGGTTGTCAGAATGTGCACCACCACCGGACGGCTTT
>Ga0114951_10001636_pt1 | contig 27144 bp, 14 predicted proteins | sample AM7aDNAmetaG_FD_88677 | JGI IMG/M metagenome (GOLD analysis project Ga0114951, IMG submission 88677) | Freshwater microbial communities from Finland to study Microbial Dark Matter (Phase II) - AM7a DNA metaG | ecosystem: Environmental > Aquatic > Freshwater > Lake | place: Finland: Lake Alinen... | reverse complement strand
GGGGCCTCTCCGACAGCTACTGGTATTACCGCGCTCAGGAGGACAACCCCCTCTGGCAGGGCGGTCGGATTCTGTTCAAGGTCAGTGATACTCCCGGAAATGTTGTCACTGAGATCCTTCCTGTGCTCCGGACGTAGCAGGTCCACAGTCAGCAGTCCACAGTCGGCAGTCCCATTCGCACTGCACACTCCTGACTCCAGACTCCGCATTCCGCACTCCGCACTCCGCACTTAATCCCGCATCCGGCATCCCGGATCACCCCCCTATGTCCCCACCTCATTTTTTGAGTAAATATTGAAGAGTCCGGTCAATCTTCCACCCAAAAAACAAGCATTTTTCACTTTTCAATCTTCACTTTTCACTTATTTCTACCCCGAATTATGTAAGTTTTGTTTAGTCATGCTCCGCACTACCTCCGTACTTCCTGCGCCCACTCGTAGGATAAATGGTAAATAAGAGGTAAGATTCACCTCATCAACCATAAATTCGCCATTTCGCTTTTCACCATCTCGCTATTTTAAATCCCGCATCCCCCATCATTTCTTTTCTGATTCTAACATTATATTTAATACATTTACAGAACCATAAAATAATAAACCAACTTCCACTTCCCCTATGCCCCTCTCCTGGAACGAAATCAAAGACCGCGCAATACGCTTTTCAAAAGAATGGGAAAACGAAACTTCTGAAGATGCAGAAGCGAAATCATTTTGGGATGACTTCTTTAATGTCTTCGGTGTGAACAGGCGAAAGGTGGCCAGCTTTGAACGACCGGTGAAGCGGCTGGATGAATCGACCGGCTACATCGACCTGCTCTGGAAGGGGACCATCCTTGTTGAACATAAGTCGCGGGGAAAGGATTTGGACAAGGCCTATAAGCAGGCCATGGATTATTTCCCGGGATTGAAAGATTTTGAGTTGCCAAAGTATGTGTTGGTTTCCGATTTCGCCCGCTTCCGGCTCTACGACATGGACACTTCGGAACAGGTCAACTTCAACCTGCCCGATCTTTACAAAAATGTAAAACATTTCGGCTTTCTGGCTGGCTACCTTCAACACACCTACCATGAACAGGACCCCGTGAATATACGGGCCGCCGAACTCATGGGCAAGCTCCACGACCGACTGAAGGCCATCGGCTATACCGGACATCCGCTGGAGGTTTACCTTGTGCGACTGCTGTTCTGCCTTTTTGCGGAGGACACCAGTATCTTTGAAAAGGACCAGTTCCAGGAATACATTAAAAATAAAACCAGCGCCGATGGCAGCGATCTCGCACATCACCTGGCATCGCTGTTTTATATCCTCAATACCCCAAGGGATAAGCGACTTACCAACCTCGATGAGGAGCTGGCTGCTTTTCCCTATGTAAATGGCAAGCTTTTTGAGGAGGTGCTGCCTCCGGCCTCCTTCGACACCTCCATGCGGGAGATCCTGCTGGAATCAACCGGCCTCGACTGGGGTAAGATCTCCCCGGCTATCTTCGGCTCGCTGTTTCAAAGCGTGATGAACCCCGAAGAGCGGCGAAACCTGGGCGCCCATTATACCTCCGAAAAGAATATCCTCAAGGTCATCAAGCCCCTTTTCCTCGACGACCTTCACAAAGAATATGAGAACGTAAAGGAGAACCGCAACAAGCTCATCCAGTTTCATGAAAAGCTGGCGGGCCTGCGGTTTCTTGATCCCGCCTGCGGCTGCGGCAACTTCCTCGTCATATCCTATCGCGAACTGCGGCTGCTGGAGCTCGATATCATCAAGACCCTCCAGAAAGGCCAGCAGGTTTTCGATATCCACGAGCTGCTCAAACTCGACGTCGACCGCTTCTATGGCATCGAAATCGAAGAGTTCCCCTCCCAGATCGCCCAGGTGGCGATGTGGCTCATGGACCATCAGATGAATATGCGCGTAAGCGAGGAGTTTGGGCAGTACTTCCTCCGCCTCCCGCTTCGCAAAAGCCCAAACATCATTTGCGCCAACGCCCTCCGCACCGACTGGCAAAGCCTCATCGAACCCATTCCCTGGGAGTCGGGTGAACAACGATATGACTATATCTATGGGAATCCGCCGTTTATTGGATCGAAGATGATGAATGAAGATCAACGGACTGAGTTGGCAAACTTATTAGGTGAAAAAAGAGGTTCAGGAGTATTGGATTATGTTACGGCCTGGTACCTGAAGGCTTCGGCCTACTGCACCTTACCCCACGCCACTGGAGACCTAAAAAAAACCCGCTGCGCCTTTGTCTCCACCAATTCCATTTCCCAAGGAGAGCAGGTGGGCATTCTTTGGAACGAATTATTCAACAAGTACAAGATCAAAATCCACTTTGCCCACCGCACCTTTTCCTGGAGCAATGAAGCCAGGGGGAAGGCTGCCGTGCATGTAGTGATTATTGGGTTTTCAAATTATGATATTTCGGATAAAAGGATTTTTGAGTATGAAAATATTAAGGGAGAACCGCATGAAAATAAGGTAAGCAACATCAATCCTTATTTGGTTGAGGGAAGGGATTTTATTTTTACGTCGAAGAACACACCTATCTGTAATGTTCCGGAAATGTTTAAAGGGAGTCAACCGACAGATGGGGGCAATTTATTGATGGAGGACTCAGAAAAAAATCTTCTTATTCAACATGAGCCGCAAGCAGAAAAATATATAAAACCTTTTCTTAGTGCCGATGAATTCATAAATGGTAAAAGTCGTTGGTGTCTTTGGTTAATCGATATTCAACCACAAGAACTCAAAAATTCCCCTTTGCTTATGGAAAGGATTGAATTAGTAAGAGAAATGCGATTGAAAAGTTCAAAACTTGCAACTGTAAAATGGGCTAAATTTCCGACCCTATTTACTGAGAACAGACAACCTAAATCATCCTATATTCTTGTTCCGTCGCATTCATCTGAAAACCGGTCAGTTATTCCGATGGGATTTATGTCCGAGAATGATATTCTGAATAATTCATGTTTTTCAGTACCGAATGCCAGTCATTTTCATTTTGGGGTTTTAACCTCCTTAATGCATATGACTTGGGTGAAGTACGTGTGTGGAAGACTTGAAAGCCGTTACAGATATTCAAATACAATCGTTTACAACAACTACCCCTGGCCCGAATCCCCAAGTGAAAAGCAGGTAAAAGCAGTCGAAGAAGCCGCTCAAAAGGTGTTGGATACCCGGCTGATGTTTCCCGGCAGCAGCCTGGCCGATCTCTACGATCCCCTCACTATGCCGCCCACTCTGGTCAAAGCCCACCAGGAACTTGACAAGGCTGTTGACCTCTGTTACCGGCCGCAGCCGTTTATAAATGAAACGAAACGGATTGAGTTTTTGTTTGAGTTGTATGATAAGTATACGGCGGGGATTTTTGGGATTGATAAGTCAAAGAACAAAACTGGGAAAAAAACCTAATAAGTTGAACAGAATACCTGATCATTCTGAATCTAAATGTATTGATGATCGATCATTCCCGGAATAAGTAAAATACTTTTTGAATAATTAAATGAATTTTCTATAAAATTTATCGATGGGTAAATTAGTTTTAACAAATGGGAATAATTGAAGACACAACATCAATTATTGAGGAATTGGATCTTGACGAAATAGAGGGACTCGTTAACTCAATATGTAAAAATGATTATGAAGAAGGAAAAGCTTCATTATTAGCATTATTAAAGAATATCTATTTCGATCATCCTCTCTACGCTTCTATGGTTATTGACAATAAAACAATTTCAATGAGTATTCGGTTTAATAAATTGAAGCTTCTGCCAAAAGATAATTATATGGCGAACCGGAGAGAATCACCTTTTTCATTTGATCATAATTCTGATGAATATTATCGACTTAGTAAGCAAATCCTTGAAGAAGTTCCTCAGAAATGTTATTTAGCGATTGTTGGAAATAATTGGTATAAAAATTATTCGAATAGTGAGTTTGTTAACGCGTTTGTTTTCACAAACGGTAAATATTATAATTGTGATTGTATTAACTCTAACGTCCTTATTAGGCCATTTTTTAGTGGTTCTGAATATTTCAGACAGGGTGTTATTCTCTTTCTACAACCGGAAGTAGTTGGAGAAAAAACCGAATATCTAAAATATTCTGGTGTTTTAGCATCCGTAATTATTTCCGAAGTTGACAACAGAATATGGAATGTTGAGAAACAAATATTTATCGATAAAATTGATAATAAATACAATTCAGTTGAGAATCTCAGTGAAGAAGAGAAGGTCGATATTATACAAGGATTCAATGATGCTTTTTAGCAAATAATGATGTTAGATAATAGAGGAAATTAGCTTAATAATCATTAGATTATTTAATCAACATTGGCTCCACAAATCTATATCCCAGGTTTGTAAAAAGAAATAATAGGGTTTGTCCATTCTTTATTAGATGTCAAATTCATTGATCAAAAAAATCCTTAACACTCCCGACTCCGAGGACGAAAAAACCTACGACTTACTGAGCCGTTTGAGAGGAATCAAAAAGCAGGGATACATTACAAAAGAGCAGGGAATCGAAATCCTGAAATGGAAATCCCCGCGGCCGTTGCGCTATTATGAAAAGAATTCGGACAGTGATTTCCGGGAAATCTCAAAAATTGCATTTTCATCAAAAGATGAGCGCGTAAAGATCCATATACTGACAGCCCTCGAGGGGGTCAGTTATCCCGCCGCTTCGGCTATCCTGATGTTTTACGACCAGGTAAACTATCCGGTGATTGATATCCGAGTCTGGCAGCAACTTTACAAGGCCGGACTTGTAATAACCAATCCCCGCGGCCAGGGATTCCGGCTGAATGAGTGGATCACCTATCTGGACGTTATTCGCCGCATTGCATCAGAAACGAACCTTACCGCCCGCCAGGTTGAAAAACGATTGTTTGATATTGACCGTGAGGAACGAGACGGAAATCTGTATCAGAATTCGTAATCACAATAATTCTTGAATTATGCCCCTTCTTTTTTATTGTTAATTTCTTGTTAGTAACAATAAAAAATAAGTTGAATATTTTTCTTTTATGTATTATATTTGTTATGTTGAAATAAACAATCACTCCAGCGGATTATTTCAATCCTTCTCTGCCATACCCTTTAGTGGCAGCTACTAAAGCTTATTCATTTTTTCTTTTCAAGTATTTGGTCCGTTTTCGACATGTTATTGTTATGCAATAAAGAGGTCAATTATATTGCCCTTATAATTAGTTCAAACCTAAAAACAAATGCTATGAAAAAAAGTCTGTTTGTGTTATTAGCCCTTTTATGGGCAGTAAATTTGATTGGACAATTAAAGCCTGACCCGAATCCTTTACCTTATCATCGTGATTGGGGCAAGGCAAACCTATGGTTCCCGCCAACCATAAGATTTTTACCGGGATTTAACCTGTCTGGCATACCTGCAGCGGGATCTCTCTCAATACGGGATAATTGCGAACTGTTGTTTTTGAACAATGACGTATTTTATATCAGTAAAAGCAATATGGTTTGCAGGGTTCATTATGATGGAACAAACTGGACACTGAATCAACCACTGGTATGTACCCCTGCAGCGGTTGATGTGGCTGCATATACCCAACTTTCAACAAATAACATGAATGAAATTTATTATGTTGGGATTACCGGGGCTAATGTTTTCAATATCTATGTCATTAAACTGCAAGACCAACCAATCTCAAGTAATATTATCCCTACAGCGATAGCCCCGAGCAGTCTCACCTCACTTGTTTACCATTTTTGTCAGCAAGATCAGGCTGGTCAGTTATTTTATTATGATCAATATCTTACACCTGTTTTAATACAGCAAGCCAATGGTCAATGGTCAGGCACAAACCTATTGGCGAATGCAAATCCACTGAAAATCAGAATAGGATCAAAGCCTGTAGTCGCAAATACTGACAAGTATTATTATATTGCCTATTCAACTAATCAAAGTATAAATGGCAAGATTTGCGAAGTATTCAAATGGAATGGGAGTTGGGTAGCTCCTGGAGTTATGAATGTGCTTTCTGAAAATGATAATCCCCCCGACCTTTTTGTCGCCTTTGGTGAAGATTTGCAGACCGATGGCTGGTCTTTATTTTATGTGGGAGCAACTTATAAACGAATTAATGGGGATTACTGGGATAACCAGTTTGGTGGTTGGAAAAGTAAATTTGTTTCTCCGGATTACATGCCGCTCGCAAGCACAACAAACCAGATTGTTGTAAAAGACAATAATGTTTATTATGTGTGTGAGCAAGGCTATGTTTGTTTCCTGCACAGGATGGGTGAAGTATGGCCTGGAACGGTTTTGGCCACAATTGATCCTAAGAACCCGCAAACATACCCCTTTTATCAGCATGAAATTGCACCACCTGATAGCTATTTCGTAAATGGTGAAGCATTTAAAAAAGTTAAGCCGGGAACCAATCTTGTAGTTTGGGACAATCCGATTTTTGAAGAAGGTACTGATATTACTTTCCCGAGCCATCATATTTATTATATCACTGAAGAGAGTAAGATTGGATATGCCGTGTATGATGTTTCGTATTATGGTAACTGTCAGCCGTTTAATAATGATTTTTGTTCACAATGCAGTGATGCTCCCAGCCAATCCGGTCCTCCTTATAAGAAAACATGGTATTATCTCACACTTTTCCCGCAGTCGAATTTTCTTGGTCTGCCGGTGAAATCAAACTCGTTTTTAGGAGCAAGAGTCGATCCGTCTAATCAAAAAACAACAGCGTTCTTATTACGGGATGCAGGTATGGGATTTTCAAGTCTCTGGTATTTTGACAGGAAAGCAAACAACTCTAAGATAAAGCCAAACTGGAACATGGTGTACAATGATGAATTTGATGATAGCAGAACAATTTTTGGAACCGACAACGAGAAAAAATGGAATCCACAATCTCCAACATCGAGTGGGAACTGGGGTGCTTATTATGAATATTTTGAAAATCCGGATAATACACCCAATACATGGTCTTATAGTTTCAATCAGGATCCGGTTTCCGGCACCAGTTTCTTATCACTTGTTGCCAGACGGCTTTCACAATCGTATAAATACTCTACCTGGATTTGGCCTTGGAGTAATCCACGTCCGACAAATAACGAGTGTACGATGACCCTTTATAATATGACATCTGGTGGACTTCAAAGTGATTGGTTGAATTGTAAGGATCCATGGACACTGAATCAACAAGGTAATACGGAATTTTGTGCGCCGGCCTATAAAAACAAAAAGTTCACTTACAAATATGGGTACAATGAGTTCCGTGGAAGAACTCCTCGTGCCAGAGGCGTATGGCCTACATTATGGTCAATGCCGGCAGTAGATCTTTATTTTTACTCACTAAATATGTTCGAAATAGAAGGCAACGGAAGAGCCTGGCTGGCATCAAACTTCAGATACCCAACCGGCGAAGGTCCTGGTGATTCACATGCTATGTATCCCATTGGCTTCCGTTATTATGATGATTTTTACACATATGCAACCGATTGGAGGCAGGATAATGTAGATTTCTATTTCAACAACGAATGGCAGGGATCCTTAAATACAAATGTTATTGACAGCCTGGGTTTCTTTGGTACTGATGGCGGAGACCTTTATCGGACCGTTAATCATGGCGATACTTGGACTAAGGTGTTTCATCATAATGTTGACGGAGGAAAGTACAAGTATATGAAATTCTTCAACCACCAGGAAGGTGTGATTTTGGTTGAGGATAATGTTGGCGTATCACTCTGGCGGACATATGATGCCGGAACTATCTGGGATCATTGCTCATTTGTTGCCCCTATTTCGCATATCAATGCTGTTTGCTATCAGACGAAACAGCACACACTCGTTGCTGGGAATGGCGGAAAAATCTATGATTCCTGGGACGGGGGCCTTACATTCAGTACAACCCCAATGGTATTGGCTACTTCAACAAACCTGGATCTGAATGCCATGGATTTTGCCTTTCATGGATACACTGTTGGTAACAACGGACTGATTCTGAAATTTGATGAAGTAAATTATATATGGAGAAATTCAAAACCAGCTGATTTATCGCATAGCAACCATCTGTATTCAATTCAGGAAACGAACTTTAACATTGCTTATGCTGCAGGTGCTAACGGAACGATATACAAAACGACCGATCAGGGATCTACCTGGATTCAACAAATCAGTGGAACAACCAGTAATCTGAAATTTATAAATTTTCTGGATGATAATGTCGGTTGTATTGTTGGAGATAATGGTTGCGTGCTAAAAACAACAAACGGAGGATTGACCTGGATTTCATCAACGATTCCCGGAAATCCGGACCTTACGAGTGTTGAGCTTGTTAGTTATACAAGGGGATATATCACTTCCAGGGACCATCATTGTTATATAACAAATAACGGTGGAACTACATGGACAATCAATACAACGGTCGATTCTCCAATACTATCTCTGTCATTCCCTTATCCGCATACCATCCCTAATACCGAGATGTATATCCTGCTTCACAATGAGCAAAGTATAAATACCGCAGTATGCGAGAAGCCCCTTACAACTGAGACTCTTGATGCTGATTATGTGAGGTTTTATTCAAGCGGAAATGTAGCAATCAGTGATGATGATATCATGCAAGAAAAATCAGTGCGTTTGAACACATCACAACCAAAATCGAATGAGCTTGCGGTATATCCGAATCCCTCAAAAGGGACATTTACTGTTAATTTACCTTTCATGGCAGATAATGTGGATGTAACTGTTCAGAATTCTGCCGGATCTACTGTATTTACCTGTTCACACACGAACATTGATTCATTCGTTCTTAAGCTTCAGGATAAACCAAGTGGTGTCTATTTAATGAACATCAAATATGACAATACTAGTGAAGTAGTAAAACTTGTGAAAAACTAAGTTAAAGTAGATGGAATTATACTCTACGGAGATTAGAGAAACCATAGTAAAATACCAGACTTAACTTATCGAAAATTGAAACCCTGTTCTGTTGTTGCCGGCAAACTGCCTGGATAACAGCATGAATAGGGTTTCATTTTTTAGTTTACCTATCCAAAGTGTTGTTGAAGCTATGGATATCATTATCAATTCTGATCATTTCCAAGCCCCGGTTTCTGGTTCGAAGTAACCTTCGTAATCACCGTGCATGGTAACCTGGCATGCAGCCAACTTTTGCCTGGTTTTAGAATTAATAATTGGGTATTCATTCATTACTTATATTTTCCTTTTCAAAAAACAAGCCGCCCACCCGGGGCGGACGGCTTGCAACCAAACCAACTTAATTGCAGCAGGACCTTAAGGAGTGACAACTCCGATAAAGGCTGCCGCATTATTGTCAACGATCGAAAGGTCGGAGCCATCGATCAGTCCGTCACCATTAACATCTTCGGAAAGGTAGCCTGAAGCGAAAAACGCTGACTGATTATCGACAGCGGACATATCTCCGCCATCAATGATATCGTCCTGATTGACATCCCCGCTGTAGAGCACGTATTTTCCGTCCTCCATCAGAAGCAGGTTGTTCCCGTATGCTTTGTCGGAATGATCAGTGAAATCGTAAAAGACCGTTTCCGAAGAAAAATCAACAGGCGAAAAGGTTGTGGTAGCGATACCATTCCTGTGCCGGACCGTAATATAGTACGAACCTCTGTGAATGGCAGGTATCCTTACTGAGGCAGTTCCTGTTGTATTCAGGTTTACTGCCGGATCAGAATAAACAACGGTGCCATAGTCGGCGGTATCGTGCAGTTCGATGGTGATACGGTCAGCGATCGGTGCCGCATAGTGAGATGAACCTTCATCATTGGCCTGCCGCATTGTTCCGGAGCCTGTATACAAACCTTCCAGGAAAAGAGACAGGTTAAGCGTGATAAAAGCAGGAGGGGTCGAGATTTTTCGGATCCGGCTGGCAGTTGAATGCGGGAACTCATTTTCTTTCACATCTGCAATGTAAATGGAGCCGGAAGAGTCGACGGCAATAGCTACCGGCGTATGCATCGCGGCCAGTGTAGCCGGGCCGTTATCGCCGGAATAATCATTGACACCTGTCCCTGCGATGGTGCTGATGGTTCCATCTGTACTTATTTTCCGGATGCTGTAATTGCCATATTCGCCATTCCAGTTGTCGGAACCATCTGCCACATACAAATTACCGGCAGCATCGGCTTTTACATCCGAAGGTTTAAGGCAGGCATTAACGGCTGGTCCGCCATCTCCTGTATAGCCAAACAGGTTAGTACCTGCAACAGTGCTCAGAGTATATGTCTCCGTATTGAATTGGCAGATAAATCTTTTTCTTAAAGCAATGTAGGTACTCTGGTAGCTGACAACGTAATATAAATTGCCCACACCATCTGCAGTCATGCCAAAGGCATATTGTCCCCTGTTCGCAAGTTCCGTAATCGTACCAGAAGGAGTGACTTTGTAGATATTGTACCAATACCAGGTATCACAATAATCATAACCGCAATGCCATTCATCCCTGTTTACTGCAAAATAAATATTGCCTGCAGGATCAGAAGCAATCCCTGTAATTTTGCGAACATGGTAACTTCCTACACAATCCCAACCTATACAGGTGGGGGGGAAATAATCCTGTGGAAATGTTGTAACGGTTGAAATAATTCCATTGCTGTTCACTTTTCTCAGTTTTCCGGCAGAACCATCATAATCACCGATAAAAATATTCCCGAATTTGTCTACGGCTATCTTATTACTAAACGAAATCTGCGCAGAAGTTGCAGGACCGCCATCACCTGAAAAACCGGCCACACCTGTCCCGGCCACGATGCTGACAACGCCATCTGCTTTATTTATTTTTTTAACGAAAGCGCTGTCAGCGATGTACAGGTTGCCCATGGGATCAACAGTTACATCTGTCGGTTTGTAAAGTCTGCTGTTTTCCGCACTGGAACCCTCTCCGGTACCTCCGCCGGCAAAGGTTGTGATTTTACTATTATCCGGCGGGAGTTCCGGAGTCGTGATACACACTGTAAAACTGCCCTGTGAGGGTGTATTGATGCCGGACATTACCCTGATATAATATTCCCTGCCGATCACCAGTCCGCTGAAGGACTGGCTTTCTCCGGCATTGCCGGTTGTAAAATTAACACATCCCCTTTGCTGCAAACCATCCCCGCTGCCAGGACCGGATTTCCTTTCTACCAAAGCAAAAGCTACATCCTGTATGCCGCCGGTTTCGGATGGAGTCACTGTCACAATATGGGAAGTTGCCGCAGCAGTGAATTTGTACCATATATCTGAAACAGCACCAGGATAACAATCCGAATAGTTTACCGAGTAAGATGAACCTGAATTATCTCCAGTAATAAATGTTGTACAGGTAGTACCGCTGTTTACCGGCACAATTATAGCCTTTTCAATCAGGTCATTGGGTTCTGATGGTGCAGATACACAAATAGTAAAGGTGCCGGTTACATTAAAATCGCCATATTTGGGACAAGGTGGAAAACCAGGAAGCGTTTCCATTACCCGGATATAATACGTATTACCGACTACAAGTGAGTCATAGGCCTGAAACTCAATCCCGGCTCCGCCGGCATCATAATTTATCTCTTCCCTGACCTGTACAAGGTTAGCGCAACTCCCCCTGAATAAAGTAAAAGTAGGATTGGGGATTGTGCCGGCTGTTACAGTCACTTTATGTTCCGGTGCTGTTGCAACAAACTTATACCATACGTCCTGCAGTCCGTTGGTGGGAGTTGCGCCTGCAGTGGTACCCGTTGTTTGCAGGGTACAGGCACTGGTACTGTTTACCGTGAGTGAAACGGCATCGTTGCAGGCATCATTGGGTGCCCGTGGCGCAGTGACACACACTGTAAAAGAACCCTGGCCCCCACGCTGACCACCGGAATTGGATACCCTGATGTAATACGTGCTACCGGGGACGAGATCTTTAAGGGTGGTCGTTTCCTCACGACCATAAGAAGTTTCATCAATGTTATAAACATTAGTGGAAAATGATCCGCAGCTGCCTGAATATACCGAGAACATCACATCATCGATGCCACCGCTGACAGTGGGTTTTACCGTGACCTGGTGCGTCGAAGAAGTAGCTGTAAATTTATAAAACACATCCGAGTTGGTCACAGAGGGGCAACCATTATAATCGTATGGAGAAATATAGGGTGCATCATAAGAGCGGGTTGCGCCCACATTAGTACCTGTAACGGACAATGTGCATTCGGGGCCGCTGTTAACAGGAACTGTTATTGCATTACTGCAAAGATCGTTGGGCGGATCAACATTGCCAATACAAATGGTAAACTCTCCTCCCTGATAAAATAATTCCCGCTGGTTATATACCCTGATGTAATAAGTGTTCCCGATAATCAGATTATCCAGCGCAACGGATTCTTCCTCTGTTGAGCCGAAAGGTGGCTCATAATCATTAATACATACGATTGAATTCAATGAATTGCAGTTGCCGGAATAGACCTGTACATATAACTTCATATCGGTTGTTGTACCGGTAACAGTTACCTTGTGCTGGGTGGAACCTGCAACAAATTTGTACCACACATCATTGCCTGCAAGCAGCTCATGATAGCCATACATGGTATAATAAAAAGCATCGCAAGCCGGAACAGGCAAACTTTCAGTAGACCCTCTGGATGAGCAGCTGGTAACTACAGAACAGCCTGGATCCGTATTTACAGGCAGTAAAATGGCGCCGCTGCATTCATTGTTAATTGCAGCTTTTGTAATACAAACCGAAAATTTTGCTCTTGTTGAAAGGGATGAACTATAAATTCTCAGATAATATGTTTCCCCGATATTTAACCCACTATATATGAACCTGCCGGAGTTGCCGGCTGCGCAGGAAATAGAACTCAGTTCCCCGCAACTGCCCGATAATAACTGCCACCCGGAAATACTGCCTTCAATTTGTTTAATTGTAACCAACTGCTCTGTTTCCAGTGCGGTAAATTTGAACCAAATGTCATTGACCGTATTACTTATATTGCAACTGTTATTATTATCAAAATTCAATGACCGGGTTGAAATATCTGTTGAGTCTGCCGCAATATTATCACATTCGGTACCTGTATTTACTAAAAGCGCTCTAGCCTTAGCACAGACATCGTTTCCTGTGAGTGAAACACAAACATTAAAACTACCGCCAAGATCGTATATGTGATTATTTCTCTCAATGCCGCCACTATATACCCTGATATAATAAGTATTCCCGGGAACTAAATTTTCGATGGATTGCACCTCGGGCTTTGTAGTATCAGCGTTGTTGAACCATGGGCTGTTATTTACAGTCGCTAAGCTTGTAAGCGAGCTGCAACTTCCCGAATAAACTTCAAATGCCGGATTCCGGATACCGTCTGCTGTGGGGGAAACTTTTATTTTATGGGCGGTTTCGGTTGCGGTAAATTTGTACCAGACATCTTTAAGGCCGGTTGTCAGTGAAGTGGTGGCTCCTGCTGTTGTTCCTGAAACATTGGTGATACAGCTAACACCATTGCTGATGGGCACATCCACTGCGCCAACGCATACATCATTTACCACTGCAGGATCAATGGACTTAATACAAAGGGTAAATGCCCCCTGGAATGCCGGATTGTATTGCTGGCCGGCAACCTGCAGGTAATAGGTATCCCCGATGGTGAGGTTCTCAAATGTTGCAGGACTGGTGGTGCAACCGAGTCTGTTGAGATTATTGCAGTCACCGGAAAACAATCCCCACATCGGAGAGACAATTCCTCCGAGGCCGGCAGGTGTAACTGAAACGTCATAAGCTGAAGCATTGGCAATAAATTTATACCATACATCATGTTCTGCAGAACAATACGGCACCTGTAATTGTGAATCTGACGCACCCACGTTTGTTCCCACGAATGTTTGCGTACAGGTCCCGTCATCATTTACAGGAGCTGTGATGGCTCCGGCACATTCATCATTGACAACCGTATTTGTTATACATACAGTGAAGGCCCCCTGGCCGGTATAGACGGCAGCGCTGTATACCCTGATATAATAAGTGGTTCCGGGAACCAATCCCTGGACAACCATCGTCTCGGCATCACTGCCGGTTGTATTATTGGCACAGGCGATGGAATAAAAGTTTGATGCACAGCTTCCCTCGTATGCTTCTATGATAACATTGTTTATTCCCCCTGAAACCGATGGTGTAACCGTTATCTGCTGTGCCGATGCTGTGGCAGTAAACCGGTACCATACGTCATCATCAGCAGTACCATACAAACAATATCCATACACACCCGAAGAGGAAGCCCTGGTCGTACTGCCATAGGTTGTCAATGTACAACTATGATCCGTATTAACCGGGACATCAATAGCCATCACACATTCATCATTGAGGGGGTTTGTTAATGTAACACAAATGGTAAAATCCCCCTGCCCGGTTCCGCTTCCGGCACTGTAAACCCTTACAAAATAAGTGTTTCCCGGTATTGTGGGTACTGTAATAACGCCGGCGTATGTATTACATCCCAGTGATGTAAGAGACGCACAGCTTCCTGAAAAAACCTGAATGGAAGGGTTGATGATGCCATTGGGGAAAACTGAACCTACAAAGACGGTTTGTGAAGTGCCGATTGCGACAAAAGAATACCATACATCATCATCCACTATACTCCCATTACAATCCGGCAGGTTGCCGGTTGCAAAAAAAGTAGTACCGCTTACAGGACTGGCACAATCAGTACTGCTGCTTGCCTGTATGGGGATGGCTCCGCTGCATTCATCATTGACGGGCGCTGCCGTTATTGTTGATACACAGATGTCAAAACCGCCGTCGCCGGCAGTGTTTACGTAACTATATACCCGAACGTAGTAATCCTGACCGATGAACAAGCCGGAAGCAATAACATCCTCGAGATCTGACTCTGAAGTATTGTTAACACAGTACATTGGAAAGCCAACGGCACAGTTTCCTGCAAAGACTTCCATCACGGCATCTGACAAGCCACTGGAAATGGAGGGGGTCACTTTAATTTCATGTTTTTCAGCTGTTGCAGTAAATTTAAACCATGTGGCATCATCTGCATACCCGCTGCATCCAGGAGAAGAAGGATAAATACTGGTGGTAATGCCATGCATTACAGCAGTACAGTTTTCATCAGGGTTGACTGTCAGCGGAACTGCAGTGCTGCAATCTTCATGAAAGGAATTAATGCAAACCGTGAAATCGCCGTTCCCGGCCCCATAGTCAAAACTATAAACCCTGAAATAATAGGTGGTCCCGGCTGTCAGTCCGGTAAGCATGACGGATTCAGGATCAGTGCCGCTTGTATTGTTCACACATTGCATGGAAGAGAGTGCTGTGCAATCGCCCCCAAATACTTCCATAACCGCATTGTCAATACCATTAAGGGCAGCAGGGGTCACCGTTATTTTATGAACGGAATGGGTCGCTACGAATGAGTACCACACATCATCATCATTATCTCCCCAGCAGGAGGGCTGTTCTGATTGTGTTGCCCCAATTGTCGTGCCTGTTGCTACGGATGTACAATCAGTGCCGGAATTCACCGGAACGGAAATTGCATTCATGCAATCATCATTGGAGGTAGTAACACATACCGTGAAATCACCCCTGCCGGAATAGTATGCGGCGCTGTATACCCTCAGGTAATAGGTATCGCCGGGAATAAGATTGCTTGCAGTCACTACTTCAGGATCAGGTCCACTTGTATTATTCACACAATACATAGGGTATGTATTGCAATCCCCATGGTAAACCTGGAACAGCACATCGTCGACCCCGTTTGTTGCAGCCGGTGTGACGGTGATTATCTGGGAGAGTGCTGTGGCGGTAAATTTATACCATACATCATCATCATACCCATATCCGCCACAACCATAATTCCAGGAGGGCGACTGGGTGGCATCTGTTGTGGAACCGTTTGTAACTTCTGTACAGTCTCTTGTTGGATTGACCATAAGCGTTTCAGCCGTGCTGCATTCATCATTGGGTGTGGTGATACAAATTGTAAAATCACCCTTTTGTGAATATTCATTTAAATAGCTGTAAACCCTTACATAATAAGTTTGCCCGATGGTCAGGTCGGATAGCACCTTGTAGGCCGGATAGTCATTTGCCCAGCCATTGCTGACACAATAGAGGGAACTGAGTGAATTGCAATCACCTGTCAATACTTCAAATTCAGGTGTGTATATGGCACTGTTTGCCGCAGCAAGGGAGGTAACCGTAATTTTATGACTGACAGCGGTGGCGGTAAATTTATACCACACATCATCATCGATAATTACTCCCAAACAGGAAGCAACCGATGAAGCGGTAGCGCCAACCGTTGTTCCGGGCGTTGATGTCGTACATTGAGTTCCTCCATCGGGTATCAGCTCAATGGCAGCATCGCATTCGTCATTTACAGGGCCCGCCGGAACGTAATAAGCGCATGTGTAAATTGTGGCGTATTGCGTGAGGTCACTCCCCGGTGTATAAACCCTTAAATAATATTCGGTGGCAGCTTCCGCATTTATCTGAAAACCAAAACTGCCTCCGTAATTATACCCGGAAAAAGAGTTGCAGCTTACAGGCAACAAACCATTGCAGGATCCGGAATAAGCCTGCACTGTGATGCCGGTATTATTTCCATCGTAATAACTGTTTTGGATTTCAATCCTGATATTACCGGCATTCGTACTGGCAAATTTATACCAGATGTCATCATCCGTGCCTGTTGCATCGCAGGATGGATCCGGTGAAGTACTGCTTTGGGTGGCGCCAAGTGTGCTCCCATAAGTAGAACCCTGGCAGGCGCCTTCCCCCAGTGTCAATGCGGCGGCATTGTCACAATCGTCATTGTCCGGAGCAGGAGTAAGGGTATAAGCAGTTATGTGAAAATCTATATAGACCGATGGATTCGGATTTGTTGAGAATACACGTACGTAATAGTCGTTCCCCGCAACAGCATTGACATTCATAAAAAAATAATGGTATATGGATCCGCTGTTACAAGCCAGGGGGACCAGGTCGCCACAGCTTCCGGAATACGCCTGTGCCGATAAATTTCCAAATGAATAGATCCTTATATGTGTGTTTCCGGATTCGGTGGCTGTGAATTTGTACCATACATCATCGTTGTTCCCGCTGCTGCAGGATGGTAACGGGGTAGTGGTACTTTCTGTGGCCCCATCGGTAGTGCCGTACTGCGAATTAAAATTGGCATATTGAATGTTTCCTACTGTAAGTTCTTTTGCCAGGTTGCATTCATCATTATTTGAAACAAATCCGCACAGTGTGAATGATTTATTGATCATCGGATCACTGGAAAAAGAATACAACCGAAGGTAATAGGTGGTTCCCTGGTGGACATGAATATTGCTTAAGTACCCGGCATACTGGCTGCACATAACTTCAGTGAGATTGTCGCAATCGGGCCCCGAATAAAGTGTGGCACTCAGGTAATCATAAAAAGCGCCACCGGTCATGTTGCTGATATCAAGAGTGGCAATACCCGATTGGGGCGAAGTGAAGGTATACCAAACATCATCATCATAACCACCATTGCCATAATCACAGGATGGATAAGGGAGTGTGTTGCTTTGCGTTGCATTTACAGTAGTGCCGTTAACCGGATCACCACAGGTATTTACACCCAGAGTAATAACCTGTGCATTCACACATTCATCATTGGCCGGAGCCTGGGCAATGGCCATATTTATGCAGAGAAATAAGCAACCGATAAGGTAAAACTGTTTCATAATTGTAATTTTAATATTTGTGGCACTACTTATTAGGTCAAAAAACGCCATACCATCCCAGGGGATGATAACCATTAATATCAAAAAAATGGGTGAATCAGCGAATAACTACATCTATAATTGAGTATCGAGTATCTGGGATTGAGTATCGGGTTAAATTATCCAGTATCCAGGATCCAGCATCCAGTATCCCGAAACGTTACCCGGGTTTATTCATTAAGCCCAGCTGTTCCATCAGTACCAGTTGATCCGCTATAAGCCAGTGATGAACGATTTTCCCGTCCTCAATATCGTAGCTGACTACAAACGGAAATTCAACTTTACGGTACGTGGGCGGAATCCCGTTGAATTCTCCTTCATGGCTGCCCTTCATCCGCGCCCTTACCACAACCCGGTTGCCTTCTGCAGTGATCTCATCGGCAAACATTTCGTATTTGGGAAATACGGAATCAAAAAATGCAATATGGCCGATAAGTTCTTCATCCGCGATATACTGCTCCATAATCTCCTTAGTTTTGAGTTCGCCGCTGAGGGCATTCAGGTAACGGATGATAAATTCTTTATTTTGTCTTTGGATTTCCATGGTCATTTTATTTAATTCAAAGGTAATAGCCCAACAAGGGGACTGTTAGTCTGTTTGTTGCATTCTTTTATTCATTTGTTGCAGAACCATTGCTTTGGCGGAACACAGAAGGTGGTATGCCATATTGTTTTTTAAAGATCTTAGTGAAATGGCTTACAGTCTGGATTCCTGTCTTAAATGCGATCTCACTCACAGAAAGGTCTGTCGTTTCCAGAAGTTCCTTCGCTTTCTGCAGGCGGATTGTTTTTATATAAATGGCAGGCGCCTGCCGGATCAGGGACTTCAGCCGGCGGAATAATTGTGTCCGGCTCAGGGACATGGCCTTGCATAAGGCAATGGAATCAAAATTTTCATCCTCCAGGTTCGCATTGATAAGTGCATTGATCCGTTGCATAAATGCCGCTTCCTGTGGCCGGTTCTGTTCAAGTGTTGCGATCAGTTTTTCCGATTGGGTAAAATGCGAAGTAAACCTCCTTTGAATTTCCGCATAAAAATGGGGGAAGTTGCTGGCAGAGGGTTTTGTCTGCAAGGCATGATTGGGGGGGGAGGCATGGGTATATAAAGGCAGAACAAGGCGGTAAACAGTTCCTTCAGCCAAAGGGGATCCGGTAAAGGTGTAGATTGAATGATTGCTGACGGCATTTACCAGGATTAAATTAATGCTGGTATTTTCGATCTCCACCTCTACTTTGTGATTGTCGGGATCGGCCACCAAGCGCACCCTTATTTTACTTTTAGGGGGCACCAGGTTGATGATATTGCAGATCAGCTGAACGATGGATTGGGACAATAAGAATGGCTGGTAATAGACGATCTGTTTTTTCGCTCCGGATGAGAACGAAAGCAATACCTCATTGGCTGCCGCATAAGGCTGCAGGCCCAGCGAAAGGCTTTTCAAAAAGGGAACGATATCGGCTTCAGCAGAATAGATCATCAAATAGTATACTAAATCGCGTACTTATAAACGAAGATACATATATTAATACACAACTACATAAAAATTCATCAATTCATCAATTCAGGAATGCAGGAATTTGATGTTTTGGTATTATATTTGTTGTATATAATTCGTGTTTCGTCGTTCGTAATTCGTCGTAGGGGTTCAAAATTTTGAACCCCTACCGGCAACGCCGCCACATTTTGGGGTTCAAAATTTTGAACCCCTACGGTCAACGCCGCCACATTTTGGGGTTCGGGATTTTCAACCCTTACGGTATCAATTTTGCCTGAAATCACCCCTTATTTGTTGATATTTTCCTTTTAAAAAAAGTATCACCTTTTACCAAAAAGACGATTAATGGTTGAAGTTTATGAATCACCTAATAGTTTCAGGTCATTGCCAGGGAAAGGGATTCTTTTTAAAAAGGAATATTAAATGAATAAAAACCATGAATACCATAACCGTCGGAGTATCCGGCTTCAGGGTTATGATTATTCGAAGGAAGGGTTGTATTTTATCACAATCTGCACTTTTGAAAGACAGTGGCTCTTCGGCCATATTGATGAAAAACGGATGATTCTGAACAATATCGGCCAATTTGCCCGGCAATGCTGGCAGGAAATCCCGGTTCATTTCCCGGATGTCATTTTACATCAATTCATCGTAATGCCGGATCATGTCCATGGAATTATTGAATTGGCACCCGTTGGGGTGGTAGGGGTTCAAAATTTTGAACCCCTACGGTCAACGCCGCCCCATTTTGGGGTTCAAAATTTTGAACCCCTACCGCCAAACCCAATATCCCGCCAAAATGAATTCCAAAAAATTATTCCGCGTTCGATTGGTTCGATTGTCAGGGGATACAAAATTGGTGTTTCAAAGTGGTTCCGGGATCATAATGGTTCAACCCGTGTTTGGCAACGGAATTATTTCGAACATATAATCCGTGATGAAATATCCTATCGGCGCATTTCAGAGTACATTAAAAATAATCCTGCGAACTGGAAAAAAGTTCCAGGAAATAAATGAGAATTCAATTTGGGAAAATTTCAGGAATGCATCCATTCAGGAATGCAGGTATTTTTAAACGATCACCTTAATTGAATGGATAAGCGCTGATTTCAATCCCTGCCATTTTAAAGTGTCTTTTGAAAAAAGCCATATCCATACTGAATTGTTGAAGGATTTGAACATGAAGATCATTGATAAGATTCACAATTCATCTTTTTTAAATCCGATCCTTGTCCGGGGAAGATCCTTTTTTTGGTGTAATTCATCGAGTCGTATTAGAAGTTGATTAAATGCACTTGTGAATTTTTTATCCAATGCATTCAGTTGATCTCTAAGCTCCTGATTTTCCCGAAAAAAGGCTCTGTACCTCGAAAAGGCCCTCATAATTTCAATATTTATTTTGATTGCTTTTTGAGAATGAAGAACTGACGAAAGCATTGCCACTCCCTGTTCTGTGAAGACCATTGGATTTACACTGCTATGTTTTAAAAAGGACAACCGGTCACAATTTGTGACCAGTTCGTTTTTTCCATTCATTGAAAGTTCAAACATAAAATCTTCCGGAAACCTTTATGGTTTCGTTTAACTTGCTGCTTTAGTGCCTTTGTTGGCACATCATAAAGAAGTGCAAGATCATAATCAACGATGACTTTTTTCCCCCGGAAAGTCAAAATCATTATCTCAAAATTCGAATTTGTTACTTCTTCTGTCATTTGCACAGATCTTAAATAATAAAACATTTTTTTTAATCCAGTGAAAGAGGAAAAGGTAATATGGTTGTTGATAACGTTTCAGAGATGCAGAATTTTATACAGGTGATACTTTACAGAATCGCTTCATTCAGACTAAAAAAAGCCGGCCGCCCGAGGCGGCCGGCTTGCACCAAACCAATCATTAACTATATATGGATCCTTACAATCTTTTTCCGGAAACAACTTTTTCAGAAGGGTTTTTAGTTCCTGGGTCCGGATTGTAATTTATTTGCATTCCATGATTAGGGAGTTACTTCCCCCACAAATGCAGCCGCATTATTATCTGTTACAGACATGTCTGTACCATCAACAAGTCCGTCACCATTACAATCATCCGGTATATAACCCGCACTAAAAGCAGCGGCAGAATTATCTACATTTGACATGTCTCCGCCATCTACAATTCCATCCAGGTTGACATCACCCCCATAAAGAGCATAATAACCATCTGCCATCAGTAACAGGTTGCCGCCAAACACACTTACAGGATTTGCAAATGAGTGGGCGATCGTATTTCCCGAAAAGGAAACAGGGGCGGCACTGACTGTTTGGATACTGTTACGGTGTTTAATGGCAATGTAGTAAGAACCATTAAATGCCGAGGGGATCGACACGGAGGTTGTTCCTGTCGTGCTGATTTTTACATTGGAGGCTGTATATTCTATTGTTGAATAATGTGAGGCATTGTGCAGTTCAACTGTTACCTGATCGGCTGTAGGCGCTGTAAAATGAGGACCGGATTCATCGCTGGCCTGGCGCATAACACCCGCTCCGTTATACAACCCCTCAAGTAAAACGGAAGAGAGATTTAAAATCCTCGGAGGGGCAGGTATTGCCGAAAGATCAATGCTCCACACGGACTGACCATAAGTCCCGGCGTAAAGTTTCCCGTTTGTTATAAGTAAGGAGTAAACCTCAGGAATTAAAGGGAATGTTGAATTTATACTGGTCCAGGTCACACCCCAGTCGGTTGAAATAGACACACCATCTCTGCCACCTGCATATATAGTAGTACCATCGATAAGCAAGGCATTGATCAGACCACCGGTTAATGGAATGAGTGACCAGGATACACCATTGTTTGTTGAACGGATTATCCCGTAGGTACCGCCTCCAAGGATTGTATCTCCTTTAACCGCGAGGGACTTTACCAGGCAATAGCCTGGGCTCGATGTGCCTCCATTGGCTGCTGTCCAGTTTGTTCCATCATTCGTTGAAATAAACACGCCCCTTGCAGTTCCGATATGAATCTTTGATCCATTAACGGACATGGCCCGGATTGATTTTTCACCGATTGTCGGCAATCCGGTGTTTACCGTTGTCCAGGTGGTTCCTCCGTTTGTAGAACGTCTCATTCCATCGTTATTGGTTCCTGCATAGATATATGTTGTGTTAGCTCCCATCGCATATACGGGTTTTCCGATAGCAGCTGTAGCATTCCAGGTCAATCCGTAGTCATTTGAGTTAAAAACCCCACCCGATGTAGTGTATGTATTATTGCCGGCATAAATCACTGATCCCAAACTCAACATTGAAAGGATCTGGTAGTTTGGATTAGTTCCGGGAAGCAGCGATTTAGTCCAGGTACCTCCATTGTCACCTGATTGATAAATACCTGAATAATACCTGCTGCCTGCATATAAATTCGTGCCGTCAGACGTGATGGAAGTACAGCTAAGTCCTGATAATCCAATGTTTGCAGGACTCCATGACGCCCCATTATCAATTGATCGCACAACCCCGCCTATAGTAAGGGTGTTACTGTTAATTCCTCCAAGATTACCGGCAAATACGTTGTTTCCGTCTGCCAGTAAGGCTGAAACGCGATAGATCTCCATGGCCGGTATTTCGACAAAGGTAGATCCCCCGTTTATTGATTTATAGGTCCTGGGACCCTCACTCCCACCATTTGTACTGGCATAAACAACATTCCCCAAACCACAGATTGCCCCACTGGCAGCACCGTATGGATCGGTGATCCCATAATTTATTCCAATCCAGTAATCCCCGTTCGATGGCGACCAGTAAAATCCATGGCTTGTGTTTGCGTAGACATTTGTCCCATTGGTTGTAAGTCCATAAACAATAAAACCCGAAGGTAAGCCTGTAATAATTGTATTCCATGTAGCGCCGTTATCAATCGATTTGTACATACCATCCCCATACATCCCCCCGGCTATGAGTACTTCACCTATGCAGCAAATGGCATTTATTTCCCGGTATGAAGAATCCGTAGTATATTGGTCAAAAATCCTGACCCAGTTATCTCCATTGTCATCAGATTTGTAGATCCCGTTTGCCTGTGTGGATGCGAAGATATAAGAGCTGTTTTTAGCCAGACCGGTAATATTCAGGTCGGTAAAATAGGGGGTTGACTTAACCAGGATCCCATTGTTTTTCTGAACCCAGGTAGCGCCATTATCATCAGAGCGAAAAACGCCCTGCCCGGTTGTTGACCAATAGCTGGTTCCCGCAAACAGCGTTGTACCTTTATTCATAATCTTGGTTACAGAAACGCCACCGGGCAATCCTTTCAGCAAGGGAGTCCAGCTGTCTCCATTATTTGATGAACGAAACACACCGCCATATTGTGATCCGGCATAGATATCAGTTCCTATTTTTGTCAGGCAGCGGAAATCACCACCACTCATACCCAATCCCTGGGTCCATTGGGCATTCGTATAGAGAAAAAGACTTACGAATGTGATTAAAAGAGAGATTGATTTTTTCATTGCTTTAAAGTTATGGTTTGATTTACTAAAAGGGCGTGATTTGATCATTACCTCCGGTTTCAGCGGATTTCTCATCCCCGGATTGGCTCACCTGTTCGATCATTTTCTCCAGTATCTTGTTGAGGACATCTTTTCTCCTTGTTATTTTTTTGATATCCGGTTCGGTTTCATTCTGTTCAACATCTTCATCCGGGCTCAACTGATCGTTGTGAATACCTGCATTATCCTTTTGTTCCATTTTTCGGGAATTGAATTTCTGGCAACAAAGATTAGGTGACAATTGGAGGAATCAAAAAAAACGACCTACACAAAAGGTCATTCGACCCCTGGTGCACCTCCTTAAAAACTCCTGAATGGGAGGGAATGTCTGTTGTAAATACCTGGGGATCAGTAAAAATTGAAAAAGGATCAGATCTGCGACAGGAAGGTTGTAAGATTACTGTCAGAACCTGCAATACCCAGCTTCTTCCGTAGCCGGTAGCGTGCATTTTCAAGTGTATGAAGTTGCTGGCCGGTTATCTCCGCGATATCTTTTGAGGACATATTCAGACGGAGATATGCGCAAAGTTTCAGCTCATTTTGGGTTAAATCGGGGAAGGAGCTCAGTAATTTATCATAAAAATCACTGTTTGTCTGGTTAAATCTCAATGCAAATTCTTTCCAAATTTTTTCATCCGAGGTTTTCTTGAGTTCCTTATTCATTTTGCTCAGAGCATCACGAAGTTCTTCCTGAGGAACTTTCTTTTCGATTACGATCAGTTTTTTCGAAATATCGGCCAGAATCTCATTTTTTTTCATTAGTGCCATGAGATTGATCGTCAGCTCTTTGTTTTTAAAGTTCAGATCAGACGAGATCTTCTCCTTTTGAAGAATGGTATTCCTGATCTTGATCCGCTGACGTGAATAAACCAGGAAAATGATAAGGATTCCGGATAGGAGCCCAAGGATCAAAAAACCCATAATGAAATTGATCCGCAACTGTCGTATTTTCTTTTCCTTATCCTGTTTCTCATAATTATACTGATACTCTAGCCTTATTAAGGTCTTTTGACTCTGCATCATCTGAAGGCTGTCCCGGGCATTAAAATTTATCAAGGAATATTTATAGGCATTCGTTGTGTCTTTTTTTGCCATGTACACCTTATTTAAGATCTCTGAAGCATCAGAGATAATCTCAAGTGAGTGGAAGTTCGTGCCGATGTCGAGAGCAACACTGCCATGTTCTAGACTTCTGGAGAAGTCTTTAAATTCGAGATAATACTGACCTAATGCAATTTCACCTTCAGCAATCTTTATCTGGTCGCCCGATTCATTAAACAGTTTCTGCGCATGTCCAAAATAGTAGAATGCACTGTCGTTTTCCTTCATTCTGAAAAAGCAATACCCCAGATTCAGCAGGTTGATTCCCAGTTGCATCTTATCCCCAAGTTCTTTATTTACCTTAAAAGCCTTAAGGTAATAGTTCATGGCTTTCTTATAATCCTTGAAGCTGGTAAAATATACTCCGGCGATGTTGTTATACTGGAATGCAATGCCCGGCTTATCATTAATTTCTTTTGCGATATCCAGCGCTTCATTCATGTAGTCAAGCGCCTTTTTATAGTTTCGCTGACTATGCAGATCGGCTGCAATATTTCCAAGGGTAATTCCCAGTTCTTTTTTGTTACCGACTTTTTCAAACAACTCAAGGGCCCTGAAATTGTATTTTGCACTGTTGTCAAAATCACCCAGGTCGGCATAGATAATGGCAACGATACCATTTGCAATGGCTTCCTCATTTTTCATGTCTGAGGTTTCTGCCTGTATCAATGCGGCTTCACTTGAACCCAGAGCATTACTGAAATCGTTCTTCTGGAGATACATTCTGGATTCCTGCAGCAGGGCATTCACTTTCCCTTTGGGAAAATCTTTTTTTTCGGCGATGGAAAAAGCCCGTTTCGCATATTTTAATGCAGAATCTGCATTGCTTGATTCGTAAGCCCCTGAAATAGCCAGTATGGAACTAACCATTTTCTGAACTGGCATTCCGGGTTTCAGTGACCGTTGGATACTATCAATCCTGTCATAGTCCTGGCCCATGGCCCTCGACAAACAGATCGGAATAATAATCAGAAAAATTAAAACAAGGAGCATTCCCTTCTTCATTCCTTCTTGGGAATTGTGATGAAGGAGCAAAAATACTGAAAAAAAGGAGGCCGTCTGCTAAGGCGACCTCCTGAACCAAACCAACATTAAAATTTAACGATATATTGATGTTTACAATCTTTTTCCGGAAACAACTTTTTCAGAAGCTCTTTTAGTTTCCGAAGCAGGACTGTAACTTACTTGCATTTATATCCACTATGGTAAAACTGCTCCTACAAAAGCGGCCGCGTTGTTATCTGCAATAGCCATATCGGAACCATCAATTAATCCATCGCCATTGCAGTCATCAGCGAGATAACCCGAAGCAAATGCAGCAGCGTCATTATCAACATTTGACATGTCTCCGCCATCTACGATTCCATCCTGGTTGACATCAGCGCCATAGATGACATATTTACCGTCTTCCATCAATAACAGGTTCCCGCCAAATGCTTTAACGGGTGCATCAAATGCATAGGTAATTGTTCCTCCGGAGAATGAAACCGGGTTTGCGCTGACGGTTTCAATGCTGTTTCGGTTCCGGATGGTGATATAATAGGAGCCGTTGTGGACAACCGGGATACTGATGGTAGCCGTCCCGGTCACACTCAGGTTGACATTGCTTACGGAATATTCAATCGTTCCATAAGAAGCTGATTGATGAAGTTCAACCGTTATCTGGTCTGCTGTTGTTCCGGCAAACTGATCACCTGAAGCGTTTTGTGCTTTCCTCATGGTGCCGGATCCATTGTAAAGTCCTTCCAGGAAAAGTGAAGAGAGGTTGACTGTTTTTACAAGTAATACAGGTGAAACAGCTTTTATTCTTGGTGTTCCGTTTCCGCATCCATTGGTAGGTGTCACCGTCACATTCCCGGCGATACTTCCAACGGTAACAGTCACTGAGTTGGTCGTTCCACCGCCTGTCTGAACCCAGTCGGAGGGGAAGGCCCAGTTATAGGTAACACCTGCAACATTGGTAACACTATAGGATTGACTTGATCCCACATCCGGGGTTGCAGATCCTGAAATTGCTGCGGGCTGAGCCGGTGTGCTTAACGTCTGTGTAATAATAAAATACTGTAAAGGACCAACACCCCAGACATTTGAAGGCGTGACCTGCACAAGGCCGGTATTGGTCCCTGTGGTTACTGTCACGGTATTGGTTGTTCCTCCTGCTGTAATTATGGTTCTTTATCACTTTGAGTGGGTAGCATAATGAGGATTGATTTTAGAAAAGTCGAGTTTTCCGGTGAGCAGATATATAATTGCTTTGATGGTGTCATATCTTCGATAACCTCGGGC
>Ga0114951_10001634_pt1 | contig 27157 bp, 20 predicted proteins | sample AM7aDNAmetaG_FD_88677 | JGI IMG/M metagenome (GOLD analysis project Ga0114951, IMG submission 88677) | Freshwater microbial communities from Finland to study Microbial Dark Matter (Phase II) - AM7a DNA metaG | ecosystem: Environmental > Aquatic > Freshwater > Lake | place: Finland: Lake Alinen... | reverse complement strand
TGTATCTTTAGCAATATTTCTGGTTTCAAAGGTTACTGTAAACTTAGTTCCTGCATAAGCATCCAGATTGATAAAGTGGGTCAGAAAAGGGTCGCTTTTAGGTGTAGTAGGATTATAAGTACCTCCCAACTGAACACCGTTGACAAGTATTCTGAAATTGCTGGCAACAGTATAATCGCCTGCTCCAAGATATTGCGAGTATAAAAGCCCGCCATGGGTTTGTTTCAGGTCAAAGCGCATGTTGCAATTAGTCCATGCTGTAGCATCAACACAAAAGTTAACTTTTGCAGAAAGGAAATCATTGACACTCCATGCATTTGATCCGCTGGGCATCACCAAAAAATTAAGGTAATCGAGGACATTGCCACCTGTCATCTGCATACCTTTTGTGCCCGTATGATGGGAGGCATAAGAAGTAAAGGCATGTGAGTAGTTGGTAAGTTGTATAAGAATTTTTGCATTTAAATTAGTTTCTTCAAATTTAATGGTATCAGCAGTAAGTCCGATAGGGTTTTTAACTGCATAAGAAGAAAGCATATCATTGGCATGCAAAGTATCAGGGGGATAATCTGTCCATGCATTAATAAGATAAGTGCCATAGGCAGAGAAATTTGCCGGGGTAGTAAATACATAGTCGAAAGTATCTCTTGGAAATAATGTATGAGGTATAATAGTTTTTTCAAGTATTGGAGAACCATTATTAATAGTATAGCCAAAAGTTATTGAATCTCCGGCTGCTATTGAGTCGCATCCATAGAACTGAGCTATTACTTTTATTATTCCGTTCTCGAGATGGCAGGCTGAAACAGGAGAAGTGATCTTGGATATGCCCATATCTATATTTTGCTGAATTTTGTTTTCAAACTGATAATTCAATAGTGTGTCGTTTCCTGGCTCGTTATCGTTAATATATTTAACCCAGCAACTGATTTTATGTGTGCCTATTGCAGATAAATCAGCAGGGATGTTGAAAGAGAAATTCAATGTGTCGCCACCATTTAAAGCAGTACTCAAAATTAATCTATCGTTTACAACAGCACCGGTATCAACCTTATAGGCTATAGGAATTGTATCGCCAGCTAAAAAGGAAGCTACACAGCCATTATAAATCATGCGTCCTTTGATTATTTCAGCATTGGTAAGTCCGCAAGCTGTTTTAGGGTAAGTAATGGCATTCATCCAAAGGTCGTAATTGGTCATTGGATAACCGATGCCAACGGCATGCCATGCAGCAGATACATTCATGGCTTCGACAGAACATTGTCCATACAGGTCTTCGGCAGCCCAGATTGTAGCCTGACGGGTATCAATATACTGTGACGACGGCACAAGATAAACTGTGAGAGCACGGTAAGCTATAGCTGAAGCTATATCAATACCCAAACCAACAACATTATAGCTCTGCCCGTTATCATTTGTTCCTACCTTACCGGCTGTCATAATATAAAACCAATGGGCAACTATACTGCTATTGGTATGTACGCCACCGTTATCAAAAACATCGTTGAATACCCAATACTGTCCGTGATAAGTGTCGGGTAGCTGTGTAGATTTGGGGTTGCTCATTGAACGAAAACCGGTACCTTGCAAGTCGAAATCTTCACCCATATTCCAGTCGGCAGTGGCTGAATCCCTAAAAAACTCAATAGAAGTGCCGAAGATATCACTAAACCCTTCATTGAGGGCACCCGGTTCATCCTGATAAATCAGATTAGCTGTATGTTCTGTTACTGCATGCGTTATCTCATGACCACATACATCGATGGCAGTAAAAGCTGAATAAGCTGTGCCATTGCCATCGCCATAAGTCATATAATAGCCGTTCCAGAATGCATTGTTGTAGTTATTATCATAATGTACATAGCTTATTAATTTAGCATTATTATCATCATAGCTTAACCGGCCAAATTTCTGATAATAATATTTATAGGTAAGCATGGCTCCATAATGAGCATCAGTAGCAGCCTCATCCTGATCTGCATTGACATTATTCCAATAATTATCTGCATCTGTAAAATCAACAGCAGCACCATAATCTGTACCCTTGTTCATATCGTATGTTTCAAAACCTCCTCCTACAGTATTGCACCTGAGTCTGTATTGTCCGGGAGCCATCGAATCAGTAGTTATTGTTTTAGTCCCTGAATATTTTGTAACAGCAGTTCCCTGTACATCTGTATTGTGTATCCTGTCTATTGTAAATAATATTTCGCCGGTTTGTGCATCCACGAAAACATCTTTTCTGCTCATGGGCTTTTCTGCGAACACATCCACACGATAAACCAATTTATACTGTGAAGCAATCCTAGAACATGATTTATTGACTATCATCAATTCAGGTACGGGATAATAAGTAGCAGCCGGATTATTTAAAATATGTTTAAGCATATCTTCATTTTTGACATCCTGCCACATATATTTTTCAGCGCCTGTAAATTCAATAGCTTTCTGTAGGGCATTGCTGCTGCTTACTTGTGGTTCTGTATTCAGGTTTAAACCATTTACCAATTTGCCATTACCAGAGGCTGCTTGTCCGCTGACAGCATGTATAATGTAATCAGCGCCCCATACAGGGATGCCCTTATATTCCTGTTGATAGCGGTAATGTGTCATCTGAAGAGCATCTGTTTTAGTACTCTTCAAAACCATTTTATCGTTTTTATCCAGGTTAAATGCATCAGAAAAGTTTTCGAACACCTTATCAGGTTGAATGTTCATATTTTTATTGAACTTAACCCAATCGGTAGTTCCTGTTCTTGAACTTGCAATACTCTGAAAAGCTTTTCCGGTTTTTTGTCCGTAACTTATAACTGATATAGAGATACTTAAACATATCAGGAAGATTAATTTTTTCATAATTATTTATATATATTAATTTGTGTAAATATATGAAATAGTTCTTTTATGTAAAAAGAAAATAAAGATATTTTTTAGTAGTATCCGATTAAATATTAAATGTAAACGCAGCTAATATATTCTGAAATTTATAATAAATAGGGTTTATTAAAATATTGCATGTTGAACCACAATTCAAAAGCTGGGTCAACGAATTCGTACAAACCATTTACTTCATGAATAATATCATTATTGAGAAGGATGGTCTTGTTTTTACTTACATTTCTGGGTGTTCCGAGAAAATATTTCTGCATTACGGCAGTACTTGTAAATTGAGTTTCGTTCTTAGTTACAGCTTTTAATAAACTCAATTGTGTGTTGCTGATTGTTTCAACTTCCTTCTGATAAAAGGGGGCATTGGTAAAGATTAATTCCTGCAATGCGGCATTAATTTCTCTTACAGTAGTTGTTTTTTGTGTTAATGTCCATGTGTAATGAGCCAACTGCTGTACATACCACGGTGTATCTTTCATTAATTCTGCAATTTTTTCAGCGTATTTTTCACTAATTTGCTTGTTTGTGTCAAAAAAACTTTTACAAATAAAACTCACCCATTTGGTACGCCCAATTTTAGGCAGTAATATGATATCGCCAAAACGATAAAATGGTTTGGATGGACTGTTAAAAATTTCAGTCATCATGTGTCGTTTGCTGCCATACAAACAATAGGTAACTGATTTCTGGCGTTGCCAGACAGAACGCATTTTTTTTTCAAAATCTGGAAACCCTGTAAACGAAACAAGATTTTGAAATTCGTCAATACAAATAATAAAATTCATTCCTCTTTTTATGGCAATAGCTTCAGGAAGATTCAGTATTTCATCACTGTATTTATTCAGCTCTTTCCAATCAAAACTTATACTAAAATCAGTATCAGGAGATGTGCCAATGCTTAATTTAGGGATTAATGCTTTAAAAAAGTTTTTCCCGCTGCTCATCCAGTCCTGCCATTTTGCAGAAGATGCTCTTATTACTCTTTGAGCAAATACTTCTAAAAATTCTTCCTTACTGCTGATAGAGAACAAATCTATAATAATAATTTTAGTTTTGTGGTTGCTTTTATTTATATCACAAATAACTTTTTCAACTAAAGATGACTTTCCCCATCGTCGTGGTGAAATAATCATCGTATTTATACCCCCCATCAAATTCCCTTTAAGTTTTTCTGTTTCATTTTCCCTATTAGTAAATGAATGTTCACTTACGGTTGTGCCATATATAAAAGGTGAATTTTTCATATGTGATTTTTTTACTTTTTAGTATTATACCATATGGTATAATACGCAAAGGTATAAAATTAAGTTTATCTATGCAAATCTTTTTAGAAAGCTTTTCTATTAATAATTTAATCAGGAGGTTACTTTTGCCAAAATTCAATAAAAATATCAATTTGATATTTACTGTATCGAAGTGTAGGCACTTTAATAGTTATCATTTGCCAGCTATAATCACAACAAATTCTCCTTTGATGCTTTTTGCCGAAAAATATGTGTGGGCTTCAGTTAAAGAGCCTCTGAATGTTTCTTCAAACATCTTTGAAATTTCACGCGAAACAGATACTTTTCTGGTTTCACCAAGGTAAGTGCTTAGTTCTGAAAGGGTTTTTAATATGCGGTGGGGAGATTCATACAAAACTATGGTCTTATTATATGTGACCAGTTCTTTAAGTTTTGTTTGTCTGCCTTTTTTCACAGGTAGAAACCCTTCAAATATGAAACTGTCAGTAGGTAATCCGGAATTTACCAACGCAGGAACAAAGGCTGTAGCACCCGGCAGGCATTCGACATCAATACCCTTTTCAATACAAGTACGCACCAATAAGAAACCGGGGTCGCTTATACCGGGCGTACCGGCATCGCTTACCAGAGCTATTGTTTCGGATTGTGCAAATAATTCTTCAATAAAAGTACTTATTTTATGTTCGTTAAATTTATGGTACGAGCGCATCTTGTTGTTGATGCTGTAATGTTTTAAAAGCGTTCCTGTTTTTCGGGTATCCTCAGCTAAAATAAGATTTACTTCCTTTAATATCCTGACAGCTCTTAAAGTCATATCCTCAAGATTGCCTATTGGTGTGGGAACTATAAAAAGTTTTGGCATTAATTTGTGTTTTTTGAAAGATGGTCAATAAAAGCAGTTATAAGGTGAAACATGTTATCATAAGCAGGAAAGGGAAGTGTTTCAGGGATATCGAGAATATTGTGATATTGCGAATAGCCTCCCAGTGTATAAAAATAAAAAGATTTGACACCTTTTTTATAAAAATTATAATGGTCGCTATTGGCAGCTTCTCCCCTGCTCTTTATTTCGGGCAGGTATTTATTTTCATCATTGATTTTTTTTAAAGCTGAGAACTCATCTGTATATACCTCCCCGTTTACGACCATCATACCTTCTTCTCCGGTACTCAACATATCAAGATTAATAAGAAATTTAATGTTTTTTAGTGGGAAAAGCGGATTTTCAGTGTAAAATTTAGATCCCAATAACCCAGCTTCTTCTCCAGCCATAGCCATAAATGCAATTGAATATTCTGGAGGATTTTTCTTGTAATAATCAGTCAAATCAAGCATTGTGGCTGTACCGCTGGCATTATCATGAGCTCCGGGAAACAAAGTTTCCTTACCCATACGTCCGAGATGATCATAATGAGCTGTGAAAACAAAAAATGAATCGGGGTATTTTGTACCTTCAATATATCCTATTACATTTTGGGTATGGTATTCTTTAAAATACTCATTTTCAATATTTAATTCTACTTTTCGTGGGGGTCTTTTCAAACTCTTGGTATTTACTTCTAATGATGTAAAATCAATAAGCAGGTGGCTGCCATAAACGCTCCATGACAAGGGTGATTTTTTGTCTACAAGGGTTATGGTGGCTTTTGCATTAAAAAGGTTGTAGAACTTAGCATTATCGAACAATTCATTTTTGTTCTCAGGTTTTTGTGAATTATCAATAACAAGTACCTTATTACCCAGCCCTTTTTTAAGCATCTTGTTAATTTTCTTTTGCTTAGTATTACTGTTAATTATAACCGTGCGAAATTTGCCTTTTATACCCATTGAAGGGGTATAGACGAGATAATCAATATCAGGCTTCAGTTCATTACCATTTATTTTAAGAGATAGCGCTCCGGGAAGGGTGTTAACACTCATGTTGAAACGCTGGAAATAATTATTTTTAAAGGTCTTAAGTCCTGAAAGACTCATTTCAGATTTTATATAATCGGCAGCCAGGCTATCGCCTTTAAACACATAACCCCTGCCATGCATGGCAGGAGAAGATAGTGTGCTTATTATTTTTTTAACATGTGTTAGATCCTGCGCAGACAGGCTTAGATGAAAAAATATAATTAAAATAAGTATATATAGTTGTTTGAGCATCAGGGAATTATTAAATATTAAATAGAAAATAGCAGATAGGAAATATTAAATAGAAAATATTTGTTTTCATGGTATTTATATTTAAGCGCTGAATATTCAAAAGACATTTTATACTATTTTTACCTATCTGCATCTATAAATATTTTTTTCTTCAAAAATTCCCATATTTAAACCAAATTCACGGTTAAAAACACTTAAAATATTAGTCATTTGCCTGCATTCCATGAATTCATTTTCATAAACATCGGGACAATTATAACTGTAAAACTTATATTTATCTTTAGTGGCATATTCTATACTGTATGTAATACCATCGGTTACTGTGTTTTTCCATCCCTTAATATCAGATTGTGAAGGCAATTTATAAATGTTTTCTTTTTCAACCGCAACGAAAAAAGTTTTCCAGCCGGTCACCGGTTTAATTTTCTTAACACAGAATGTGTCAACTGTAAAATCTGTTGCCCATTTTGTCAATTCATGATAATTCAAAGGGATTATTCCACTTTTTATATGATAAAAATAATGCAGGCCTATCCATTGATTACTTATTTTTTTAATTACAAAAACCTGCCCCCCGCTCAATACTTCTACTCTAGCCCATAAACGTAACTCGAGTGAATCAGAACCATTTTCTAGCTTATTAAGCATCAGCTCATCAGCAGCTTTCTTTTTAACTTCATACATTATGTCGGGTTTATGGGACATGGAAGTGTCTGGCAATTCCATTTTAATAGCTTTCTTTTTAGTGCTATTGATATTGCAACATGAAGTCAATATTAGAATTAATATTAAAAAAGTTGAATTTTTGAACATTATTCTATCTTTTTTTATTAGTTTTCTATTAGAATCAATAGTAATTAAAATATATTAAAAGGGGCACCTTTTATTTAACATATCTTCTATTTATCAACTCTTCAAGTGTGGCAAATGCGTCAGAACCTGTATCCCATTTATATTTATAGGCTAAAGATTCTAAGAGGGTAAGTGCACTTTCAATTTTATCAAAGGCATTTAATTTGGATATAGCATCGGTGTAATCGGACAAGTTACCTTCAAACAGTTCGTTTACAAAGCGAAATTTATCGTTAATACCTATAGCTGTTTTTAAATCGGTGATGGGCACTTTATTTATTTTGCCTGCAAGTGTAGCCTCGGTTTTAGTCTGGGCCATTTTGTCGTTTATTGATTTGGTGTCGTTTTTAAACTTATCAGACATGGTTGCTGTGGCTGCATCAGTGAATAAGTCTATAGATTTCTTTGTGTTTTTTTCGACAGGTTTAACAGGTGTTTCTTCTTTTGCGGATGTGTAAACAGGCTGGGGCTGAACAATTTTCTTTTCGGGTTTACTTTTTTCTTCATTAACTTTAGGTTCAACCTCTTTTGGTACCTCCTGTTCCGGTTTTATTTCTTCCCTTAAAGTTTTAACTGTTTCTTTAGCATTAACTTCCTGAACAGGTGGAGCTGCAAATATTTTTTCCTTGGTAATTTTTTCAACAGGAGTAGAAATCTCAGGTGTCACAATCATATTTTTATCTACCTGACGATTGAGTTTATCAAGCTGAATATAGGCTTCGTACAAATTGCGAATATTGACTTTAACGATATCAAGTTCAATTTGGGGAATGTTCAGATCATAGGCACTTATAACTTCAGTTTGCTCTGTTATAGCTTCAAGAAGATTTTGAATTTCGCTTTTTATATATTTTTTATCCATCTTTTTTAGTTTTTTGTGTTTTCCTTAAAATTTTGTGTAGGTTTGTATGGGAAAAATAACAAGTAAAGATATAAAGAAAAATAAAACGTCAATAAATGTTTTAGCTCTTTTTAATACTGTTAAAAGAATAAATTTATGATATTTAGTTAAATGTGAACCACATAGGCACTACCTGTCCTGATTTATCGGGATAGAACATATAGAAATACATATACAAAAGATTTTAAAATTAAAAAACCAAGAAAATGTTTTTAGAAAACTCTATCAATAAAATACAGCGACGCGGGTGGATAGAAGTTATTTGTGGCTCAATGTTTTCAGGCAAAACCGAAGAGCTTATACGCCGGTTGAAAAGAGCTAAATTTGCCAAACTAAAAGTAGAAATTTTCAAACCAGGTATTGACACACGCTACGACGAAAACAATGTAGTGTCTCATGATGCCAACACCATCATTTCTACGGCTGTGCCTGCCGCAACAAATATTCTTCTGTTATCTGCCGATGTAGATGTTGTGGGCATTGATGAGGCTCAGTTTTTCGACGAAGAAATTGTAAGTGTATGCAATCAGCTGGCCTCAAAAGGCATTAGAGTTATTGTTGCAGGCCTTGATATGGATTTTCTGGGTAAACCATTTGGACCTATGCCTGCATTACTGTCTGTTGCTGAATATATTACCAAAGTACATGCAATATGTGTAAATTGTGGTGAGTTAGCCCATTATTCGCACCGTACAGTTGCCAATCAGAAAACCGTGATGCTTGGCGAAATGGACTCCTATGAACCACTATGCAGAAGTTGCTATAATGAGGCTATGAAGAAATAAGTTTGGAGTGCCTAGAGTTGAAAAACTTGGTAGTTGGCAGTTCTTAAAAAGTTTTCCATGAATTGTTAAAAAATGATAAATATATTTTTACTTTTAATTATAGTTATAAATGTGGATTTTAAGTTGTATTTTTATGGTAATTGTTAACATTTCAACTGAGTATGTGTCTTCTATTACAATTGGCAAGTCTCATCTAAAATCTTGATTACTAATACAATTGCAAATCATCTCACCAAAAACATTCAGAATAATACCCATTAATAAATCTGTCTTCCTTTTCTTTTGCCTCCCCTCCTGAAGCCTGCCTGCCAATGTATGGCTGTGAGCAGTAGGTGGGGATGGAAAAGCAGGGAGGATTTTTTGTAACTAAAAAGGAAAAACCAAATTATAAAACTAGTAATTTCTTATAAATTCAAAACCCATTTCCACACTGGTTTTATATAAATTATGCTATCACCGGTTTTATAAGTATCTTCTTCATTATACGTAAGCAAATAACTTTCTTTAATTTTTAACTCACTCATCACCTTTTCAAGGCTCCTTATTTCTCTTTGCATTGTTTTTTTATCTGCCGTTGAATAACATACCTGTATAAGCTTATATTGAGGGGAGTCAACTAAAAAATCAATCTCATAATTTTCTCTTGTTTTATAAAAATAAATCTCACTGCAATGCCTTCGCAAGTCAATATAAACCATGTTTTCGAGCAACTGACCTAAGTCAGCATTAAATTGAAAAGCTACTGCTGTTCGAAGCCCGTTATCTATCACAAAACACTTTTTATTATATGTCTGTTGTTTTTTAAGAGAGTAATCATACTTGTAACACTCAAAAATCATGTACGCCTGTTGCAAATAGTCGATATAATCTTTAATAGTATTAACACTGCTGATATTCAATATGTTTTTAAGAGAGTTATAGCTTGTTTCTTTTGTGAAGTTCGTCATCAGATACTGGGCAAGTATTTTTAAGGATTTAATGTTTTTAATGCCAAATCTCATAATTAAATCCTTATAAATTATATCTTCATAAATATTTCTCAAATAATCGCCTTCCTTGTTTCTTATATATCCGGGAAATCCTCCATTTACAAGATATTCATCAAATGCACCAAGCAATCGGGCTTTATTATCACTTGTTAACTCAGTATTACTAATATTCAACCATTTAATATATTCTTTGAATGAGAATGGGAAAAGTTCTAGTTTAGTATGTCTGCCTGTTAGATGCGTTGAAAGTTCGGAACTGAGAAGTTTTGAATTGCTTCCTGTAATAAATATTTTATATCCTTCATCGTGAATACGCCTTACAAAACGTTCCCAGTTAGGCACATTCTGAATTTCATCAATAAAAATATTTTTGGTGGGCTTAATTTTTTTTATGATGAGTAATAATTTCTGAAAATCTTCTAATTGAAAATTAAATAAGCGCTCGTCGTCAAAATTAATATAGGCAAAATCTTCAAAATAAGCTGTAAGATGATGCAAAACCGTTGATTTTCCACATCGCCTTATTCCTGTAATAACGACAATTTGTTCAGATTTAATCAGATATTCATAATCAATATCCCGTAAAATACCTTTGTCTCTAATACGTAAATTGATTTGTTGGTCATTAAAAACTTCTTCTATTATTAATTCTGAAATCATGTTTTTTTATATTTATTCAATGCACAAATATACAAATTTTATGCATTACACGTATACAAATTTCTATTTTTTATTAATTCTTTAAGTTTTTAATAAATTTTATTGTGGATATATTACTTGATAAAGCAACATTAAATCAACACTATCCGATAAAGTAAAAAACTTGTGGTCACAAATTGTTACCTCAAGTTGGGAATGCGAGAAATGCTTAACATTCACAAGAAATTAATTCAAAAATTAGAAGAACTCGAAAAGAAATATTCTGGACATGATGACCAATTAATGCTTATTTTTGAATACCTGGATCAGCTTGAAAAAACAAAACAAAAGCAAATAGAACAATCAGACCGAAAGCCGTTAGGTTATAAAATAACCGGCAAGAAATAAGTCACTCAAAATGATATCATTAAATAAATCCTCCTCGCTTTTCCATCCTTCTGGATAAGAGGCAAAAGAAAAGCGAGGAGGATTTTTTCGTAATTTAAAATCACTATTGTCCGATTAAATTTCAAACCTCAGATATTACGCTGCGCTGCAGCTTTTTAATTTTGATTGTAATTATCTGATTATACTTCGACTGCGCTCAGCATAAACAAATATTTTGCTACGCTGTAGCAATTTCTTAGCGGCAGAGCCGCAATAATATTTGTAGATAAATAGAATACAATTTCAAATAAGCCCTGCCTGCCTTGCCGGTAGGCAGGTAGGGGCGAAATATTCTGGAGATATTATTCAATAAGGGCTTGGCATTATTATCTATATTTTTTATCGGACACTAATGATTTAAAATAAAAAAATCACAATTCGGATAGTAAGCATTTTGATATAATATTGCACTTCCATCATTGTCCTTGTATATTTAATAAATTTCAGTAATTATTTAGTTTGAGCTTTTCAAATATTTTGTCTGTCCGGATTAAAAGATAATTTATTACATTTTCTTATTAATCGATTTTTACTGCCCTTTACTCATTTATAGCAAGAAATCTCAAATTGCATTTTGTTACATAATTAATATGAATGAAATGACATCATATTAAACTTTTTTTTACTTTTGGACTTTGTATAAATTCATAAAGCAATATCAGATAATTCAACTTTAATATTTTTTTGAAAATGAAGAAAAAACTTGACCCGCAGAAGAACTACAAAGAAACGATGAAGGAAGTAGGCTATATAAGCCGTAAGAAAGCGACTCAAAAAACTTACGATGAATTAGGTTTTATGTCCGGATTGGAAGTCCACCAACAATTAGACACCAAAGAAAAGTTGTTTTGTCGTTGCCCTGCCGGTGTTTTTCAGAAAAAAAATGATTTTGATGCAGAGGTCATTCGTCACATGCGACCTACCCTTAGCGAGTTAGGAGAATACGATGGCACCGCCTTGATGGAGTTTAAAACAAAAAAAACAATTGTTTACCGTCTTAAAAACGAAACGGCCTGTACTTATGAAGTTGATGATACACCGCCGTTTCACATAAACAAAGATGCTGTAGAAAAAGCTATCGAAATATCATTATTATCAAAACTTAATATAGTTGGAGAAATTCATATCACACGCAAGCAATATCTTGACGGGAGCATTCCAACAGGTTTTCAGAGAACAGCCATAATAGGTGTTGAAGGTGAAATCCCATTGAAAAATAAAAAGGTCCGCCTTATTCAACTAAGTCTGGAAGAGGATTCATGCCGCGAAGTTTCAGATATCGGACATACACGTATTTACAGAACAGACAGACTGGGTATGCCATTAATAGAAACCGTCACTTACCCTGATATGAAAAACCCCGACGAAGTAATGGAAGCTGCCAACTATATTCGTTTCCTGAACAGAAGCACAGGTAAGGTAAGAACAGGTATTGGTGCAGGAAGAGAAGATGTTAATGTAAGCTGTAAGGGCGGCACCAGAGTTGAAATTAAAGGCGTTTCGCACAATAAATGGATTCCTGAACTTACTCATAATGAGTGTTTCAGACAATGGGCACTTCTTATTATCAGAGAGAAGCTCAGAAAGAAAATAAAGAATTATAAAGATTGGAAGTTAAATTATATCCAAATCAACTACCTTGAATTTAAATTCAAATACCCCCCATTAAAAGAGGCTTTTGACAATAAACAAAAAATCGTTGCCGTCAATTTGCCGGGATTTAATTCTTTTCTATCTCATTTTACTCAGCCTGGGAAAAATCTTTCTGATGAAATAAGCGAACGATTAAAAGTTATTGCCTGCCTCGAGAAACCTAATCTTACACATTCTGAAGTACAAAAACAAGTTGTATCTGATGAAGATTTTACAAAAATAAAAACTCTTTTAAAAGCTGATGAAAACGATGCCCAGATTATAATATGGGGTCCTGTGGATGATATACCAACAGCCATTGAGACAATAGATGAAAGATGTAAATGGGCTTTTACCGGCGTACCTAACGAAACAAGAAAATCATTTGCCGATGGCACTACAATTTTCGAAAGAGTCCTCCCCGGTGCCGACAGAATGTATCCAGACACGGATTCAGCGCCAATCCCTCTTACTGATGAAGTTATTAAAGATATCGCTAAACGTATGCCTACCGAGGTTATTAACAGATACAACCAAATGAAGAAATGGGATATTCCGGAGGACACTTATACTTATATCTTTAGTAAAAACCTTTATCCTATAATTGAGAAAATTATTAATGATTTAGCTATTGAACCACGATTCATTGGTACATTTTTCGGACATACACTTAAATATGTTGAAGGTCATTATCTGCCTTCTTCGACTTTCAGTTATGAGAAAATCTATCATCTTTTCAAATTTTTAAAAGAAAATAAAATCAAATATTCCATCAGCAAACTTATGATTCCTCATGTTTATCAGCATCCTAAGATGGATTTTGATTCAATCCTTTCGACCATTAAATTTAAAAAAATAAAACCGGAAGCTATATTATCTCATATTCCATTTTTCAGAGAAAAATACAATAACATTTCCAGGAAAAAAGATGAAATATCCTCAACTAACTGGATAATGGGAGAACTACGTAAAATAGCTATAGGTAATATGGAATTATGCGATCTGAGAGAAATCATTGGCGGTGAAGCAAAAAATAACCAAAAGGTGAAATAAACATGCTTCAAAAGCGCCACATTATCTTCTTTATACTTTTATTGAAAATGCCAGACTTTGTCATGGCACAGCAAAACAATTACAACAAAGATTCTTTGATTAATGCTGTTTTGCAAAGTATTAATGCAGATAGTGTCAGACAAACCATTCAAACATTACAAGATTTCAATACCCGCTTTGCACTAGCCCCTGACCACAAAAACCCCGCTGTATTTATCTCAAACAAACTTAAAGCCTTGGGTTATAATGATGTTAAACTTGATTCTTTTATGCTAGACAGTATTCAATGGCCTCAGGGTAGCGGCACTTTTTATAATACATGGCAGTATACTGTTGTAGCCCAATCTAATGGCACAATAGATGCCAGCAAAATATTTATTTTAGGAGCCCACTATGATGACATTCTTAATCAGGGAGATGCTTTTACTTATGCGCCGGGAGCTGATGATAATGCCAGCGGAATAGCTGCAATGATCGAAACAGCAAGGGTTTTTAAACTTCACAATATACAACCTGCTTACACCATACGTTTTGTGGCTTTTGCAGCGGAAGAACTTTACCTGAATGGCAGTTACAAATATACCGATAAAGTGTTTGCCGCTAACGATAACATCGTATTGATGATTAATAATGATATGGTTGCACATAATCTTCAACCTGCAAATAATTGGAAATTTAATATTCAGAAATACCCTCAAACCGACTGGATTGAAAACCTAACCAACCAGATTGCACAGGATTATACCCAACTGACACCTGTTGTTGCTACCAATTCTATTGAGCACTCTGATAGTTATCCCTTCTATTTAAGAGGTTATCCTGCTGTATTTTTCCAGGAATACGATTTTTGTTTTTTATTACACACCATTTCTGATAGCATTAACAGTCTGGATATGAATTATTGCGCTGAAGTTACTAAAATATCATGTGGCATCTTACTGAATACTAATTTAACCTCAACAGGCACCGCAAATATTCAGAAAGCTGAAATAAATACTGACATTTACCCCAATCCTGTACAGGATAATATGAATGTGAGCATTAATTCCAAACTAAATCAAAAAGTCACTATTTCAGTTTTCGATATGAATAATCATCAGGTCTTTGAAAACGAAAGATTATTAACCCAATCAGGTATTAATAATTTTGTCTATGACTTAAGATCCTTATCTAAGGGCATATATTATTGCACTATAAAAACCCCTCAGTCTGTAAATTGTCAAAAAATTATAAAATTATAAACGATTATAAATATTACCAACATGAGCGAAGATTTTTTTCAAGGATACAAAGGCACGGCATTAGGCTTGCTAAAACAGTTTAACGTAAGGGTATGGGGACAAACTGTTATTAAAACAACGAGAGGAAATTTTGAAGGCACTGTTTTACCTCGGTCAGAAAATGATGATGACAAGCATATTGTTATTAAAATAATAACAGGCTATAATGTGGGTATTGATACTGACAACATCATTGAAATGAAGGAGACAGGCTATAAAAAAGCTAATTATAAGATTCCCGAAAAAGAATTTCCTTTTACCAAAAATCTGCCCAGTGTTAAGCTGTTAGGAACAGGCGGCACTATTGCTTCACGTTTAGATTACAGAACAGGTGCGGTAATACCTGCTTTTTCGCCTGGTGAATTGTATGGCGCAGTACCCGAACTGGCAGATATCTGCAACCTGACAACAGAAAAACTGTTTGCTGTTTTCAGCGAAAATATGGGACCAGAGCAATACAAAGCGTTAGCTATCGCCATAGGTAAGGAAATAGAAAACGGTATTGACGGTATTGTTATTGGTCATGGAACGGACACTTTGCACCATACGGCTGCTGCGCTTACCTTTATGATACAGGATTCACCAGTTCCCATAGTGCTTGTGGGCTCACAGCGCTCGTCTGACAGGCCCAGCTCCGATGCTGCCCTCAACTTAATGCACGCTATGACTGCCGCAGGTCACGGCGATATTGCCGAAGTGATGGTTTGTATGTTTGGCCCTACTTCAGACGATTATGGATTCCTTCACAGAGGAACAAGGGTTAGAAAAATGCACTCTTCATACCGCTCCACATTCAGGACCATTGGCGATACTCCTTTGGCTACTGTTACACGTAAAGGTGTTGTACCTATAAAAACTGAATACAACCACAGAAGAAAAGATAGAAAAGTGAAAATATTTCCTTTCTTTGAAGAAAAAGTAGCCATGATATATTACTACCCCAACATGCAGCCCGATATGATTGATTCGCTGATAGACAATGGCTATAAAGGTATTATCATTGTAGGCACAGGCTTAGGGCATGTCAATAAATTGTTGTATCCCGCAATCAGAAGGGCTCACGAAAAAGGTGTTGCTGTTTACATGACAGTTCAGACCTTATGGGGTTATGTACACATGTTCGTATATGATACAGGCCGCGACCTGATGGCTATGGGTGTTGTTCCCGGAGCCAACATGTTGCCCGAAGTAGCATACATTAAATTAAGCTGGGCCTTGGGCCAAACCAATGACTTAGAAAAAGTAAAAGAAATAATGCTCACCCCTATCAACGATGAAACTACCAAACGTGAACCTTACAACGGCTACCTCATTTATCAGGGTGGTGTGCAAGAAGTTGAAGAGTTTATACAAAAGGTGAGAAAGTAATAGTCATGGCTTCATTCAAAGTGAAGCCATGACTTATTTATTTAATAAATTTCTTGTCTTTAATATATTCAAAAATGCCTGTGGCAAAGGCATTGTATCCTTTACCATTATGATGTCCGTCAATTTTCCAGAAGTATTCTAAGATGTTTTTACGGTTTACTTTCAACTTATTTACAAAGTAGTCCTGTAAATCAATAACGTTTATATCACTATATTGTAATTTTAGTTTTCTTATGACCCGGGATAATAAAAAGTAATTAGGATTTAATATCTCAGACTGCGAAGGATGAAAAACGAGTAAAAGATCCATTTTATTTTCTTTAGCAAAGTTATAAAACTTCTGGTCCACATCAAAAATTGCAGATAAAGCTTCTACTCTTTTTCTCTGAAAATCATCATCTTTCATCAGGATGGGGTTGTAGTCTAAACCGTTAATCACAACGAGTCTGAAAATATAACTCAATCCATACAACCATTCCCATTTAGGCCTATCTTTATACATAACTGTCCCATCGTCAAGAAATCTTTCAAAGCCTCCTCTTAAAACAATGTCCATCTGATCCGATTCATTTGTGGCAACAATAACCATATCAAAATTTAAATCGTTAAATTTTTCAGTAAGAAGAACATACTGAAAAATGGGGTCACTACTTACAACCCCGGCGTTAAAAGTATTTATAAATTTATCGGGATAAGTTTCTGTAAGCTTTTTCTTCAGAAGACTTACCCAGCAAGAATCACTGTCAACCCCTACACCTTCAGTAAAAGAATCCCCTAAGGCTAATATCCTGTATTCATTAGGTAATTTCTTTTTTTTCAGCATTGGTTGGGTAAAACCTTCCTGATAGACCTTCCTTTTATAAGAAAATTCATTTGTAGTATAAGCCACATCCATTAAGGGCTCTCGAACATAATACCTCGAATTTTTATATTTATTGAATAAATTCTTATAACAAAGGGTATTTCTCTCGAGATAAGAAGAGTTGACATTAAAAAAACGCAGAAAAAACTCTATAATAATAAGTATCAGAAATAAGCTGGTAAGGGTTAAGCGAATATTGCTGATGAATGAATTATTAAGAAATAAATTTAATGTGAAAGTTAACAGTAATAAAATGCCATAAAGCATTAATAAAAACACAAAAGCTGAAAAATTGCAATAGAAGCCATAATGCATTATAACTACAAAAAGACTGAACAGAAACACAGTAAAAAAAATGCATAACTTGAGAAAAATACGCTTCAAAAAGAATTTTCTGATACTTGATATCCCTCTTGAGACAACAACCTTTGTCCAATTTCTAAACCCGGCAAAAATTCTACATGTTTTAATAAAAACAATAATAATCAATAGAATTATAGCAATAAAAACTATCAGTAAGGTTTTTCTGACATTTTCGGGCCATGAAAAAACGGCCGATATTATTTTGAAGAAAGAAGTTTTATGTTTATTAAATGAAAACAAATACAAACCTTTTTGCTGGCTTGTGGCAGAGAAATAAGTACTGAAGTTATTGTTGTTTATTAAGTACTTTTTATCACCTATTGCGAATTCAATAAGTGCTGTGTGTGTTTTTATACTGTCTGGTAAGAATAAAAAAAACTTATTAATGAAAGTCTGATTTCCAAGGGAGCTGAAGTTAAATACATTTTCTGTTCTGTATATTACTAAATGCCTGTTCAAAGGAGATGTGCCATAGAAATTAACTGCTTTGAACTCTGCATTTGAAATGCCATTAAATGTTACAGAAATTTCTTCAGAGAAATTTATTCTGGTAAAATAGATGGTTAGAAATACAAACGGTAATAGCAATATCAGATAAAAAATATTTTTTTTTAACATGCCCGGCTTAATTTAATCATCAAAAATAGTATTAATAATTTTATCACCAAATTAACAATAATGACAGGATAGTGCTGTACAATTATAAAAGAAAAAATCTTTTTAAAACAATACATAAAACATCAGAATCAATAAGGGGACTTAGGATTGGGAAAAACCATTTAGAAATATTAAATTTTTCGAAATGATTTGAAAAACATATACTTTTGTAAAAAAAAGCAAATTGCAAGATACCACTTTACTCATTTCTGTTAATCCCAATCTAATATTCCCTGTAAAACACAGAACAGGTTTTACTACTTTTATTCAAAAGCAAGATGAGGTTGTTTATCCTAATCAGAGTATTAAGTCAGGTACATATCGAATTTTCCAAGCCAAGATTGTTTATCCTGAGAAGTTTAAACAATCCTTTATAAATGTTCCTGCTGTTAAGCAAAACGTAATTAATGTTAAAACAAATAGCTTTTTTAATACTGATTGGGTTACTTATTTTCTGTTGTTTTGTTTTGTCCTCTATGCATTTTTGCAAAAAATGTTTTATAAAAAACAACGCATCATCTTCAATTCTTTTTTCAACTACCGTTATACCAATCAGTTGATCAGAGAAGGAAACATATATAATGAATCAGGTTTTTATCTGTTGCTTCTTTTATCATTACTTTCTTTTGGTTTATTATTGCTCAACTGGGGTGTTTATTATTTTTATGGCAATTTTCTGTTTGTTAATTCATTAGTGCTTTATTTAAAAGTTTTTGCTTTATTTGCTCTATATTATTTTGGTAAAATTATTTTCCTTCTTTTTTTATCAAATGTGTTTAAATTAAATAAACTTTATAGCGATTTTGTTCTTACCCAACATGTTTTTTTTATTTCTTTTGGAATATTAGCTTTGTTTTTTTCTACGATAATATTTTATTCAACCACAAAAATTATTATTATATCATCAATAATTATATTTATATCTTTTTATATAAATTATATCTTCAGATTATATATGCTGACATTGGGTTCTGGATTTTTTTCATTGTTTTATTATTTTTTGTATATTTGCACCGTCGAAATTTTGCCCTTATTGGTTGTTTACAAAATGTTAAATAAATAAATTAAGGTGATTAAAGTAAAAAAAATTCTGGTCTCACAGCCACAGCCCGATCCTGAAAAATCTCCATATGCAGATTTAATTAAGAAATTCAACCTTAAAGTTGATTTCTTTAAATTCTTTAAAATAGTAGGTATTCCAGCAAAAGATTTTCGTAAACAAAAAGTCAATATTGCGGAAAATACAGCAATTATTCTTACAAGTAAAAATGCCAGTGACCATTTTTTCAGAATGTGTTCTGAACTACGTATTCCAATATCTGAAAACCTTAAGTATTTCTGTACTACTGAGTCTATTGCACTCTATTTGCAAAAGTATGTGATATATAGAAAAAGAAAGGTTTTTTATTGCAATCACGACAATAATGAGTTATTGGACTTGATCAAGAAACATAAAACCGAAAAATTTCTTTTACCTTGTACAGAACTTCATAAAACTGAAATTCCTGCTTTTCTTGATAAGGAAAAAATTGATTATACAAAAGCTATTCTTTACAAAACAGTAAGCGAAGATTTGTCTAAGATTGACATCCCAAACTATGACATGTTCGCCTTTTTCAGTCCTTCAGGGATCAAATCATTATTCGAAAATTTTCCTGATTTTAAGCAGGGCGATAAGGTAATTGCTGTTTTCGGAACCACAACCCTTGATGAAGCCAAAAAACATAAAATTATTCCTGAGGTTATTGCGCCAACACAAAATTGTCCTTCAATGATTATGGCTATTGAAGCTTTCTTGGAAGAAAACCATAAGGCTAAGAAAAAACAAATTCCTGTTCCTGAAATAATAGTAGAGGAACCACAAAAGAAAAAAATCATTAAAAAGAAATAATTAAATAATACATTTTAATTATTTCTAATCTTTTATGTATACATTTTCTAAGTCCGAACGCCTTTGCAGCAAAATTCTTATTGATAAGCTTTTTAAAAACGGTTCATCCTTTTATTTAGAACCTTTTAAAGTTATGTGGCTTGATACAGCAATTCCAGACTGCAAATCAAATGCTCAGATTATTATAGGCGTTTCTAAAAAACTAATCAAGAACGCTGTTTGCAGAAATAAAATAAAACGTCGCATAAAAGAAGCTTACAGACTAAATAAACACACACTATATAATACTCTTGAAATCAACAACAAACAATGTGTTATTGCCTTTCTTTATACAACCAAACAAATTAATGATTTCAACCTTATCCAAAATAAAATATTATTAATTTTACAACGTTTACAGAAAGAATTATCCTGAACGTTTTTTATGCTACTCTCTAAAACTTAATAGGATGCCTTTTGAGAAATTAATACCGGAAAACTGCGCTCAATTGAAAATGAATACTGCTGAAAAAAACAATTATAAGTACATTTTATCCCTCCCATTTATACTAATAATTAAATTATATCAGTTGTCTATTTCCCCGTTTATTGGCCATGCTTGCAGATACACACCTTCTTGTTCTGCTTACGGCATAGAAGCCTTTAAAAAACACGGCCCTTTTAAAGGGGGGTGGCTTACTATTAAGAGAATTGTTTCGTGTAACCCATGGGGAGGACATGGATATGATCCTGTACCCTGAAAATTATTTTTTTTATCTGCTAAAATACCAACATAATGAAATTAATAAAAACCACAAAAAAACACCTCGGTAAAATATTATTAATCGTTTTATTTTCTTCTGCATTTATATTTTCTGTAGGATTTGCCACCGATCAATTCGAGATCTCTAAAAACCTCGATATTTTTGCAACACTTTTCAAGCAGTTGCACTTAAACTATGTTGACGAAATAAATTCTTCAACACTTATCAAAACAGCTATTGATGATATGCTTGAATCCCTTGACCCCTATACTAATTACATACCCGAGAACGAAATAGAAGATTTGCGGTTTATGACCACAGGACAGTATGGCGGTATTGGTGCATTAATACAGAAAAAAGGAGACTATATAATCATTACTGACCCCTATTTCGGTTTCCCCGCCCAAAAAGCAGGTCTTAATGCCGGAGATGTTATTATTGAAGTTAACGGCAAAAGCATTAAGTCTTTGACGTCTTCAGATGTAAGTAACTTACTCCGCGGACAACCCGGCTCCACTATTAAACTGAAGGTTAAAAGATACAACATAAAAGAAGCTATTGAAAAAGAAATCGTCAGGGAAGAAGTGAAAATAGACAACATACCTTATGCCGATGTTATTGATAACAATATAGGTTATATCAAGCTTTCGAGCTTTACCCAAAATGCAGGCAACGAAGTAAAAGATGCTTTTAAGGGCTTAAAAGAAAAAGCTCCTCTGAAAGGTATTATCTTAGATATCAGAGGTAATGGTGGTGGATTACTCAATGAGGCTGTAAATATAACAAACCTGTTTGTTGACAAAGGAAACCTTGTGGTTAGTACCAAAGGTAAAATTGCCGATAGAAATACAAGACATCAAACCTTAAATCCTCCTGTTGATACACAAATACCTTTGGTTGTGCTTGTTGACAGAGGAAGTGCTTCAGCTTCCGAAATTGTTGCAGGGGCTATCCAGGATTTTGACAGAGGAATTATTGTAGGGCAAAGAACTTTCGGAAAAGGACTTGTGCAAAATGTAGTGCCATTGAGTTATAATGCCAAGCTAAAAGTAACTGTTGCCAAATATTATATACCCAGCGGCAGATGTATTCAGGCTATAAATTATGCCGAACGTAACGAAGACGGCAGCATCAACAGAATACCAGATTCCCTGAAAGTAGCGTTTAAAACAAAAAATGGCAGAACCGTTTTTGATGGCGGTGGCATTGAACCAGACATTACTGTTGAACCCTATACCTACAGTAATATAGGTATCAGCCTGATAACAAAAAATTTAGTATTTGATTTTGCCACTAAGTTTTTTTATGAAAATGAAAAAATTCCCAGCATAAAAGACTTTCAAATAACCGATAAAATTTATAAAGACTTTCTGAATTATATTTCTGATAAAGAATACGATTACACCACACAATGTGAGAAAAAGCTGAAAGAACTTAAAGAAACTGCCGAAAAAGAAAAATATTTTGAATCTGTTAAAAATGAATTTGAACAACTAAATAAAAAGTTGATTCACAATAAAGATGAAGATTTGGTAACTTTCCGTAAGGAAATAGAATTCTTGCTTAAAAATGAAATAGTTTCAAGATATTACTTCCAGAAAGGACGTATTGAAAATAGCCTTAGCTTCGATATATCGCTTGATAGTGCCATTAGAATTATTAATGAAAAAGCACGTTATACTTCCATTCTCAACCCTTTAGTTTCAAAATAAGTGATTTTAGATATGAATCTATTATCATCTAAAACACATCATAAGATTTACATATTAGCACTTGCATTATTAGCAGCAAGTCTTCCTTTTTCACTTTTCTCAATAAGTGTAGCTCAGTTTGGTCTCATTATCAACTGGTTCATTGAAGGGCTTACTGAAAGAAATTTTAAAAAGAAATTCATAGATTTTTTTAATAACAAGCCTGCTGTCATTTTTTCATTAATATTTTTTCTGCACATCATCGGATTAATCTATACATCTGATTTTAATTATGCTTTCAAAGACATCCGTATAAAAATCCCTCTTCTTTTGTTGCCTTTGGTTATTGCTACTACCAAGCCTCTTTCAAAAAAAGAAATTAATTTCGTTATCTCTGCTTTTATTGCTGCTGTTACTGTGGCAACTTTTATTTGTACCTATTATTATTTTACTCATGTCATTAACGATATTAGAGAAACCTCACGGTTTATCTCACACATAAGATTCAGCCTGATGATATGCCTGGTTGTTGTACTTGTGTTATATTATCTCTTTAAGAAAGGAGACGTTAATTCTAAATTAATAAAATCTGCTTTTCCACTACTGCTCATATGGTTGCTGACTTTTCTTTTTCTCTTCGAATCTATAACTGGAATTTCAATATTAGCTATACTGCTGTTGTTTTTTCTTATTAAAACAATTTTTTCATCTGCTGCTCCTATATACAGAATAGGCTCCACCATTATTATTCTTGCTCTTTTTATTTTCTCGTATATTTACATTGCGGGAGCTGTAAAAGAATACTATCACAAAAACCTCATTGATTTTTCCAAACTGGAAACCCATACATCACAAGGCAATCAGTATTTTCATGATACCACATCGCTGGAAACTGAAAATGGCAATCTTATATGGGTATATATTTCTAAGGATGAACTGGCTAAAGAGTGGGCGAAAAGAAGCACATATAATTTCAATGGCAACGACGATAAAAATCAATATATTCAATATACTTTAATCAGATATTTAGCTTCAAAAGGATTGAGAAAGGATGCAGAAGGCATAAAACATCTATCTGACGCCGAAATAGTAGCCATCGAAAAAGGCATAACAAGTGTCAGTTTCTTTGAGAAAATGACCTTAAAAAAAAGAATCCATCAGATATTAGGTGAGTACGAAAACTACATGATTGACGGCAATGCAAATGGGTTGTCGGTGATGCAGAAGATGGAATTTATTAAGGCTTCACTGGGAATCATTAAAGAACATTTTATCTTTGGTGTGGGCACTGGTGATGTTAACATCGCTTTTAAGCAACAATATGAAAAAACCCATTCTCTGCTAAAGCCCGAGAATCGATGGCGTTCGCATAACCAATATCTTTCTTTTTTTGTCGCTTTTGGTGTTATTGGATTTATTGTGTTTATGTTTTCATTGTTTTATCCTCCTTTAAAATTAGGGACATTTAAAGATTACCGCTACCTTGCTTTTTTCATCATTATCATAATCTCGATGCTTACTGAAGACACCATCGAAACACAGGTAGGGGTTACCTTTTATGCCTTTTTCAGCGCTCTATTTTTGTTCGGGACATATAACGAAAAATGACATATAAAAAGAAAAAATATCTATTAATGATGTTTTTGATGTAAATTAGCACACTGTTTTTAATAGAAAAGGAGACATTTTTAAAAATTTTAAAATGAAAGAAATAAAAATCAGCAGTAGCGCACAAGAGTATGATTCTACAGATGAATTAGACGTTGACACTAAAACCTTGATTCAGGCTGCCAGAGAAGCCACAAAAAATGCCTATGCTCCTTATTCGAACTTTAAAGTAGGAGCAGCCGTTTTGCTCGATAATGGAAAGATTATTACAGGTAATAATCAGGAAAACGCAGCTTATCCTTCAGGCTTATGTGCCGAAAGAGTAGCCGTATTTGCAGCTTCGTCACAATACCCTGATGCTGTTATTAAAGCTGTAGCTATTACAGCACATTCAGATAATTTTATTATTAATACACCCATTTCTCCTTGTGGGGCATGCCGTCAGGTTTTAGCTGAGTATGAATACAAGACAGGTAAAAATATAAAACTAATTCTTACAGGAAACAAAGGTAAAGTACTTATTATCAAATGTGTGAAAAGTTTGTTGCCCTTCACTTTTGATGCTTCTGACCTTAAAAAATAGACACAAAGAAAAAATAATATATTTGAATATACTTTGAAAAATCTAAGCAAATATTTTTTTCTTTTAATTTTGTTGTCCCTTTTCTTCTCTTCATGTAAGATTACAAGAAGAGTTCCCGAAAAACAGTTTTTACTGCGAAGCAATATACTACAAATTGACAACAATAGTATTAGCAAAAGCGATCTCAAAAGCCTTATCAGACAACAACCCAATAGAAAAATACTGGGTATTCTAAGATTTAATTTGCGCTCTTACAACATGGCCGATTTTGGCAAAGAAACAAAAATTAAAAATTGGTTTAAGAATACAATCGGAGAACCACCGGTTATATTAGATACCATGATGACCAATGCAACGCTTTTCCAGCTTAGATCTTACCTGAGAAATAAAGGATATTTTGATGCAATAGTAGAAAAGAATATCAGATTCAAGAAGAAAAAAGCTGATATAAAATACATTATCAATTCCGGCAAACCCTATATTATAAGAAATGTTAACTATAGCTTTGAAGATGTATATGTTAAGTCTTTCGTACTTAACGATACAACCAACTCATTAATAAAAAAAAGGAGTAATTATAATGTGGATGCTTTTCAGAATGAAAGAGAGCGTATTACTAAAATGCTTAGAAACGAAGGATTCTATAATTTCTCCCGTGAGTTTATCTTTTTCGAAGTTGACAGCACTATTGGAAATCATCTTATCGATTTAAAATTAATTATCAAAAATCCTGTACACAAGTCTAACGACCCCGCACAGCCTGTTCAGAAGCTAAATCATAAAAGATTTTTAATAAATAAAATTTATATATCTCCCCAACAAACATCCCTGCAACAAAATGCCGCTATTGCTGATACTACAAGGGTAAGAATTTTTGATAAAAAAACCAAAGATGTTTTCTCAGATTATTATTTCATTTATCATTCGGCACCTAGAGTAAATCCAAAGGTGATAACACAGTCGGTGTTTTTTAAAGAAAAGAAGATGTTCTCTCAAAATGATGTCGAACAGACTTATAAGAGTTTATCCGAATTAAAAAACTATCGCTTTATAAATATTCATTTTAACGAAGACAAGGATACGTTAGAAGATAATGCATATTTAAGTGCATTGGATTGTAAAATAGATCTTTCACGTATGCCTGTTCATTACTATAATATTGAAACAGAAACTACTAACTCAGGAGGAAATCTGGGTATTGCAGGCAACATCTCTTATCAGAATAGAAACCTCTTTAAAAATGCTGAAATCTTTAACCTTAAATTAAATGGCGCTCTCGAGGTACAAAAAATATTTGGAGACAAATCCCCTGAAGAGGTTATTAACAAACTCCCCTTCAATACTGTTGAAACTGGTGTTGAAGCCAACGTTGAAATACCCAAGTTTCTTATCCCAATAAGTCCTGAAAAATTTCCCAAATATTTTAAACCCAAAACAACTTTTAAGACAGGACTTAACTTTCAACAAAGGCCCGACTATACAAGGTATGTTTTAAATACCTCTTTCGGCTACGAGTGGAAAGAAAATGAATATAAAAAACACATTTTAATTCCTTTTGAAATCAATTCTATAAAGATCCATCCTGACTCTACCTTTTTAGCAATCATCAACTCTATTAAAGATAAACAAACTCAGCTTAGCTACAACGACAACCTGTGTGCATCGCTGCGTTATAGTTTTGTTTTCAACAACCAGAAAGTAAATAAGACATCTGATTTCAGCTACTTTAAAGGTAACATCGAATCATCTGGAAACACTTTATGGCTTGCTAGCAGGATTATTAATATGAAACAGGATGAATTAGGTATTTATGAAATCTTTAATATACGTTATACCCAATTCGTTAAGTTTGATGCCGATTACAGATTTTACAATTTTCAAAATAAACATACTTCACTTGTTTACAGGATAGCAGGAGGGCTTGCAATCCCTTATGGAAATATTAACATAATGCCTTTCGATAAAAGTTTTTATGTAGGAGGTGCTAACGGCTTAAGGGCATGGAAACTTTATGAGATGGGTCCCGGTGCTTACAGCGACACTTCCGCAACTAATTTTTTCAAGACAGGAGATATTCATCTCGAAACAAATGCAGAGTACCGTTTTGATGTTTATAAATACCTTAAAGGAGCCATGTTTGTTGATGCAGGCAACATCTGGCTACGTAAAAATAATGCTGAATTCCCCAATTCACAATTCAAAATCAACGAATTTTACAAACAGATAGCTATAGGTGGTGGTATAGGCGCCAGGCTCGATTTTTCATTTTTTATCATCAGAATAGATGCGGCCATACCATTAAGAGACCCAAGAAGAGCCCCTGATGAGAGATGGGTTTTCGATGAAATAAAATTAACCAGAGTAAACTATAACCTCGGTATAGGTTATCCGTTTTAATTTTTTTTTCAATATAATTAATTGTATTTTTGTCTGTAGCAATGAGAACATTAACTAATACTAAACCGCTAACAAGAAGCTGAATTAATCCAACTAAAATTACATAAAGAAATAATTTTTGCTTTTTCGCTGTGT
>Ga0114951_10001630_pt1 | contig 27196 bp, 22 predicted proteins | sample AM7aDNAmetaG_FD_88677 | JGI IMG/M metagenome (GOLD analysis project Ga0114951, IMG submission 88677) | Freshwater microbial communities from Finland to study Microbial Dark Matter (Phase II) - AM7a DNA metaG | ecosystem: Environmental > Aquatic > Freshwater > Lake | place: Finland: Lake Alinen... | reverse complement strand
ATGGCGCCGTTGTTGACCAGTGCGCCGCTATTGATGCTGGTGGTCGAATTCCAGCCGTTGTTCCAGGTAGTTCCAGCAGAAATGGTGACCGTGCCTGCCGCGGTGGCTCCGCCCAGGGTGACGCTCGTGTTATTGACGCCCTGGTTGAAGGTGCCGCCATTGATCGCCGTCAAGGCACCGCCGTCGAGGGTGGCGTTCAGGATTTGCACCTGACCGCCATTGGCCAGGATGGAGGAGCCCTGATCGTTGACGGTGACTCCGCTGATCTGCAGGATGCCATTGTTGGTGGCTTCCAGCGTTCCATGGTTGGTGGTGTTGGCATTCAGGAGCAGGGTCTTACCGGAGACATTGGCATCGATGATGCCGGCCGCCTGGTTGACCAGCGCCAAGCCGTCATAGCCGATTACACCGTAGCCCTGAATGGTGTTGTCGGCGTTGGTCAGCGTCAGGCCGCCCACCGCCTGCTGGATGATGGCCGAACCGGTGCCGTCCGAACTGCCCAGGGTCACGGTGCCGCCTCCGGACAAGGTCGTGTTGCCGACCAAGTTGAGCCGTGAACTGTAGCCGTTGTTGCCCGCGGTCACCAGTATTGTCCCGGCGTTGGAGATGGAACCCCCATACACATTCAATGTGCTGTTCCAGTCGACGTCCAGCGAGTTAGACGCACCCACATTCAGGGTACCGACGTTTCCCGTCTCGTTGTTGAGAGTGACTGGGTTATTGGTTGCGTCCAGAATGTTGACAGTACTCAGATTTGTGGGCAGGCCGCTATCCCAGTTTCCAGCGGTACCCCAATCATTGTTGGTGGAGCCTTTCCACGAATCCTGCGCCAAGGCTGGAGCCGCGACGAAGCACCCCAGCGCGAAGGCGATCAAAGCGTACGGGAACCAACCCGGACGCAGTGAAGCTGAATAGGAGCGATACGCGATCATGAATCTGTCTCTCCTGACTTTTTCCGAATTTGAATTGCTCGACTTCGGATTCAAATTGTGTTGCGGCCTCGCAATCCCGACTCGAATTGCCCAGCGATCGGGACAATCCAAGATCCTGCTGGACAACCGGTTCCAACCGGAGACGGCTGGGCCTATTTCGCTTCCTTGATCAACTGCGCAACTCTCGAGCTCTCGCCAACCGGCTCGACAAAGACGATGGATTTCTCATTGAGAATCATGCGGTCGGGCCCGTGCAACTCATGGCCGCGATGAACCAGAACCATTCCATTGGGTTGTTTGGTGCTGGGATCGACGGGGCCCGGCTGAACATAAAATACGTCAGTAAGGACTGGCAAGGGAGAACCCAGCCCTTCCAACTTTCCGAAATACACAGCGCCGTTGGTCAGCAGAACTGCGTAGTACCTCTGGCCGTCGATGGCGGCACTGGCCGGCACCGCCGGAGTGGTCCTGGCCTGGTGACAACCGGAAACTAGGAGCGCTGCAACAAGCAGCAGGAATAGAGATAAACGTGTACGCACTCGACTCGTCCTTTCAAAAGCCAACAATTCTCTCTTCCATTGGATTGGCCCGCGGGAAATTCACTTAGGATCTGCATGGTTGACAGGAGGGCCCCTATCGATAGACTCCTCAGATCAACAGCTTTGAGCGACCAGCATGGCGACTGCACATGAAGCTGTCAAGACTGAACGATTCTGCAACCTGTCGCAAATCGTTGCACTATCAAGACATGCGCGCCAGCATACCTGCGCACCTATGCGCCACCTTCGGGGCCGTGACCTCGGTCAGAGCTGGAATTATCTGGAATGCAGGCTCTCAAATGGCTCGATCGCACCCTGCCTGGCAGAGCGCAGGCTCAAGGGGTGCGCGCTGGTTTCCTTTGTCGGCCGGCTATTCCTTGATACTTTGAAACTGGTCAACAGCAGAATGGCGGAGAAATCGCTGACGGTTAAGTTGGTCCGGGGCTTTAGAAATGGCCATATAGCAACAAATTGACGCCGTGCTTGTAATGTTTTCGCAAGTTGCTGGCTTTAATCAAATAGGAAAGACAGGAAACGAGGAGACCAAATGCGGCATATGCTCATTCTTGGCGGGGGCACCGCCGGAACCATTATGGCTAACAAGCTTGCCTCCGCACTGGACGAGCGCGATTGGCGCATTACCGTCGTGGACGGAACGGAAGAGCACTACTATCAGCCAGGCTTTCTTTTCGTTCCCTTCGGCATCTATCGAATGCGCGAGATTGTGAAGCCCAGGCGCCAGTATCTGCCGGGACGCATTCAATTCATCCTCTCCGGCATTGATCGCATCGATGCGGAGAAGAAGACGGTGACCCTCGCAAGCGGCGAGCCGCTTCGTTACGACTGCCTGATCGTTGCCACGGGCGCGGACATTCACCCCGAACAAACCGAAGGCATGCTTGACGAAGAATGGGGACGCAGCAAATTCGATTTCTATACCCCCAAGGGCGCCGACCGACTGGCCCAGTTTCTGAAGGGCTGGCAGGGGGGCAAACTCGTGCTCAGCATCACGGAGATGCCTATAAAGTGCCCGGTTGCGCCGCTGGAGTTTCTCTTCCTGGCCGATGCTTATTTCACTGAGCGCGGCATGCGCGATAAGGTGGATCTGCATCTTGTGACGCCGCTCTCCGGCGCCTTCACCAAGCCTACCGCCAGCCGCGCGCTGGGTGAATTCCTCGAACGCAAGGGCATCACGGTTACGCCCGAATTCGACCTTGGGCGCGTTGACAGCAAGGAGAAAAAGCTGGTTGGGTGGGACGAGACCGAGGTGAGCTACGACCTGCTTGTGTCGATTCCCACCAACATGGGCGACGCCTGCATCGCCCGTAGCGGGATGGGGAACGAGTTGAATTTCATTCCGACAGATAAGGGTACCCTGAAGGCGGATGGTCTTGAGGATGTGTTTGTGCTCGGCGATGCTTCCAATCTTCCCAGTTCCAAGGCCGGCTCGGTTGCTCACTTTCAGTCCGAAGTTCTTTTCCAGAATATTCTCGAACACATCGAGGGGCGTCCTGCCTGCGCTCACTTCGACGGTCACGCCAACTGCTTCATCGAATCCGGATTCGGCAAGGGGCTGCTGATTGATTTCAACTACGAAACGGAGCCTCTGCCGGGCGAATTCCCTCTGCCTGGCATCGGCCCTTTCAAGCTGCTTGAAGAGAGCGCCATCAATCACTACGGAAAGATGATGTTCCGCTGGGTGTATTGGAACCTGCTGCTTCGCGGAATGGAACTGCCCATCGAGGCGGAAATGTCGATGGCGGGAAAAAGGGTGAGGTCATGAGCGACGCCGTTATGCAGGATCGCATTGATGAACTCGATCGCAAGCTGGACATTATTGTTGAGGAACTCGCGCACCTCAGGCGAATTCGCAACAGCGCCGAGGATCTGATCGCCGATCTGACAATCGTGGGCAAAGACGCGATGGGAGATGCGGCGGAGGCGCTCGGCTCCACGACGCTGCGCCCTCAGGACCTTGCTCACCTGGTGAAGACCGTGTTGCAGGATGCAAGACTTCTGACAGCCGCACTGCAACAGTTGGAGAGCGCGGCGGATTTTGTGCAGGACGCTCAACCGATCGTTCGCGATCTGTTCCGCCAAGCTGTAGCCGGTTGCCAGACACTGCAGAAGAAAGGCTACTTCGAGACTGCCGCGGCGGGAATGCGGATTGGTGATTCCTTGCTCCAGGCGCATTCGTCAAGCGACTGGAATCAGGTGGAAGCGAGCGTTCCGCAACTGGTTGGCCTGCTGCGGGCGCTGACGCGCCCTGAGGTTTTGCAGGCCCTGGAGGCAATCATGCAAGGCTTTGGAAAAGTGCAGGCGACAATGGACGTCGACAAATCGGCATTCAGGATTTTGCGCGACTTGAACTCTTCCGATACCCGTCGCGGCATCTCTATTCTTGTGGAGTTTTTGAAAGTTGTAGGCTCGCGTAGTGTAACCGCCGGGTTTACCGGCACACCAGCGGCGGCAACGCCAGAGAGGTAAAACATGGGAACCATGAGCATCAATGGATTGACACTTGCATTGGACGCCGACGGGCATCTTGCCAACCGGGCCGATTGGACTGAAGGAGTGGCCCGGGATATTGCCACCCAGGAGGGCATTGCGGAATTGACGCCGCAGCACTGGGCGGTGATCAACTTCATGCGCTCTGTTTACGAGAAGGAAGGGGACGCACCCAGCATTCGCCGGTTGACGAAGGAGAGTGGTGTCGACACCAAGACGCTCTACCAACTCTTCCCAAAGGGGCCCGCAAAGCGCGCGGCCAAGATCGCAGGACTACCCAAGCCCAAAGGCTGCATTTAAGGAGTGCACAATGACACAAGAAACTGAACCTATTCAGAAGGTATCCATCATTATTTCCAAAGGATCGCTGGAAGGGGTCTACCCTGGACTGATCATGGCCAACGGCGCGCGCATGGAAGGGATCGAGGCTTCGCTGTTCTTCACATTTTTCGGCCTGGACGCCATTATCAAGAAGCGGATGAACAGTCTGAAAGTGGCCACCGTGGGCAATCCGGCAATGCACATGCCCACGATTCTGGGCGCGATACCGGGAATGTCGGCATTCGCCACCTCGATGATGAAGAAAGAGATTGAGAAGCTGGACATCCCGCCCATCGGCGAGTTCATCACCATGATTCACGATGCCGGCTGCGAAATATATGCGTGCCGCGCAACAGTGGACATGTTCCACCTCAAGAAAGATGACTTTTGTGAAGAGGTTGACGGCGTGATCTCAGTGGGGCAGTTCTACGAGAAGGCGGCCGGCGCACAGATCATCTTCACCTAATACGCATCCTCGATGCAGGTCCGATACGGTTGCGCAGGCGCAGCCCTTAAACCGTTTGAAGACCAACATTGCAAGAGGGAATAAACGCCGGACAGGGAGAGGATAGCGCGCTTATGATGGTGGAAATGACCACCACAAGCTTGAGCAGGAACCAGCAACTGGAGGCAGCAAGCGCCGACTTCGATGCGCGCTATCCGGAATACGAAAAGACAGCTATTTTAGATCGGCTGCGAGAGACAGATTACCGCCGCTTGGACGAATCGAAGCAAGTCTACCTTGACTACACGGGCGGGTCGCTCTATGGCGAGAGCCAGCTTGAGCGGCACATGGAACTGATGCGGGCCGAGGTTTTCGGGAACCCGCACTCGAACAATCCCACCTCGACGGCTATGACACGGCAGTTGGAACGAAGCCGACAGTACATTCTGAGCTATTTCAACGCCAGCGCGCAGGACTATATTCTGGTGTTCACTTCAAATGCGTCAGGGGCGCTGAAGCTGATTGGCGAGTCGTTTGCGTTTGCTCCGGGTGGACGCCTGCTTCTGACGTTCGACAATCACAACTCTGTGAACGGAATCCGTGAATTCGCCAGGGCCAAAGGGGCGACAATCGACTACGCGCCACTGACGGCGCCTTCGTTGCGGCTGGATGAGGAGCGGCTGGAGGCGCTGTTGGATGAGGCTGACCCAGCCCATGCGAATCTGTTTGCGTTTCCGGCGCAGTCGAATGTTTCCGGCGTGAAGCATCCCCTGTCACTGGTAGAGAAGGCGCAGAAGAAAGGCTGGAGCGTGCTGCTCGACGCAGCCGCCTTTGCACCCACCAACCGGCTGGACCTGAAGGCAGTGCAGCCGGAGTTTGCTGTCGTTTCGTTTTACAAAATGTTCGGCTATCCAACAGGTGTGGGAGCTCTGCTGATCCGCAAGACCGCACTGCGCAATCTGCATCGGCCCTGGTTTGCGGGCGGGACGGTGAACTTTGTTTCCGTGCAAGGACAGTTGCATATTCTTTCAGAGGGAGAAGCAGCGTTTGAAGACGGGACGCTCAACTACCTGGCGATTCCCGCAGTGGAGATTGGGTTGCGGCACCTCGAAGCGATCGGCATGGATATCATCGCCGAGCGCGTACGCTGCTTGACAGGCTGGATGCTGGAGGAACTGCTGGCAATGCGCCACTCGAACGGCCACGCGATGGTGCGCATTTACGGGCCGGCGACCACCAAGGCGCGGGGCGGCACGGTGACTCTGAACCTCTATGACCCGGACGGGCACTTGCTGGATTACCGGCGCGTGGAGGAGTTGGCCGGAGCGGAAGGCATTTCATTGCGGACCGGGTGCTTTTGCAATCCAGGGTTAGGAGAGATGGCCGAGGGACTGACGGAAGAGGACATGAAAGCCGCGCAGGAACTCGGGACCGAAGTGAACCTGATGAGCTTTCTACGGTTGATGCAGGGACGCGGGCACAAAAGCGCAGGAGCTATTCGCGCTTCAACCGGGCTGGCAAGCAACTTTGAAGACGTATGGCGGTTCGTGCGGTTCGTTCGGGGATTCCGCGATCAGACGCGGCTGGCTATTGGCGAAGCGAGCTTTGACATCGATTCATGCCGGATCATTCGGGACGGAAGTTAGGGGATGTCCAACCTCAACCGCTCCGCGCGAACGGCCATTGCTCGAGATGCCGGGCAAGACCGTCAAAAGGGCGGCCTCATCTATGCCTCGTACGGGAAAAGGGGCCTATATCTATTTGCCCTATGCATTCTTCCGCCAGATGCCCGAGGGTGTGCCCGGAGGTTTCGCATCATGGCCGATCACGCAAGCACGGGAAGCAACGCGGGCTCCCACGCAAGTCAATCGCCTAGAAGCTCCGTTGGTGGCAATTAATCTCCAAAATAGAGAAAGCTCCCTTCATTGGGAGCCTTCTCTATTTTGGAGATATTTTATTCAGCAAAGCCGCTCAGCGCCTGATTCTGCCTACAAGCAAGAGGCCGGCGTTTCAACGGTCTTGCTCTGCGATGGAAAGACACTTTAGCGCAAAACCTGAGGGTCGCGTCGACTTGGATGAACTGCTTTCGGGATAGACCAACTCTGGTGTTGCTATAAAGTGATCGCATTGCCGTCGACGAGCACTAACCTGATCATAGATACGTGATGTTACTTGGCATTGCTTAAGGAACCCCTGATTAAGTCTTATTCCACGCCGAGCAGTCCCTCGGGGGCTGAAGCCCTCGCTCATTTTGCAGCATTTGCGGCACGGCTGAAGCCGTGCCCTTTCAAAACATCTACTTATTCAGAGGTTCCTTAAGTTGTCTTACTTAACACTCTCGATCCAGGAATCCAAGCCCAGGTCAAGTTCAGTGTCGAACAAGTAGCTCCAGTAAGGCTGAACGCCTGTTTTGACAGCAGCTTCCATGCCGCGCATTTTGGCCAGCTTGAATCAATTCGCAGATACAGGTCTTTTCCCGAAGATGCAAGTACTTTACAAGGCCTTACAAGAGTTTACAAAACTTTACAATGCAATTGCTTAAACGCAAGTCAGGCGAAATAAGGCCCAAACTATTATCGCGACTGGCTGCGTAGGGTATGTGCCTCCACATAGAATTCTCGACCGGCCTCCGGCTATCCGACGCTGCGCTAAGCGCCGTGATGTAAGTGGTAGTTAGGCAGATTCGAAGGCAGTATCTTCGCTGCTCGGCTCGCGATCATTCGAATCACTTGCTCGATTCAGGTTCCGACCGGCGGAATCGAGCAACTTAGTGGAAGCCGCCCAGGAGCTGCCCCTCGGGTCGGTGCATTCTTGAAAGGAATGCGATGAGATCCCAATTCCCCTCGAGGTCATCTGGCACCAATGTCGTAAGGTCTTTGTGCGCTCTTGCATTGGTTTTGGGCGCATTCAACATCCCCACGCTGCTCGCGCAGCCTGACAAGAACGTCGATTGGCGATACCACGGAAACAATCTTTCCAATCAGCGCTTTCAGGACGTCGACCAGATCAACCCTGCTAATGTGTCCCGGCTAAAACCAGCCTGGGTTTTCCATACAGGTGTCAACGACCCGGCCATGTCAATGGAAATGACGCCGCTTGTGGTCGATGGCGTGATGTATGTTCCCACTGGTGACGACGATGTTTACGCGTTGAATGCCGCCTCGGGCAAGCAAATCTGGGCTTATCACCCGAATGATATGCCCCCGCTCTCCACGCTCCCGATTTGCTGCAATAACGACAATCGTGGCGTGGCCATGGGCGATGGGCTGATCTTTGTCGCGCGCCTTGACGCAACCCTCGTTGCCCTCAATGCAAACACCGGTAAAGTTGTCTGGAAATCAGTCGTTGACCTCCCCAGCAACGGCGCTGCCATGACTATTGCGCCGCAGTTCGCCGACAATAAAGTGATTGTTGGCGTTTCAGGCGCCGAATTCGGCGTGCGCGGCCATGTGGACGCATACGAACCGAGAACGGGAAAACTCCTCTGGCGTTTCTGGACCACTGAGCCCAACACATGGGAGGGTGACTCGTACCTTCACGGTGGCGCGTCGGTTTGGGGAAACCCCAGCTACGATCCAGAACTCCACATGCTGTACTTCTCCACCGGTAATGCATTCCCTTGGCCTGCTGCCGGCATGCGCGCTGGAATGAACCTCTATTCGTCATCACTTGTCGCGATCGACTCAAGGAATGGGGAGTTTAAGTGGTATTTCCAATTTGCGCACCATGAGATGTGGGACTTTGACGGTCCTCAGCCAACAGTGCTGCTCACAGTACACGGTGTCCCGGCCATTGAACACACATCAAAGACGGGATACATGTTCATCCTGGATCGCCGCACCGGCAAGTCGCTATTCCCGTGGTGGGAGGCGTCAGTTCCCACGACGCCGGAATGGCAATTCCCCTGGCCGACGCAACCCGAATCCTCGATTGAACCCCTGACCGAGCAGTTGGCCGAACTCCCGCTGCCGGACGGTTACACCGCGGCTCCGGAGTGGACACCGGTGCAAGCAGCGCCTATGGTGTTCCAGCCAATCTTCGACGGAGGAATGGAATGGCCTCCCGCGGCGTATAGCCCGCGAACCCACTTCATCTATTCGCATGCCCGCTATGTGCCGGCTGATATCGGTGTCGAAGATAGCGCGGGAAATGGGCAGTGCCCACTTCCGCCATGCGCATGGACAGGGACCTTCGAAGTACCCGGCTCGACGAATCACGGCGTTTACGGAGCGGTGGACACGCTTACGGGAAAGGTAGCCTGGAAGTATCCCGTTGCTGACCTCGCCCCCGACTCAGGTGTGGGCGTGGCCGGTGATCTGGTCTTCTTCGGCGAGAGCAATGGGCTCTTCCATGCCGCGGATGCAAGGACGGGGAAGATCCTGTGGACCTTCGATTCCTCGACGGTGCCCAACGCGGGCGGCGCCAATGCATCTCCAGCCATCTATGTTGTTAAAGGGAAAGAGTACGTGGTGTACGGCTTTGGCGGTAACCCCGGTGAAAGTCCCAAACTGGGCGATGCGGTGATCGCCTTCGCGCTCCCCGGTGACAACGACTAACTTTGGAAATGGGCGACCAAGGCAATTCACCCGGATCATGCCGTCCCCAGGGCGGCCGTGGCTCGTTGCGAAAGACGAGCCGCGGTCGCCTGGGAACGAAAGTGGCATTCTAGGCGTCTTGGCAAAATCGCTTCCTCTGAGTCGTTGAAAGGGAAAGCAATGAAACCGTCCATTTCGCAGGATTCATGGTCTTCCAGGCTGCGAAAGGACAGATCCTCCCAGCCACCTCTCTTCGGCTGGTCGTTTCAGGAAGATAATGAGGACGCCCGAGGTTTGGACGCCGAGCATGGAAAGAGGCAGTCAATGTGGAACTATCGTCCCAGAGTTATTCTTCCCTCTGTTCTCTTGGTGGTGCTTCTGTCCGTTCCGTCCAGCTTATGGTCACAGGCTCCAGCGGCAAAGCCCATCGCGGAAAATCAAAAAGCTGCCGCCCCTCCGGCCACCACCGAACAGGTCACAGTGACAGCTTATCGCACGCCGTTAGGCGCGCTCGAAAGTCCAGCCATCACCCGCGTCCTTTCCCAGGATGCGCTGCGCACGACCGCTGCAATCACGCTTGACGGGCAGATGCGACAGGTTCCCGGGCTCGAGCTTTTCCGGCGCTCCAGTTCGCTGGTCGCCAACCCCACCTCGCAGGGAATCAGCTTGCGCGGTCTCGGTTCCAGTTCCGCCAGCCGCACCTTGGTCACCGAAGACGACGTCCCACTCAATGACCCCATCGGAGGATGGATTCATTGGCAGGAGCAGCCGGAACTTGCGACCAAGAGCATTGAACTGATGCGCGGCGGCGCCAGCGACTTATACGGATCGAGCGCCATTGGTGGCGTGGTAAATCTTGTGCCTGCGCGTCCCGCTTCCGATGGGGTCGAATTCCGCTCCAGCTACGGGGGTGAAGGCACCTTCGATGACAGTCTTCTCCTCGAAACCAAGCATGGTCCGTGGGGACTACTCGGTGCGGGAGGCCTGATCGGCACAGATGGATATATTCAGGAGTCGCCATGGCAACGCGGTCCGGTAGACACGGCCAGCCATGTCCATAGTCACAATGGGGTGCTGCTGGTCGAACACGATCACAGCGCCTTGCGGCTCTTCGCGCGCGGCGGGGGATTCGATGAGTCGCGCGGCAATGGAACTGCTTTCCAAATCAACCATACCCGCCTGTGGCGCTACGCGACCGGCGCCAACTGGCAAGGGCCTAGCAATGCTTTGCTCACCGTGCGAATCTACGGCTCGGACGAGCGATATCGCCAAACGTTTTCGAGCATTTCCAACCTGCCGAACTTCGGCATCGCCGACTGCTCGTATCGTTGCGGGGAAAGCCCGACACGCCTCTCGCAAATCCCTGACAACGAACTGGGCGCGGCGGCGCATTGGAGCCAGCCGGTCGGCCCTGGGCTGCTTCTGGTAGTCGGAGCCGATGTGCACGACAGTCGCTTTTGGGATCGCGAACAGACCTACGGAACAAAAGCGGCTCTCACCAATCTCCACGACCACCAGCGCGATTCCGCCGCGTACGCCGAGGCCATGTGGGTCCGCCACGCATGGACTTTCATGGCATCCGGGCGCATGGACTGGTATCAGAATTACGATGGCAGCGCCCTCCTCTACTCAAACTCGACTTGGATTTCATCAGCCACTCAGCCAAGCCAGCGGGACGAACGAATCTTCGATCCACGCGTGGGCGTCTCCCGCAAGTTCTTCAACCACTGGGCCGTCTCAGCCTCGGGATTCCGCGCCTTCCGGGCTCCAACTCCCAGTGAGCTTTATCGCTCCACTACGGTCGGCAACAAACTCACCAACCCCAACGCCAACCTGCTCAGTGAACGGGCGACAGGAGGAGAAGTGGGCCTGGCCACCGAGTGGAGATGGGGAATCGTGCGCGGGAGCTATTTCCTAAGCCAGGTGAATCGTCCCATTACCGCGTTCACGGTGAACGCCCAGTCCTCGCCAATTCTGCTCATACGTGAGAACCTGGGCCAGATCGAGAGCCGCGGCCTGTCCCTCGACTTTGAAGTTGCGCCACAAAGGTGGTTGGCGGTCGATGGCGGATATCAATACGCTCACGCTACCGTGACCCGCGGCTCCCTGGATTACGGCAATTGGATTCCAGAGGTGGCGCGCAACTTGGCCACACTGAATCTTCGCGCTTCGCGCCCTTCCCTTGGAACGATCTCCCTGCAAAGCCGGCTCAGCGGGCGTCAATTTGACGACGACACCAACACCTTTCTGCTCCACGGCTATTTCCGCCTTGATGCCTACGCCTCCCACAGGATCGGTAAGCGTCTGGAACTTTTCGCTGCGGGAGAGAACCTGCTGGACCGGCAAATTGAGGTTTCCAAAACCCCGACGACAACGCTGGGCCAGTCTCGCACTGCTCGCTCCGGCATCCTCATCAACATCGGAAGATCTGCCCAATGAGATGGAACGCGGCGAATTCCTGCTCCACGCGGTAGCTTGAATGAACCTCTGTCAACAAGCAGCAGCTTAGTCTTCCCGATGCAGCTAAAGAGCACTCAATGAAGTTTGTCCTCCACTGCCTGTCTATCGTCGTGTTCGCCACTTGTACTCTGCCTGCGCAGAGTAACATGGGCGAACTACGCCTGCAGATTATGGACCCTGCAGGGCTTGGCGTGCAGAGATCCGTGGAACTGGTAAGCGAATCCAACCAGTTCCACGACAGGGTTATCAGCGACCTTCAAGGAAATATCACCGTTCGGCGCGTTCCCTTCGGAGTCTACAAGCTGGGTATTTCAGATCCTGGGTTTGCCGCTGTATCCGAACTCATTGAAATACGCGCCTCGACTCCGACATTTCATAAGATACAGTTGCGAATTCCCGGCGCCACCGAGTCTGTGACTGTGAACGCCAGCGGCACTCTGATCGACCCCGATCAAGCAGGTTCGGTCAACCGGATTGGCTCTGCCGCAATTCAAGACCGCCTTGGTTCTCTACCCGGCCGTTCTCTGCAGGATCTTGTGAATTCGCAGCCGGGCTGGCTTTATGAAGGCAATGCCGTGCTTCATCCCCGCGGGTCGGAATATCAGACCCAATTCGTCATTGATGGCATCCCGCTTATCGACAATCGCTCTCCGGGTTCCGGCCCCGAAATTGAAGCCGACGATGTCGAATCCCTCACCGTCTACACGGCAGGCATTCCCGCCGAATACGGCCGAAAGATGGGCGGCGTGATCGAGGTCAATACGCTGCGCGATGCCCAGCTGGGCGCCCACGGCGACTTTGTCCTGTCGGGCGGAAGCTTCGACACCGCCGGCGCTTCCGCTCGCCTGCAGGATAACTGGGGACAAAGTACTTTCGGTGTCAGTTTCGCAGCCAGCAAGACCGCTCGCTATCTCAGTCCAGTCGTACCAGAGAACTACACGAATCGCGGCACCACCGGCGATTCTTCCATCGGTTTCGAGCGCAACATCACTGTCAAAGACCACATCGCACTTACCGTCCGGCACGAACTCGCGCGGTACGAAGAACCCAACGAAAAGGTCCAGCAATTTCCTGAACTGCGTACCCCTCAACCCACTTTGGGAACTCCTCCACAGCTTCAGACCGCGGACAATTTCGAGACCATGGGGATCGCCTCTTTCCAGCACATTTTCTCGTCCAACTTTCTGGCTGACATTCGTGCGATGGTTCGAGACAACTCCAGCGCTCTCAATTCAAACCAATCTTCGTGGCCGCTGATTGTTTTTGAGCGCAATCACTTCCATGAGGGCTATTTCAATTCTTCGTTGTCGTTTCACCACGGCCATCAGGAATGGAAGACTGGCATCGAATCGGACAACCTCTTTCTTCAAGAGGATTTCAGGGATCAGGTCACCGCCGACCCCACTGATCCCGACTATCCGTTTGATCCCCGGACACCCGTCACATTCAATTTTGCGGGGGGCCGCCCCAACCTTGAACAAGCCGTCTTTGTTCAAGACCTGATCCAACTCAGAAACTGGACGGTCAGCGCCGGCTTGCGCTGGGATCACTATCAACTGCTTGTGAACCAAAACGCTCTCAGTCCGCGTGTTGCGATTTCACGCTTCTTCCGCTCGCCTGACCTGATTCTGCACGCCTCCTACGACCGCGTTTTCCAGACGCCTTCGTTTGAAAACATCCTGCTCTCCAGTTCTCCGCAAGTGGCATCGCTGAATCCGAATATCCTGCGCCTCCCGGTGGAACCCTCCCGCGGCAATTACCTGGAGTTGGGTGCAAACTGGGGCTTTCACGGCCAGTTGCGGATGCAGGCAAACTACTTTCGTCGAGACGTCAACAACTATGCCGATGACGATCAGATCCTGAGCACGGCCGTCAGCTTTCCCATCTCTTTTCGCAAAGCAATCATTTACGGAGCGGAAGGCAAGATCGAAGTGCCTCATTGGAACGGCTTCTCAGGTTTTCTAAGCTACTCCTACATCGTCGGGAACTCCTGGTTTCCTGTTACGGGCGGCTTGTTTCTTGGCGACGCGGCCGTAAATGCAACCACGCAACTCACCGGGCATTTTCCCGATTCGCAGGATCAGCGCAACACAGACAGAGTCCGCATTCGCTATCAGGCAACGCGGCGTCTCTGGCTCGCGGGCGGAGCACAATACGGCAGCGGACTGCCCTTCGATTTCAATGGCACATATCAACAGGCGTTGGATGAGTATGGCCAGGCGGTTGTCGACCGCATCAACTTAAGTCGTGGACGCGTCAAGCCCAACTTCGCGATCAATTCCTCTGCGGGCGCCGAACTTTACAAAACAGAAAGGCTCACGCTCAACTTGCAAGTAGACGGCGAAAATCTCAACAACCGCCTCAACCTGATCGACTTCGGGGGACTCTTCTCTGGAAACGCGATAGGTCCAACGCGCAGTTGCTCCATCCGTCTCAAGGCAAACTTTTAGAGCAACTCCACGATTGCCGTACTCTGACAGAATTCATGCGGGGTTGCCGCTCCCTGATGGTCGCGTCAACTTTGTGGTTTGCTTTCGAGGTATGCCAATCCTGGAATTGCTATGGCCCGGCCACGCCATCTCCCGGTTCGCACCGCCCCACACTATACTTGAAGCACTTCGATGAATACTGGCATGGCGAGCCCGGATCAACCGTTACAGACGTCTCCGGATTCTGATGGCGCTGCTGCCATGATCCGGCCTTCCTACGACCACGACGTCTCCATCATCATCATCTCCTTCAACACCCGCGACCTGCTCCGGGAATGCCTTCAATCCGCACTCGCGGAGTCTGCGCGTCTGCCCCCGAACGCATCCGCCGAAATCATCGTCGTCGACAACGCCTCCCGCGACGGCTCGGCAGACATGGTCGAGCGTGAATTTGCCGCCTCTCCCACACCGGTCCGTCTCCTCCGCAGCGAACTCAATCTCGGCTTTGGCGTAGCCAACAATCTCGCCATCGAGGCAGCCTGCGGCCGCTACCCGGTCCTTCTCAACTCAGACGCTTTCTTCCATCCCGGAGCTCTCGCCCGCGCCATCGCATACATTGATGCCGACCCCAGCGCCGGTATCGGCGGAGCGCGCCTCATAAGCCGTGACGGCGAATGGCAACCTTCGGCCCGGACCTTCCATTCGGTCTGCCGCGACGCCCTCGTTCTCACCAGCCTCTCCTCGCGCTTTCCCCGCTCACGCATCTTCGGCGCTCCGGACCGTACCTGGGCCAACCCCGACGAACCGGCCGAGGTTGACTGGGTCACCGGTGCCTTCATGATCCTGCGCCGCGAAGCGCTCCTGAAAACGGGCATTTTCGACCCCGCCTTCTTCCTCTACTGCGAAGAGGTGGATCTTTGCCGCCGCGTCAAGGCCGCAGGTTTTCGAGTCCTCTACTGGCCCGGCGTAGTAGTCACCCATCTGGGCGGCGAATCCAGCCGTCAACTAAGCGAGCACGCCTTTTCAGAATCAGAAGCGCAAGTTGTCCTCTGGCGAATGCGCTCCACGCTGCTCTACTACCGAAAGCATCACGGCGCGCAAGCTCGCTGGGCCCGCTGGCTCGAAGACGGCTTCTTCACGCTCCGCCGCCTCCGCAATTTGTTAAGCCGCAGCCCTCGCCGCCTCCAGCGCGCCCAGGAAGCCTCGCTGATGCTTCGCCTCATGCGCCAAGCCTGGCAGGAGACCAACGGCGGCCGTATCAGCCCACCGCGCCCCTGGTGATATATCCCTGATCTGTCACAGCGTCATACCCTTTACTGCGATCCTCAGAACCGGCCAACTCAAGACGAAAGATCCTGCTTACCATGGTGGCGCCGTGTCCCATCGCTTCGCCTTCCCGGCATCCGCGCGGGCATGTCCTCGTCCGTGGGGTGGCTTCCGGCCAGCGTGGAACCGTAACAAACCAATCCCCGCACCCTTCCATCCCCTAAAGCAAAACAGGAGACCCTGTGTCCTGTTCAATGCATGCCGTGTCGCCGCACCCAGAATGGATGAAAATGGGCAAAATTCTTATGTTGATGAATCTAAATTACTTAGCAGCAATCTTAACTGCAGATAATTACGGGGCATTGGCGCACAATCTTTATATGGATCTCTCCACTCAATTCGCTGCCCGCCCACCGATGAGGTGCCGCGACGCGGCAGGCCGGAGTGTGGGCGCCCACCACCCCCCTCCCTACCCTCCCTATACCCACCCCCCCTCCCGCGGGGTGGCATGCATATAAAAGGGCCGGGCGGCTCCGGAAGAGTAAGAGGGTGAATCTCTCTTGCTCTTTGTTTCTAACTCAGGCAAATGGCCTCGAATGAGCGCTTTACTAGTCGTCGTCATCCTTAGCCGCGGTCTTGCGGTGCGTCTTCAGCATCGCAGGAACAGGTTTGTTGCCCATCGCATCCTTCCACAAAATCACGTTCAGCTTTTCAGCGGGAGCGCGATCCGGATGGCGGAAGTCCATCTTCATGCTCTGGCGCGCGCCGACTGCCGTTTTCACGTTGGCCGTGTAGATAAGTTCGTTGTCCCGATTTGAGCTGTCCAGCGCGAATGCGGGCTGATCTCCCGGACCAGTGAACAGCGTCGAGATGAGCGAGCTGAAGGCATCGTTGTTGTTCATGGGCGGCAGGTCGAGCAGCGACTCGATGGTGCGCACCACGCTGACCGTGGAGTAGAAACGGCTATCGACAAAGGGCGCTCCGCTGGGACCGTGCGGTGCATACTTGCTGATCACAAGGGCCAGGCTGCGATGCGCATCCACGTGGTCCGCGCCGGCCTGAGCATCGTCTTCAAGCATGAAGATCGCCGTGTCGTCCCAGAACTGCGAGTGCGAAATTGCCTCGACGATTCTTCCTGCAGCCAGATCGTTGTCAGCCACGGAAGAATCCGGCGTTGGGCCTCCGGGCCGCGTTCCGGCCGTGTGGTCGTTGCCCAGCCGCATCACGATCAGATTCGGCATCGTGTCTTTGCCACGCTCTTTGTCTGCCAGCCAGCCTTTGAAGTGCTTGAGGAAGACCTCGGCGCGCACCTGGTCGGGAATGGACAGGTTGAAGTCCGGGTCCTCGGGCGCGAAGTGCCCCACCAGCTCCGGCTTGGTTGCCACGTTGGTGGCCAGAACCGGAATGGGCCAATGCCACTTGTTTTCGCCGCCGCCCCATTCGGCCGGCAGAGCCTCGCCGGGTTCAATAGACTTGCGGGCGCACTTGGGCCCTGCAAGAACCGGACCCAACTGCGGATTGGCCGTCGCGGCCTCGTCGCAGAACGTCGAAGCGATGTATTCGCCGAAGTTGTAATGGCTTTTGCCGTGCGCCGCCGCATTGCCCCAAAGATAACCGCTGGACGGCTCGTTGACATCGGGAATCTTCTGCTCCAGCGGGTAACCGTCGGCCACCACGCCTTCGTAGTCGTACGTGCGCTGGCCGCCCCGATAAGACTGCTGCCACGTCTTTTCCAGGTAGTCCGACCCGATGGCCGCCGTCGACCAAACGTGCCCGTCGCCGGAAACTTCGCCGGAGTCAAAGAAGTTGTCGAGCACGCCGAATTGCAGCGCGAGCTTGTGCAGATTGGGCGTAATGGCCGCCCCGTACATTGTCAGACTGGCGTCACCGTTCCCCACCGGCTTTCCATCTTGCGTGAGATCGCCGAAGACCTGATCGTAGGTCCGGTTCTCCTTGATGATGTAAAGAACATGCTTGATGCGGCCCTGCGCTCCACCAGCGAAAGTGACTTTTTCCGCGGCTGCTTTCATGCGGTTTGACTGGATAACCACAGCCGTCCACTGCGGCAGATTCTTCGCGATATCGGCCGCATCGAGCGTGGCCATGGAGCCATAGAGCAGAGAGGCGATGTAGGTGGTGCTTTTCTTCGCCCGGATCGCATCCGCCGGGTCCACCACGCGCTGAGAGAAGTTGTTCGGCCCGGTTCCCTTCCCTTTTGCGGTGGCGATATAGAGCTTTCCGCCGGACGGAGAGGGTAGGAAGGCCAGCGACATGGGCATCCACTCGGTTGGCACAAAGCCGATTGGCTCAACCATTCCCTGCTTCGAAGCCTTGGCCGTGAGCATCGCCGTATCGATGACGGCAACCGCATCGCTGGCCGCGTTGGCGACATAGAGCCGGCTGCCGTCCGCGTTGACGGCCAGCGCTACTGGCTCGGCGCCGAAGTAACTCTGCGCGGGAAGGCGAGTGTCAAAGTAGCCCTTGACGGAGAACTGCTGCGCGCCCACATTGACCGCTGCAACGGCATCGCGGTTGGCGAGAGCGACGTAGAGGATTTTGCCGTCCGGCGAGAACTCGAACGCGCAAGGGTGGGTTCCGGGAGCGATGGGGCTGGACGGCTTGAGGAGAGTCAGCTTGCGTCCGATTGATTTTGCAGCCAGATCAAGTTCAACGATCTCCGAAGCATTCCACAGCGCGACAAACGCACGCTTGCCATCCTTTGAGACTGCGAGCGCGACAGGATAGGTGGAGGGTACGGCATCGCTCTCCGAGAGATCGAAGCGCTTCTCAATTGCGCCGGTCGCGGGATTGAGGAGCAGAACATCGTCAGAGAGATTCTCGGCAACCAGCAACTTTTCAGAGCCTGCGGAACCCAGCACCGAAATCGCGGCAGGGTAAGGCAAGCCCTTGTCGCCGTCCGCCTCGCCGATGAGCTTGGTCTTTTTGCCCGGAGCAAGCTGTTGCAAAGGCAGAGGGATCAGGCGCTCTGGCACGATCTTGCCCGCGGCGAATCCATAGACCACAATGCCGCTGCCGGTGGCGGCCTTGCCATCGCCGAGGGGATCGGTAAGTGAAGCCAGGCTGGCGTAGAGGTGCTTGCCATCCAGGCTGAACGCCAATCCGGAGTAGAGCGTCTGCTTGGCCGTCCGCGCCGGGGTGCGGGAATCGGGAAAGTCTTCCAACCCACCCGTCTGCGTATCGAGGACCGCCAGCGACTGCTCATACTTCGACTCAAAAGTTCCGTACCCGGCGTTCACGCAAACCAGGTAGTGCCCGTCCGGCGAGACGGCGATCGACATAGGCAGGCTGTTCAGCCGCAGCGGGTGTCCAGGAATCTCGCCGATCATTTGCTTGCTGGTGGGCAGGTCGACGGTTTGTGAGACGAGCGGGTTTTGCCCAAGGCAGATAGCCGCACAAATAACAGCCAAAAGAACTCTTGCGTTCATGGTGAACCCTCGAAACAATGCCAGGCAGATTATGAAGAAGCTGTTACAGACAGCCACCGATCACGCCATTTTTTGCTCAACAGGATTGTACACGCAGGCTATATATGCAGGCTCCCGGAGTTTAGTTGCGCGGGTGATCAGAAGAATTGGAAAGGACGAGCAGCGCAGAACCGCGGGGAGATACTGCGGCAAGCCGGCAAGACAGTCCATCTCTTCATCCTTGATTTGAAGAGATGGACTGACTGCCGGGGTGCTTTACTCGATTGACTGAATGCAGGTTTCCGCATCGGCGCCCGTCCGCTTATGGATAGATGCCGCGGATCTGCACGGCCTCGGCCACGCGCCCGATGCCCAGCATATTGGCCGCAATACGCATGGAGACATTCCGCTCGATGTGGATCTTGAGCACATCGCGGAAGGCCGTCTTCATGACACGTTCAAGGCGGTTGTAAATATCCTGCGCCTCCCAGAACAGGTGCTGCTCATCCTGCACCCATTCGAAGTACGAGACGGTGACGCCGCCGGCATTGCAGAGAATATCCGGAATGACAAATACGCCTTTGCTTTCCAGAACCCTGTCAGCCGCGGGAGTAAGAGGCCCGTTGGCCGCTTCGGCAACAATCCGCGCACGCACGGTGGATACGTTGTCCGTGTGGATTGTGTTCTCGAGCGCCGCCGGAACAAGGATGTCGCAGTTCAACGCCAGCAGATCGGCCGGGGCAAGCGGCTCGCTCTCAGGGAATCCCTCGACGTGTCCGCAGAGGGCTTTCATGTGAATAAGCTCGGGAATATTAAGCCCGTTGGGGTTGTAGACGCAGCCTGTGGAATCGCTGACCGCGATGATCTTCGCACCCGCTTCATGCAGCAATTGCGCGGCAATCGAACCGGCGTTGCCAAAACCCTGCACCGCGACGGTGGCCCCCTTCAACGGCAAATGCAGATGTTCACAGGCGCACTCGATGGTGTAGAAGACGCCGCGGCCCGTAGCCTCATTGCGCCCCAGGGAGCCACCCAGGCAGATGGGTTTGCCGGTGACCACTCCGGGGATCGGATAGCCCTTGGTCATGCTGTAGGTATCCATGATCCACGCCATGGTTTGCGGATTGGTATAAACGTCGGGCGCTGGAATGTCTTGCTCAGGGCCAATCAAAGGGAGAATCGCGCTGGTGTAGCGGCGCGTCATCCGCTCGAGCTCACCCTGTGACATGTGCTTGGGATCGCAGGTGATTCCGCCTTTAGCACCGCCAAACGGAATATTCACTACGGCGCACTTCCACGTCATCCACGTGGCCAGCGCCTTCACCTCGTCCAGAGTGACCTGCGGGTGATACCGGATGCCGCCCTTGGCGGGCCCGCGCACCGAGCTGTGCTGTACCCGGTAACCTTCAAAACGGTGAATGTGCCCATCGTCCATGCGCACCGGGACGGTGACCATAAGGATACGCTCGGGATACTTGATCATCTCTCTCGTATCTTTATCGAGTCCCATCTGGTCGGCTGCTGAGTCGAAGTTCTCGAGGGCAACGTCATAGGCGTTCCCTTTACTCGTTGTCATGAGCATTCGTTTTTCCTCCTTGCCTGGGCCGGGCCGAAGCTAGCCTTCCGCGACGGCGGAGCTCAAGCAACACTCGTCACTTCCAGCCGAGCCGCGCACTGCGCCGGTTCCGGCTGGGCATGGTAGACCGGAAGCAGCCACTTCCGGTATGCCGATAAATGTCCCCGCGTCGCGTCAAAGTACAACTGCTGCATCTGGCGCGTAAGGGGTCCAATCTCTGCGTCTTTTACAGGCCGGTGATCGACTCGCACTACCGGCGCCATGCCGACCGCCGTTCCGGTGAGGAACAGTTCGTCGCAGATGCAGAGTTCACTGCGATCGATGGGTCGCTCCACAACCTGGAGGCCTAGTTCCTGTTGAGCCAGTTCGATCACTGAATCGCGCGTGATTCCCTCGAGCACGTTCTCAGTGACCGATGGCGTGATGAGCTTCCCCTTGCGCACCATGAAGATGTTGCAGGTGGAGCCCTCGGCAACATGCCCGCTCTGGTTGAGCAGGATTGCTTCGTCGAATCCGTCGCGGCGGGCCTCGTCGCTGGCGAGCGCGCTGTTCACGTATGCGCCACATATCTTGGCGCGTGCAGGAATCGCATTGTCGTCGATGCGCCACCACGAACTGACGCCGGCGTGGATTCCATGTTCCGCATGAAGATAATCGCCGAAGGGTAACGCAATAATCGCCCAAGCATCCTGGTCGTCAGGGCTGACGCCGACCCGCTCGGCGCTTTTGTACGCGATGGGGCGGACATAAACGTTGGTCTTGAGATTATTGCGGCGCATCAACTCAACGGTGATGGCGCATAGCTCTTCTGGCGACGCGGAAACGTCAATGCGCAGGATGCCGCAATTCTGCTTCCAGCGCTGATAGTGCTCCATGGGGCGAAGGAGAAAAAGCTCCTGCGCTGCCTCATCCCAGTGCGCACGTAATCCTTCAAAGACACCTGTTCCATAGTGGAGAGCATGAGTGAGGATGCCAATGCGCGCCTCACGTAGCGCGATGTACTGCCCACCGAAATATACGATCAGATTCGGATCGGCATCAGCCTGCATGTCAAACCTCCTGCAACGACTCCTTGAAGAGTTCCCTCCCCCGCGTCAATGCGCGCTCGTCCAATTCCACCCATTTCGGATTCTTGATCAGGCGGCGCAGAGCCACATCTATGCTGGCCTGCGGCAGTGAATTTGCAATTTCCAGCAGTGTACCCAGCATCACCATGTTGCAGGCGCGTGCATCGCCGAGTTCGTGGGCCACCTGCGTGAATGGAAGCGCAAGCACATGCACGTCTTCTCGCATGCAATCGGCCGGAAAAGTATCGCCGTTATAAATAACCCATCCGCCGGGACGCACGCTCAGATCGAATTTTCTAAGCGATGGCTCGTTCATTGCGATGAGAATGTTGGGCACTGTGACCAGCGGAGAATCGATGGGCTGGCTCGACAACCGCACATGGCAGTTCGAGGTGCCGGAGCGCATCTCGGGTCCGTAGGATGGGAGCCAGGACACTTCCAGTCCGGCATCCAATCCAGCCTCGGCCAGGACCTCCCCCAGCAGCAGGACACCCTGGCCGCCAAAACCGGCCACTCGCACGTGAAGGTCAATATCCTCAGCCTTTTCAACGACTGCGGAATTGCCTTCGGGAAGATCTTCATCGGCGACGCCAAGTATGTGAGGAATCTGGTCGAGCGACGGCCCCGCCTCAGGTAATCCCCGCGGCTGCACCTCTTTGGTGCGGTCGCAGAATACGCCCAGCGGATAAGTCTTCTCCATTACATCGCGTACCCAGTGTTGCGAATCCACTGCGGACATCTTCCAGATCGTGGGGCAAGGCGCAAGTATCTCGATGAGTGAGAAGCCAAGGCCACGCACCTGATTTTCAACGGCCCGCTTGACTGCGCGGTTTGCCTGCGCAATCTGCTTGTTGTCTCCGAGTCCGACGCGCTCGATGTAGACTGGCGCCTGAAGCGTAGCCAGCAGTTCGCTCACCTGCAGCGGATAACCTTCTGTTGCCGCGTTGCGGCCACCCGGGGTGGTTGTGCTTTTCTGCCCAATCAGCGTAGTAGGTGCAGCCTGTCCACCGGTCATGCTGTAGATGCCGTTGTTGACGAAGATCACGGAGATATGTTCTCCGCGATTGGCTGCATGCAAGATCTCCGCCGCGCCGATGGCCGACAGATCGCCGTCGCCCTGGTAGCCGATAACGATGCTCCCAGGGTGGCTGCGCTTCACCGCCGTTGCCACTGCCGGGGCGCGGCCGTGCGCGGCCTGCACATTGCCCACGTCAAAATAGTAGTAAGTAAACACCGAGCAACCGACGGGACCAATGAGAATTGTCTTATCCTGAATGCCCAGTTCATCAATGGCGCGGGCCAGCATTTTATGCACAGTACCGTGGCCGCAGCCGGGGCAAAAGTGCGTCTGGTGCTGCAACTCCGGCTTGCGTTCATACCGCTCGTAGAAAGACTTAGCCCTGGAGTGAACCACTTCATAATCGGAGATCAATTCGCTAGACATTTGCCATCCGCTCCTCTTCTACCGCATTGACCGGCAGGTAACGCCGCGCGAGTTTGCGCACCAGTGCGAGCACTTCATCGTGCGACGGCACATTCCCGCCGGTGCGGCCAAGGAACTCGACCGGACGCGCGCCGTTCAGCGCCAGCCGCACATCTTCAATCAACTGGCCATTGCTCATCTCCACCACGACGAATACGCGTGCGCGCATGGCGAGGCGTTGGAAGTGCTGGGTTGGAAATGGATAGAGCGTGATGGGGCGCAACACACCGACATGGATGCCTTCGGCGCGGGCTTCCGCTGTGACAGCCTTCAGAATCCTGCCGACGATTCCGTAGCCCACCAGCACAATTTCGGCGTCGTCGGTATTCCACTCTTCTGCGCGCGTCTCACGCTCTTCCGCGATCCGGTACTTGGCCTCGAGCGCGTTAACATGCGCCTCCAGATCATCGATATCCATGAACAGCGAATTAATGAGGTTGCCGCGCGTGGCAGCAGTGCCGGCCACGGCCCAATCGGGCTGGCGCGGCTCGACGGCGGTCTGCGGAAACTCGACCGGCTCCATCATTTGTCCGATGAATCCGTCTGCCAGCACAACGACGGGATTCCGATAACGATCAGCCAATTCGAATGCCAGCGCGGTCAGATCGGCCATCTCCTGTACGGAATGGGGCGCCAGCACGATGGTGCGGTAGTTTCCGTGGCCGCCGCCTTTGACCACCTGGTGGTAGTCACTCTGTTCGGCTGCGATGTTGCCCAGCCCCGGCCCCCCTCGCGTAATGTCGGCGATGACGCAGGGCAACTCCGCTCCGGCCATGTAGCTGATGCCCTCCTGCATGAGGCTGATTCCAGGGCCGCTGGAAGAGGTCATGCAACGCACCCCCGCAGATGCCGCGCCATACAGCATATTGACTGCTGCGACTTCACTCTCTGCCTGCAGAAACACTCCGCCGGTTTGCGACATGTACTCTGCCGCGGCCTCGGTAATTTCGCTGGCGGGTGTGATCGGATAACCGTAAAAGGCGCGGCATCCGGCGAGGATAGCGCTTTTGACAATGGCTTCGTTGCCCTTCATCAGTTGCTTGCGCATTGAGTCGCTCCCTCCATGCCGGTATCTATCATCGGGACTTGACCGGCCTTGCGTGTCGCAGCGCGCAGCACGGTAATAGCACCCGGCTCAGGACAAGCCATGAAGCAGATTCCGCATCCGGTGCAGCCGGCGCCGGCATACTCCGCAGTGCGATAGCCAAAGTGATTCAACCGCACGCTCATGCCGATGACCTTGGGCGGACAGGCTTCAACGCACAGTCCGCACCCCTTGCACTCATCCACATCTATCCGCAACAAGCCTCGGTCGCGCTTTTCAACATTCATCATTCACTGCTCCTCTTCGACAGTCCGCGCCCTTCAGGCAAACGTGGCCGTCATTGTTTCGCGCTCCAGATAGTGCGAGCGCACTGCAAAATCTTCCAATTCCTGTTGAAAGCGCGGATCGGCAATCGCGATTAAAGCCAGTGCCCGTTCGCGCAAGGTCTTGCCATGCAAGTAAGCGATGCCGTGCTCGGTAACTACGTAATGCACATCCGCACGTGATGTGACGACGCCGGCGCCCGGGTCGAGTACCGGCACAATCCGCGACAAATGGTCGTGCATCGCCATCGAGGGCAACGCAATAATCGGCACTCCGCCCTTAGAGCGAGCGGCGCCGCGAATGAAATCCAGTTGTCCGCCAAATCCGCTATACGGCTTGGTACCCAGCGAGTCCGCACATACCTGGCCAGTAAGGTCTATTTGCAAGGCCGAGTTGATGGCGACCATGCGGTCGTTCTGCGCCACGACAAAGGGATCGTTGGTGTAGCTGATCGAGCGGAATTCGAAACTGGGGTTCTCATGGATGTAGTCGAAGAGGCGTTGCGATCCGAGCACAAAGGCGGCCACGGCTTTGCCGCGATGCAGCGATTTCCTCTCGCCATTCATGATGCCGGACTCCATCAGGTCGATGACTCCATCAGGACACATCTCGGTATGAATCCCCAAGTCGCGCTTATCGCCAAGGCACTTGAGCACAGCTTCGGAGATGCCTCCAATACCGGTCTGGATGGTAGCGCCATCCGGTATGAGCGAGGCGACATTGCGTCCCACGCGCAGGTGCATCTCGGTGCAAGGCTCGTGGCAAAGTTCCAGCAGCGGGCGCGAGGTCTCAACAATTGCGGAGATATGGCTCACGTGGATGGATGTGTCACCGTGTGTGCGCGGCATCCGCTCATTCACTTCGGCGATGATGGTTTTGGCGAAGCGAGTTGCTGTAAGAGTACAGTCCACGGTGGTGCCGAGGCTCACGAATCCATGCGCATCAGGAGGCGAGACCTGCATGAGCACGACATCCAGGGGCATTGCGCCGCTCTCAAACAGACCCTCAATTTCGCTGAGAAAGATAGGTGTGTAGTCGGCGCGACCCGCAATGACCGCCTCGCGCACATTCACTCCCAGAAACAATCCGCGATGACGGAAATGCCCTTCGAACTCCGGCTTGGTGTAGTTGGCGCTGCCGAGGGTCATCATGTGCACGATCTCGACATCGCGGACCTCGGGAGCCCGCGCGACCAATGCATTCACCAGTACCGAAGGCGTGCCGCATCCCGACTGAATCCATACGCGCGAGCCGGAGTGCACGGCTGCCAGCGCCTGCTCGGCGCTCATGCACTTATTTCGAAACTCCACGTTCCAGGACACCTTTAGTTGCCTCCAGATACGCGCCAGGAACGCTCGTAATCCATGCTTTGTTCGGCTGCGGCTTTCACTTCAGATTGATGGTTCAGCATGGCGGTTTTCGTCACAAGACCTTGGTACCGGGGCTCCGAAATATTCCCTCAAAGCCCGCGCTATTCTGCGCCTTGGCAAAGGGGTCTGCTGTGATGCGTGTCACCTCATCGATGGCATGCGCCGAACTGGAGCTCTGGGAGTGCTTGCTCATGCATCTTTGACTCTCGATCGGGGACTTTGGCGTCGAATCCAGCATCGGTGAGGCCCTCGGTGCTGACGAGATCCAGCTGTTTTTCAACGGTTTACGGGGATACACGCCGACTATTGAAACTGATTTCCGCCTTGTTAAGCCGGGATTCACACCCAGTCTAGCGACTTGACCGGGTATCCCGAATCAGGATGTGCCGAGATCTGGCACTGCAGGCGGCGGTTGGAAAAATTTGGTCATGACTTTAGTTTCTGGCCCGCGCTCGAAAAGGGATTTTCGAACGGGTCCAGGAGCAGTGCACATCCAAGGGCGGGATGCATTCAGAATGCCCAGAGAATCGTCTCTAGCAGACAGGAGCACGCGGGTTCAGGCAAACTGGAAGGCATGATTCCTGACGCCCGCACCGCCGAACTGCTTTCCGCCGGCGAACTTCTGCTCGAAGCCCGCCGCACGGCTACACCTCTTGCCGACCTTCCTGTGCCTCTGCAACCAACTTCGCTCGAAGAAGCGTACTTTGTGCAGGATGCGATGGCGCGCTCGCTCGAGCCGAGCGGCATACGTGCCTGGAAGGTGGGGGCACCCGCGCCCGATGCCACACCAATGTTCGGACCCATGATCTCCGCATGGATCGCGGACGATGCGAGTGTTCTGGCCGACCCACGAATCCGCTTGCGGGGCCTGGAGGCTGAAATTTCTTTTCTTATCGGCCAGGATTTGCCTCCGCGCCTGACACCGTATACACGCGAGGAAATTGTCGACGCCATCGCGAGTTGCCATCCTGCCATTGAAGAGTTGGAGGCAGGGCTCTTGGCGCCTTCGAAGGTCGCGCGCTTCACCATGATCGCCGACTTGCAGATGCATGGAGGCTTCGTGCATGGGCCAGCCGTGTCCGGCTGGCAGCAGATTGATTTTTCCAAAGAATCGGTCTTGCTTGCAGTTGATGGGAGCGTGCGCGTTGAACGCACAGCATCCAATACCGCAGGGACAGACCTGCTGCGGCTGATGCTTTATTTGGCCAATGAGGGCGCGGTGCGCACTGGCGGCTTGAAGCGCGGGGATTGGATCACCACGGGAAGCTGGACTGGAAACACATTTGCATCAGCCGGATCCGAAGTGGATGTTCGCTTTTCGACAGCGGGCAATGTGTCGCTGCGATTTGCCTAGGTGAGTGTCGGGCATAGATTTGTGACGGAGCCTACAGCAGGGTCGTTGTGTTCTGTTTTAGGTTCGATTCATGGGCCAGAACTTCATTCCTGACACGGTCAACCAGACGCTTCTGTT
>Ga0114951_10001627_pt1 | contig 27237 bp, 18 predicted proteins | sample AM7aDNAmetaG_FD_88677 | JGI IMG/M metagenome (GOLD analysis project Ga0114951, IMG submission 88677) | Freshwater microbial communities from Finland to study Microbial Dark Matter (Phase II) - AM7a DNA metaG | ecosystem: Environmental > Aquatic > Freshwater > Lake | place: Finland: Lake Alinen... | reverse complement strand
GGAAGATGAAATGCGCGTGCGTGTGAATCGTCGTGAGTGTGTGAAGGCAACCGGGCTGGTTGGCGGGACGGGTGCTTTGTGCTTGCGATGCAGGTGGCGAGGTTTAGACTGTGCGCGAAGTTCGAATCACTAATTGTCGAGAAGGTGACTTTGATGCCAGCTTTGGGTAATTTACCATCAGTTCTTATCGTCATACTTTCGGCGGTGCTGCCCGCGCTCGGTCAGCATAAGCTTGGTGATCCGCTATCTCCGACCACGCCGTGGGATAAGATTCGCGCCGTGCGGATGAGCGGTGATTTGAAAGCATTTTGGGACGTTAACGGTGGCGACAACGCCTACAATTATGAGCAAGCCAGATCGCACGGTTTTGAGTTGGTGGATGGGCTGAACACCTACTCTGATTATCCGGGCAAGCAGAAGGAGAACATCAGCAAGTTTCTTGAAACCAACCGCACCAATCCGTGGAAGAAGCCGGAGTTCTTCGAGCGTATCATCAAACGCAATATCACGGAGAAAAAGGCCGGCAACGCATTTTTCTACAACGATATCGAGTTTCCGTTCGAGGAAGATTCCGACAAGGCGTGGGCTGATGACCAAGCTCGTGCCGCCTCGCGCGCCACGGACAAGAAGGCGTTTACTGCAGCGTATCTGCGCGAGTGGGCGACATGGTTTTCGCTGCCGTGCCTGTGGGCCAAGCAATGCTATCCGAGAGAGCCAGTGGGCATATACGGTCCTCAGCCCTTTCGGCGGGATTATTTCGGCATGGTGGGCAAATCCGCGAAGCAAATTGACGGAACTCACGCGAAGGACGACGAACTCTGGAAATATATGGATCGCTATGTGGACTTCTATATCGCCAGTGTTTATGTTTTCTACGACGATCCCGGCTCGATTTACTACATTGCCTCCAACATCGAGGAGAATTTTCAGCGAACGCGCAAATACGGTAATAAGCCGGTGTATGCCTACGAGTGGCTCCTTTATCACGACAGCAACAAGAAGCTCGCGGGCCAGGAACTGGCGCCTTACCTTGTCGAAGCAATGGCCGTGTTGCCGTATTTCTGTGGCGCGCGCGGTTTGGCCTTGTGGGGATCGGAACCGAAACGCAAAGGCCAGTATTACGAGAGCCTGCCGCTGTTTGTGAACAGCCTTGGTCGCGTGTCCGATTTATCGGCAAAGATAGCCAAAGCCCAACTCGTCGCCGACAAGCCAGCGCACCTCTTGTGGGACGAGAAACGTCCGCTGATCCGCAAACTGAAGGTGTCGGAGTTCGAGTGGATCATCCTGGGCTGCAATCCGTGGCAAAACGACGGCGAGCGTAAGCAAGTGAATGTTATGTGCGGCATGCAATCGGTGCAGGTAACTATCGAGGGCCGACATACGGACATTTTTCATTTGCAAAACGGCAAACTAACACGCATGCCGATGGTTCGTTAATCCACAGCAGTCGTGTAATCGAAAGCGAGCCTTCGGGGCGGCGCTTCCGTGTGCTGAGGGGATTCGGCCATGCTTTTGATCTTGGAGTGTTGCGACACTGGGCGTGCCAAAGTGGCCGGTGGGTTTCTGAAGACTGGCAGAGTGCTGGCGCGGTGGCAAAGATTGGAAGTGACCAGCGGCGACGAATGGCATAATCATTCTGGCGTTGAGAAAGATGGCTTGTAAATCAACGGAGGATGAAATGCGCGAGCGTGTGAATCGTCGGGATTGGATGAAAACGACCGGGCTGGCTGCCGGGGCCATGGTCGCGGGAGCAATGAAGGCATCGGCGGCGGAAACGAAACGCGAGGCGTCGCCGCAGCCGCTGGCGAAAAGCTCGGTGATGTTTCAACGGAACATTCCCGTGCGCTACGAGGTGGACGTATTCGTCGCGGGCGGCGGGCCGGCGGGGACGGCGGCGGCCGTGGCGGCACGGAGCCAGGGCGCAACCGTGTATCTGGCGGAGGCGCATTCGTGTCTCGGCGGAATGGGCACGGCGGGACGAGTGCCGTTGTTCATGCCGGTGAGTGATGGCGTCAATTTTCTCCCGGGCGGTTTTGGCAAGCAGGTGATCACGCGGTTGGAGAAGGAAAAGGGCTTGCGCGGGCCGGCGCATGACATTGAGGCATTGAAGCGCGTCTATGACGCCATGGTGGGCGAGTCGGGCGCGGTCTTCACGTTTCATACCAGCCTGATCGGTGTGGAAACGGAAAGCGGTCGCATTAAGCATGTCGTTTGTTCCGCGCCGAGCGGCATCTTCGCGGTGCGGGCCAAAGTCTATGTGGACGCGACGGGCAATGGCGACATGGCGGTGTGGGCCGGCGCGGAATATGAGAAGGGTGGGGCGCATGGCCAACTCATGCCGGGAACGCTGTGCAGCGTCTGGAGCGACATTGATTGGAAGACCTGGGAGGCGAACCGTCCGAAAGGCCCGCAACCCGACGGCTCCATGCTGGAGAAAGCGTTTGCCGACGGGGTGTTCACGACCCGCGATGAGCATCTCACCGGGATGTATCGGCTCGGCGACACGCTCGGCGCGGGCAACATCGGCCACACTTTCGACGTGGACGGCACGGATGAGAGGTCGCTCACCAAGGCGCTCGTCACCGGGCGCAAGGCGCTCAAGGAGTTTGAGCGCTACTATCGCGAGTATCTGAAGGGCTTTGAAAAGACACGGCTCGTGACCACCGGCTCGCTGCTCGGCGTACGCGAGACGAGGCGGATCACGGGTGACTATGTGTTGTGCCTGGCGGATTACAAGCGGCGCGCGACGTTCCCCGACGAGATCGGCCGCTATGCCTACTCGATCGACATCCATCCGCTGCATCCCGGCAAAGACAGCTACGCGCAACATCGCAAGGATTTCGACGAGACGTTCCGTTACGGCAAGGGCGAGAGCTACGGCATTCCCTATCGCATCCTCACGCCCCGTGGCATGGACAACCTGCTCGTCGCCGGGCGCTGCGTCAGCGCGGACGCAATGGTGCACGGCTCCATCCGTGTCATGCCGGGCTGCTTCATTACAGGGCAGGCGGCGGGCATGGCCGCGGCGATGGCCGGCCAGCAAAACCTCTCCGTTCATCGCGTTGACGTGAAAGACCTCCAGCGGCGGCTCAAGGAGTTCGGCGCGTTCCTGCCGAACGCGTGAAAAAACGGCGGGCCTTGGGTCAGTGCTTGAAGATTTCTTAAACTTCTGGTCGGCTGTTGGGACAGTGGAGATTTTTAATTTATGAAAAACATCTTGTCGCTCACACGAATCGCTTTGTTGACAGCCGCTTTCGTGGTCGTCGCATCCGCCTCGGCCGATGTCACCATGCCGCACGTCTTTGGCAGTCACATGGTCTTGCAGCGCGACCAGCCGTTGCCGGTTTGGGGCTGGGCGGATGCCAATGAAAAAGTCTCCGTCCAAATCGGCGACCAGCCGGCCGTGACGACCACCGCCGATAAAAACGGCGAGTGGCGCGTGACGCTGCCGAAGATGGCCGCGGGCGGGCCGCTCACGATGAGGATTGCCGGCAAGAACGCCGTCACGCTCGACGATGTGCTGGTCGGCGAGGTCTGGTTGTGCTCGGGGCAGTCGAACATGGAGATGGTTGTCGCCAGTTGCAACAACGCGCAGGAGGAAATCGCCGCCGCCAACTATCCCAAGATCCGGCACATCAAGGTGCCCAAGCTCACCGCCAGCGTTCCCGCCAAGGACTTCCCCGGCGAGTGGCAGGTGTGCAGCCCGGAGACCGCCGGCGGATTCACGGCGTGCGGTTACTTCATGGCGCGCGAGCTTCAGAAAAAGCTGAACGTCCCCATCGGCCTCGTCCATTCCTCTTGGGGCGGCACGCGCATCGAGCCTTGGACCACGCCCGCGGGTTTCGCGCAGGTGTCGGCGCTGGAGGACATCCAGAAGAAGATTGCCAAAGCCGACCCGCACTCGGCGGAGTTCAAGGACGGTCTCGGCAAGTATCTCACCAACCTGGAGTCGTGGATGCAAACGGCGCGCCAATCCATCGCGCAAGAAAAGCTCGTCGCGCCGATGCCGGAGTTCCCGCAGGATTTCGTCCCGCTCGCGGCGCGTCCCAGCCCGCAAGGGCAGCCGACCACGCTCTACAACGCCATGATCCATCCGCTCGTGCCGTTCGGCATCCGCGGCGCGATCTGGTATCAGGGCGAGTCCAACCACGTCGAGGGCAAGCTCTACACCGAGAAGATGAAGGCGCTCATCGCGAGCTGGCGCAAGCTCTGGAACTGCGAGCTTCCGTTCTACTACGTGCAAATCGCGCCCTACATCTATGGCGCCGAAAACCCGACCGTCATGGGCGAGTTCTGGGAGGCGCAGTCCGCGGCCCTTGAGATTCCCAACACCGGCATGGTGGTGATCAACGACATCGGTGACTACAAGAACATCCATCCAAAGAACAAACAGGAGGTCGGCCGCCGGCTCGCGCTGCTCGCGCTGAAAAACCTCTACGGCCAGCGCGACCTCGTTTGCTCCGGCCCGACCTTCAAGACGATGGCCATCGAGGGTGGCAAGATTCGCATCCGCTTCGACAACATCGGCGGCGGCCTCGCCTCGCGCGACGGCAAACCGCTGAACTGGTTCGAGATCATCGGCAAAGGCACCGACTGGACCAAGGCCGACGCCGCCATCGAAGGCGACTCGGTCATCCTTTCGTCCGACAAGGTCAGCCAGCCCGTCGCTATGCGTTTCGCGTGGGACAAATCCGCCGAGCCGAACCTGATGAACAAGGAAGGGCTGCCTGCGTCCGCGTTCCGCAGCGGCAAGGAGCCGCAGATGGACATCCTCTCGCTGAAAGTCCCCGAATCGAAGGACTACGAGCTGCTTTATGCCCTCGATCTCGCCAAGGCGGCTAGGCAGATCACCTACGACGTGGATCGCCGGGCGCAGATCGCCGGGCCGATTGACCGCGTTGCCTACTTCCTGGAGCTGCGCAAGCAGGGCGAGCCGACGCAGTGGGTCTATGTCTCAATGGACGCATTTACCACCGACCTGTCCAAGCTCGGCGTGCCCTCGCTCGCCTCCAAGGCCAAGTTCCAGACCAAGGTCGCCCACATGAACGTCCTTTCCAACAAGCCGGGTATCGTCACGGGCGCCGACCTTGCCGGCAACATCGAGTTCTGGCCGCACAACTACGGCCCACAGAACAGCGCCGGCATCCCCAACGCCTCCGACGCCCTCTGGGACTTCGGCGACCAGATCGTGGACCCCGAAGACGGCTACGGTTCCATGCAGGTGCACAACTACGTCGCCAAGCAGACCGTCTTCGCTTTCAACAACTGGAAGGGCGGCCCCGGCGCCGACCTCGGCATTGGCAACAGCGATCCGAAAGCCAGCGGTAGTCGCACCCTCGACTGGACCTTCAACGGCAACGCGAGCCAATACGTCGTCAAGCAACTGAAGGTGCTCGTGCGGGTGAAGAAGTAGGACGAAGCAATCCGTACTGTAGCGGCGGTCTATGACCGCCGGTCATTGAATCACCAACGATTCGGCGGTCATAGACCGCCGCTACAGGACTTTTGCAGAGGTCTCTTTCAGGGTGGAGGAATTTGTTCTGGACGTTGACCCGGGGTAGGCCGATTTCACCGGCAAACCCTGGACTGATAGATTTGAATCCCGTTGGGATTCATCTTGTGCGATGGCTGTAGAAGCCACACGGACGCTTTCGTCATGGTCATCGTCGACGCGTCCTTGAGGTCTGTCTGGGGTTGTGATGGAGCAGGGGACATGCAGGATGAACTGACTTCACTTGTTGCGCTTATCACCAGCGCTTCGGCGGGGATTGGCGCGGCCACGGCGCGGGACTGGCGTGGGTGGGTTGCCAGCCGGCGCTGACGGCGCGCTGCACGTGACACCGCTAACGCCCTTGACCCGTATCAACGATTATCTCGGTAGTCTCGTTGGCTTTCACCGTCACTTTCCGAAAGAAGTACTTGCCAATTTTGTCGCGGGCTGATTTTCCCCTAATGTTGCGGGATTGGACGATCAGAATGTAATTGCCGGGTGCTGTGTATGAGAAGCAGACATCGTGAGTGGTTAGCGATGTTATTCGTTTGTCTCGCTCTTCGGCTCTTATCACGCTTTTGACCGTTTCTGGCTCCACTTGCACATTTTCCGCAGCCAGAACAACACCTTCTCCGCCGTATAGCGGTCTCAGCTCGCTGGCTTCGTCTTCTGTCAAAAGCCAGACGGATGAGTAGCCATCGACTACCGCCGTGTGCAGTTCGGCGGAAAAATATTTTACGAAAACCCTGACAGTCCCGGTTAGCGCGGCGGCAGCGACAGGCATGATGTTCGTGGCGGCGCCACCGACGAATTCCGGGGCATCGAGTTGTTTTAGATCTGCAAGTATCATGTCAATATGGCATCCGATCAATTTCGGGCGAAAGGGCGCCAACTCTCCTGCACCAAAGCCTCGCAGAAGCACACGGTTCCCAGGTTGCAGGGTTGCCACGGCTTTGGCTTCCGAAGCTGGGAAATAGCAGACGGCAAAGCATTCCGTTTTCCTGATTCTCTTGTCGTTTCTATCTACGGAAGCCCCGATGATGGCGAAAAGGGATCCGTCATCCTCCTTCCCGACGCGGTTCACGGTTCCCCTAAAGCGGCAGATCCGGTTCTTATAGCGATTGTCCGCGTCCACTTCGTTGAAGATGTAGTCCGCGATCAGATTTCCGATGTCGTCAACAGCACCTGATGGGAAATTAAATTTCCGAACTTGTTCTCCAAGTGTTTCCTGTGGATCGGCATTTTGTTTCGCCGGGTCACCGCCAGGGGTGTTCGCGCCCTCAGCGGTTTTGGGCGTTATATTGATTGTTGTGTCCTTTACCGAGACGTCGCATCCAAGAGCGCGGACGGTGTCGGCGATGGGGGCATAGACGATGCCGTTGATTTCGATGAGGGTCGCATCGACGGGCTTCCCGCCCACATTGAGCTTCCACCCTGGTGCCTGGCCATGCGCCGCCATTGCTGCCACGAGGATGAGGCCGCTGATCAGTGTTTTCATCTTCCATCGCTCCTTCACCGGCGTTGAAGAGTTGGGACTCGTTGCCGGCGCTTATTTTACTCTGGACGCGAAATATAGCAAACGTGGCGGCAGCGTCAACGGTGAAGGTGCGGCATGGGAGCGAAGCGGACCGGCAACACGTCCTTAAGGCGGAGCGGTGATTGTGCTGAAGTCGAGGCCATGCAGCCAAACCTTTCTTTACTGGTCGTGCTCATCACCGGCGCTTCGGCGGGGATTAGCGCGACCACGGCACCGACCTAGGCATCATCCTCGTGCCACGCACGACAGCACGGCGAAGAAGTGGCAGACCGTGCCGATGAGAACAAACAAGTGCCAGATGAAGTGGGCGTAGCGAACCCGCCTTGCCGCGTAGAACCCGATGCCTGCCGTGTAAGACACGCCTCCCGCCAGCAGCCAAAGCAACGCGGCTTTCGGAACCAAAACCGACAGCGGATGGACTGCCACCAGCACGAGCCAGCCCATGATTACGTAAAGGCATGTGAAGAAAACCGGGTATCGAAGCCCGCCCATCACTTTCAGCACAATGCCGCCGATGGCCAGACTCCAGACGATTCCAAACAGAGTCCAGCCAAACCAGCCCCGAAGGACGCCGAGTGTGAACGTCGTGTAGGTTCCTGCAATGAGAAGGAAGATGGCTTGATGATCGAACACCCGGAACACGCGCTTGGCTCTGTTCGTGTGCAGGGCGTGATAGAGGGTTGAGATCAGGTAAAGCAATGCGACCGTCGCGGCGAAGACGCTGACTCCCACGATAGTCCCGGTATCGCCGCGCCGGACCGCAGCCAACAGGAGAAACGGCATGCCAACCAGAGCCGCCACGAAGCCGACGCCATGACTGACGCTGTTCGCAATCTCCTCGCCAAGGGATTGCGAGCGTTTGGGCATGGGCATGGCTTTCGTCATGCGCGTTTATACCGCAAATCCGCACACCGACCAAGCGGCTTTCATGCCTGGCACTGCCTCCCGCATAAACGGATTGGAATCGGCCGGTCTCCGCGCTAAACCCAAATTACTTCCAGAAGTTCAGTGGCATAAAACCTGCCGTTGATATTCGAATATGGTTTACGGATTTGAGGGCTGCGTTGCGCCCTCTGACCGTGGAGCACACGTGACAGCATCCACGGACTCGAAGCGCACGATTGGCATCGCGCACCCGCACCCCGCAACGTCTGCAGAACGGACTTACTTCAGGCTGACTGGTCGGACTTATTTCAGTTCGTATGTTCATTGTTTATTACTTTGTTGTTCCACGTTTCGTTTTTATCGCAGGCGCCTATTGTGCCATGCTCTGGACCCGCCTTGTTCGTTTCGAATCGCGATTGCGATTCCGGCTTTCTCAGTGCAGAGGATAAAAGGAGGGAACTGCCTTTGGGAGCAGTCAGACGCCTGATAAACGATGCTCTGTCAACAATTGTATTATAGCCTAAAACACAACAATAAACAAGACGCATCGGGATAAATCGCGTTCCGGCATGTTTTACACGCCTTTCACCGCTTGCGTGGTGCGCGACGATGATAAGTTGAACAAGAGCGGGAACCACGTCCATCGACTCAACCCTGAGCTGATAAGTTTGAATCCCGTTGGGATTCATTCTGTGCGACGGCTACAGAAGCCACACGGACGCTTTCGTTTTGGTCACCGTCAACGCGGCCTTGAGGTCGGGTGGGGGATGTGATGGAGTAGCGGACATGCATGAGGAACTGACTTCACGGGTCGTGCTCATCACCGGCGCTTCGGCGGGGATTGGTGCGGCCACTGCGCGCGAACTGGCCCGGGCGGGATGCCGGCTGGCGCTGGCGGCGCGGCGAACGGAGCGGCTGGAGGAGTTGGCTCAGGAACTGAGAGCGCGCCACAACAGCGAGGTCTTCGTTCACGCGGTGGACTTGCAGGAGGCGGATCAGGTTGGCGGCATGGTGGAAGCGGTGTTTCGCCGCTTCGGACGGCTCGACGTGCTCATCAACAACGCCGGCTTGTTGCGCATGGCGCCGCTGCTGGCAATGCCGTTGGACGAGATGGAGCAGCTGATGAACACGAACTTCTGGGCGGTGGTTCATGCTGTCCGGGCCGCCGCGCCGCTGATGGCGCGTCAAGGTGGCGGGCATATCATCAACGTCGCCTCCGTCGTGAGCCGGCGGGGTTTGCCCTACATGGCCGTCTATGCGGCGACGAAATGGGCGCTTGCCGGACTGACCGAGAGCGTGCGGGTCGAACTCGCCGCCGAGAACATCCGCTTCACCACGGTCTATCCCGGCGCGATTGACACGGACATGCCGCGCAATCTGGATCGCTCGCGGCTGCCGGCGAGTTATCCCAATCACGGGAGGTCGCGGGTGCCGCCTGAGCGCGTGGCGCAAGCCATCGCGCGTGCGGTGCGCAGACAGCCGTTGGAGGTTTATGTGCCGGCCTGGTTGCGTTACGCGGCCTGGGGGTGCGCGATCTTTCCCGCCCTTATGGACCACTACTTGCGGCGGCACTACAAGACACGGGCGTAGGTGCGGCGCGGTGAGCATGCGGGTGAACGAGTCGGAATGGAGGCGCATCGAGGTTTCTGGTCGGATTGGGAAAACGGATTTGGGAGTCCGTTCTACGGGGTCCGCTTGCGCCATGTTTTGGAACGGACTTCCAAGTCCGTTTTTCGGGTCCGTTGGTTCGACACCCCCAGAAAATGAAATGTGCCGTTCGGAATTATGAAAAAACGAGCTTGGCGTTGCCACGACTGGGGCTTGATAATGAACGCGCATTTGGATACCAACATAACAACCTTATGAAAATCATCGCTTCCTCACTGTGCGTTCTCTTGCTTGCAACGCTGACCGTTTCCGCCGGAGAGCCTCAACCGCTGATCTCGAAACCTGGCAAGCTGTTGTTGAGCGAGGATTTTTCGGGTGCTTCAATGCCGGCGAAGTGGCAGCCGGGCGGGCGGGCCAAGAGCTTCAGCATCGTGGACGGGGCGTTGCAGGGCGTTTGTGCGCCGGACGACAGCCACGGCCCGGCCATCGCCGTGCCGCTGGAGGGACACAACCTGACGATCCAGTTCTCGGTGAAGTTCGCCAAGCCCGGCCTCGTGCTGTTCCTCGTGGACGGCGAGAGCCAGTATGGCGGCACGGCGCATCTGTTGCGCGTCGCGCTCGGCGGGAAGTTCGCCGCGTTGCAACAGGATCGCGGCAGCCTGGATTCCAAGAAGGCGCAGGCGGCCGAGAAGGCCGCGGCAACCAAGGAAGGCCGCAAGATCGCCCCGCCCACGAAGGACCAACTGGCCGACCCGAAGTTCTATCGCACCGAGATGCTCGATCGGAAAGACGCGACCCTCGCCGACGGCCAATGGCATCGCGTGCTGGTCGAGATTTGCGGCAACGACGCCACGGCGCAGGTGGACGGCGTGGTGCTTCGCGCCAAGGGCGCGGTCTTCGACGTGCAAAAGGCGCGAATGTTTTTCCTCATCGGCATGAGTGGGACGATGCTGGTTGACGACGTGAAGGTGTGGGAGAACGAGCCGGTCAAGACGGCGGCGCAGTGATGCTGGCTGGCGCCGGCAGAATGGATAAATGCTGGTAAATGAAACTGAATGGCCCGGGATGGTCGTGGACCGCAGGTCATGTGGGAAATATCGCTTATTCAACAATGGAGAATTCCATGAAACCAAGCCGGGCGGATGTGATTGCAGAGAAAGTGCTTATTGTGTATTTTTTTCTGCTGCTTGGGTGGGCCAACGAGGGCGGTGTCTATTCCGAACTCAAATCCTTAGATTGGGATGCTAACATGTGGATTAGGGACCATATATGCGGTCGGCTATGCGGTTGGCTCTTTCCTGCAACTTTCCTGCTATGTTATCCGTGGCCAAAGTCGCTGGGGCGTTTCTCCTTATTGGCTTGGTTCATTCGTATCCCCTATTGGGGAAGGTGCGCGATCTTGGTGGTGATCGACTTTCTCGTGATAGGCGCAGGACATCTGGCCTGTCGCTGGAGGAATTAGTTGGGCGGACAACGATGTGAGATCCAGCATCAGACGAACGAGTGTAGACCAAGAGCATTGCATATGAACACTGAACCACTGCCACTCTCCCGTCGTGAAGTGTTGAAGGCGTGCGCGGCGCTGGCCGTCGGCGCGGGATTGTCGCCGACAGTCACCATGGGCGCGGAATCCGTCGCGGCCGGTCGCGGCTTGCACCACATCTTGCGCATCCACTTCCCGCTCGACATAGCCGAACGGCGCACGACCGAGGTGCTCGACTACTGCCGGCGCACCGGTTGCCAGGAGATCCTGTTGTTCACGACTTCCTACGACCACGCGCCGTCGTTTCAGTCGCTGGAGGAAATTGAAAAGTATGTGCAGGCGATCCAACCGCAGGTGGACCGGCTTCGGCGCGCGGGCGTGATCGTGAGCGTGAACGTGCTGCAAACGCTGGGGCATGTTTATTTTCCAATGGCGTTGCAAAAGGAGTTTCCGTTTCAGCGGCGCGTGTTTGCCGACGGGCACGTCAGCACCGAGGGCGCGTGCCCGCTTTGCCCGAACCTGCGCGCATGGGCCGCGGGCGCGTATAAGATCTATGCGCGGCTCCGGCCGCCGGTGCTGTTTGTGGATGATGACTACCGCACGATGATGAGCGGCGGGATGTCGTGCTTCTGTCCGCTGCATCTGAAGAAGATCGGCGAGTTGGCAGGACACGCGGTCACGCGCGACGAGGTCGTCAACGCCGTGCTGAGCGACGCCTGGCCCGCGCCGGAGTTGCGGCGGCATTATTACGAGGCGACCACGGGAGGGTTCGTGGGGCTGGCCGAAGCCATCCGGCGCGAGGTTCACGCCGTGTCGCCGGAAACGCGCGTCGGATTGATGACCGCAGCCTGGCCGACTGGCGCGCAGGGCGTGGATGTGCCGCGCGTTATCGCGGCGCTGGCGGGACCGCATCGGCCGCTGGTGCGACCACAGATTCCGGGTTATAGCGAGGCGTTCATCCGCGACGCCGCGCCGGCGTATCTCAACCCCATCCGCATGCGCGCGGTGCTGCCCGACAACGTGGAATACTGGCCGGAGATCGAGAACTACCAATACAGCCTCTACGCGAAATCGGCGCGCGGCACGCTGGCGCAAATGGCGTTGTGCGTGCTCAACGGCTTCAATCATCTCGCGCTCAATGTGTTCGACATGTTCGGTTCGCCGCTGGGCGACTCGAAACTTCTCATCGAGCAACTCGAATCGAGCCGCGCCTTCCTCGACCGGCTGCACGCGCTGGTGCCGGAAGGCAGCCGGCCGCTCGGCGCGAACATTTTTGAGCATCCCAAGCAACTGCTCGTGCGCCGCGCGGGCTCGATGGGGCGGTTGTTTAACAGCGACGGCATTTCGCGGCGGCTGCCGGCGCTTGGCCTGCCGGTCACGTCAGGCGCGCCATCGCCCTGGCAGGTGCTGACCGGCGACGACGTGCTGGCGCTCGACGACGCGGCGCTGGATGCGCTGCTGGCGCGGGGCGCGTTGATGGACGCCGCCGCTGCGCAGGCGCTGGCGCTACGCGGGCAAGCGGGTCGCATCGGCGTCACCGTCGGCGACGCGATTCCGCTGGACGAGCTTGGGTATGAGCAGTTTAGCGATGCGACAATCTCGCCCTCGCTGCATGGGCGCTGTTTTCCACTCCGTCCGCTGGCGCAGGGTGGCGATTGGCGGCGGCTCACAGCCACCACCACCGCGCGCGCGGCGTCCGAGATTCGCAACTATCGCCGGGACGTCGTGGCTCCGGCGCTGTTGCTGACCGAAAACACGAAGGGTGAGAGGTTCGGCGTGCTGGCCTTCAGCGGAGGCGGCGACCGCCACTTGACGGAAAACCTGATGCGGCCTGAACAATTCCGCAACGCGCTCGGCTGGATTGCGCGCCGGCCGTTGCCCGTCTGCGCGCACCACGACGCGCCGTATCTCTGGCCGATCCTAAATCGCACCGCCGACGGACGGCTCGTCATCGGCCTCATCAATCTTGCTACCGACACTTACGACACGCTGCCGCTGGTTTTCGACCGCCAACTCGTCCCACGCCGGCTCTCCGTCGTGATGCCCAATGGCAAACTCGGGCCGGTCAAGTTCAGCGGACCTAATGTGATGGACGAACACACAAGCCGGCTCGTCCTTCGCCACCGATTGGAACCATTTGAGGTCGCAGCGTTCGTCGTGGGATGAAAAGAGCCAACATGAACTTCAATAACGAATCGGATATTTCCCGCCGCGAGGCGCTGAAGACTTGCGCAGCCATTATTGCCGGCGCGGGGCTGTCGGCGAACGTGTCTCGCGCCGCCGCCGTCGCGCCCGCGAAGCCGACGCTGCACGTTTACGACAGCTACGGCTGGCTGCGTGGCTTTAGCGTCGTGCCGTCGTGGGGCGCGCGCATCGAGGAGGCGTGGTGGAACTACGACGGCGCGCGGATGCGCGAGGAGATCGCGCCCGCGCGGCTGATGCACGCCAACTGCATCCGGCTCTGGATCGAGTTCACGGCGTGGATGGCCGATCCCGAAAAGATGACGGCGAACTTTCTCGACGCCGTCGCCGGCATCGCGGAGGCGGGCATGAAGACGATGCCGTGCCTGTTCAACCGCTGGCACGACGGCCGGTTCGATTACGGCGGCACGTATCTGGAGAACCTCGGCAAGAACCTGCAGCCGCAACTGGATTACGTACGCGCCCTCGTCATGCCACTGGCGCGCGACGAGCGCGTGCTGGTCTGGGACCTTTGCAACGAACCGCAGTCAGCCGCGCCGTGGGCGAAGGAAATGACGGGCGAGCACGTCAACAAGGAGCATGACTGGCTCGCGGCCATCGCGAAGACCGTGCGCGCGTGCGGCGCGCAGCAACCGATCACCATCGGCACGATGACGGGCGCGAACATCGAAGCCTATGCCGACATCTGCGATGTGTTGTGCGGACATCCGTATGCCCACGATCGCGCGGGTCTGGAAAAACTCATCGCGAGTTTCCAAGCGTTGCGCCAGAAGTCCGGCAAGCCGTTCCTCGTCAACGAATGCATTCCCGGCGGCGAAGACGACCGCGAGCGGGGCGCGCTGGCGAAGGTTTATCGCGACCTGCTGGGCGAGGCGGGTTTTGGCTGGATGGGCTGGGCGTTGCGCGAAGGCAAGGCCATCTCCACGCGCCGCGACCGCGTGGATGCCAACGGCATTCGCAGGTTCGGTTTTCACCCGTTCGCGCTGAAGAACGGCAAGCTGCGCGACGGCCTGGAGTGCCTCACGGAAAAACCAAAGCTCGCGCCGCCATGGGACAAGGCGAGCTGACGTTACCGCCAAATCATATTCATGATGACGAGACCACTGTATTTGAATCGGATCCATGTCGCCCTGGTGTTCGGTCTGTTGTGTGCCTGGGATGTTGGTGCGATGGATTGGGACAAGCAGGCCGCCGAAGATGCGAAGCAGGATTGCACAGCCATCGCCTACGATGGCAAGACGCCGGACAAGCTTGTGTGCGACACGACGCTGCGCGAACTGCCGGACGGTTCGTGGGTGCTGTTCATGCTCGCGGGCGATGACTTTGAGCCGTCGCCGAAAAACTACATCGGCCTCACGCGCAGCAGCGACTACGGCAAGACGTGGTCCCCGCTGCAACCCGTGGATATCGGCTTTCCGCGCGAGGGCAAAACCAGCGGACAGGGGCCGACGGAGCTCATGGTGCGCGGCAACCGCTGTACGCTGTTTTTCTCGACGCACTCGCAGACGTGGGGTCGCGACTGGAAGTCGTGGATGATGTTCAGCGATGATTGCTGTCGTACGTGGAGCCGGGCGGAGCCGGTGCCTGGGCGGCTGGCGGACTTCACCTTCATTCGCAACCACATCGTCACGCGCGACGGCCGCATTCTGATTCCGTTTCAGCATTACCTCGGCCCGCCCGCCGGGACGCCGTCTCCGCCGCCAGAGGAGAGGCCATGGCACAAGACACTGGCGCATTACGTCAGCAACCCGCGCAACGGCGTGCTCTTGAGCAGCGACGGCGGCAAGACCTGGACCGAGCACGGCAACATCCGCCTCACGACCGACGACCGCTATCACGGCTGGGCGGAGAACAACATCGTCGAGTTGTCCGACGGACGTATCGCGATGATCATCCGCGGCGACCGTCTCGGCGGCGTGCTTTATTACGCGGAATCGAAGGATGGCGGGCGAACGTGGCCGGAGTTCGCGGTGAAGACCGACATTCCAAATCCCGGCTCGAAGGCCACGTTGTATCCGCTCGGCGGCGACACCGTCGCCATCCTGCACAATCCGAACCCGAAACAGCGCACCCCGCTCGCGCTCTGGATCAGCTTCGACGGCATGAAGACATGGCCGTATCGCCGCGTGCTGGTGCCGGAATCCTGCGACGGCCCGAAAGGCCGGATGAATTATCCCGACGGCTTTGTCAGCAAGGACAAACAGTGGCTCCACTTCGCCTTCGACGACAACCGCCACCGCGCCGTCAGTTACAGCGCGAAGCTTCCACCGTTGAAAGAGAAGCGACGGCTTGTGCTTTGCAATGACGGCGGCACGCTCGGCGCGCCGGACATGGAAGCGCCCATCGGCATCGAAGGGTTGGTGCGCGAGACGATTGACCCGCTGCGCGACACGATGGTGGATACGCTCTACTGGCAAATCGGCGCCGATCCTTATTGGGGCACGCAGACGCACCGGTTGAGCGACTGGTATTTGCACAACACCAAGGTGGGCACGATCTGGGGTTCGGACCGCGACAAGTTCAAGACGGCGGGCGAGTGGCGCATCTCGGAGAACGCGCATCAGATGATGAAGCAGGGAACCGATCCCGCCGCGGTCGTGATCGAGCACGGACATAAAGCGGGGTTGGACGTGTTCCTTTCGCTTCGCGTGAACGACGGACACGATGCGCGTCTGCCGGACGGTGCGCAGGATGTGAATCTCGCGCCCCTGCGGCGGCAACATCCGGAGTGGCTGATTGGCGAGGCCGGTTTCAGCAAGTTCATCTACAACTTCGCCGTTCCCGAAGTCCGCGAATACACGACGGCGCTGATCAAGGAAGCCATCGCCAGCTACGATCTCGACGGGTTCGATCTCGATTTCTGCCGGCAGCCGACGCTTTTCAAAGCCGGCAAAGGCGAAACAAACGCGTCGCCCACCACTACGCCGAAATTGGGGTGGTGGAGTGTTGGAGCGGCGGCTGGCGAAAGTAAAAACAACGCACTACTTATCACCGAAATGATGAGCCAGATCCGGCAGGCGCTCGACGCCAAGGGCCAGCAAGCCGGGAGAAAGCTGTTCTTTTCCGTGCGCGTGCCGCCGTCGCTCAACCTTGATCTTCAGGCGGGGATGGATGTGGCCGCATGGATCAAGGAACGATTGGTGGACATTGTGGTGGTCGGCGACCCCAACGGTTGGAATTATCGTTTGCCGGTCGAGGAATTTCGCGAACTGGCGAAAGGGACCGGTTGCAAGATTCTCGCCCAGAACATGTGCGCCTATAAAGAGGATCGCGGTCGCTCCGCCTCGGTGCTTTTCGGCGAACGCAATTATTACAGCACCGAGCAATTCCGCGCCGTCGCGGCCCGCCATTGGCAGGCCGGCGCCGATGGCATCTTCCTTTGGAACCAGCACTTCTTGAAATTTGATCGTGATGATCGCTTCGACCGCGAGTCATGGAAGGAAATCGGCGACCCGCAAGTGCTCGCGCGCAAAGACAAGCATTATCTCGTCGGCCCGCAGAACCGCGGCGGTTGCCTGCCGGTCAATTTTGCCAGCGCGGGGGACGCGGCGGAGATCAATGTCGAGATCGCCGACGACCCCGCATCGGCCCAGCGCGATGGCGTCCTGCGCGAAGCCACGCTGCGGCTGCTGATCGAACAACTCACCGTACTCGACAAGGTGGAGATACAACTGAACGGCGCGCCGCTCGACCTGGCGTCTGCGAAGAAGCGGCTGAACTACAACGATTGCTGGCTGGACTTCGACGTTTCCAAAACCATGCACAAGGGAAACAACGCTCTGGTGGTGAAGGTAAGCGCACGCAACCCGCACGTCATCGCGCCTCTGGTGATCCGTAGCGTCGAGGTGCTGGTGCGTTACGCGGAAAAGTAATCCGCGAGTAAGAACGGGCAATGGCTGCACTGTTCGTTTGACGACCGCCGCCACTGCGCCGTAAGCTTTTTCGTGAAACCGCCAGCCGTTCCATGAAATGCGTGACAAGAAGAACAATTCTCGCCAATAGCGCAATGATCCTCCCTTCACTTAATTGGCCGAAATCCAAGCGATGGCATACGCGCGCGATTGTGGCGTTCGCACTGGCGTCCATTTTTACTCTTCAAGCCGTTGCCACGGACACCTCGCCCACTGCGCTGTTGGCTGAGTCGTTGGCGCTCGCGAACAAGCGGACGGATTATGGGGATGCACGCGCGATGGCGGCGTTGCGGCTCGGGGCGACGATGCGGATGGCGGGGATGAAGGACGCCGCGGCGGCGGCGTTTGAAGAATGCGTCGCGCTCGTGGCGCAGGGCGGCGATGCCGATAATCGCGACGAGGCGAAGATCGAACTGGCGCGCGAGTTCCTGCTGCTTGGCTTGCCGGAGCGCGCGCGCGGCCTCACACGCGAGTTGAAGGCGCGCGAATTCGATCTGGCCGGGCAGTGCATCCTCGCGCGCACGGCGCTGGAGCTTGGCGATGCGACGGAGGCGGAGCGGGCTGTGCGGGAGGCGCTCGTGCTGGCGCGGACGCCCGGTCGAAAGACGGACAGGATGGGCAGGGCGATGCTGTGCGCGTTGGCGCGGGCGGCGGTGGAATTGAAGCAGCCCGGGCTGGCGCGCGAGTGTGAGGATGCGATCGCGGATGCTGTGTGGAAATCGGCGCTGACCGGAGATCGTGCCGCATCAATGGCCGGGAGCGGCAATGTGGAGGAGGCTTTGCGCATCGCCGCGCAGGCGATGGATGAGCACATGGCCGTGCTCGCTCACGCGCGCGTGATGGCGGCGTTGATCAAGCGAGGCGGTGCACCGGAGCAGGTGAGTTCCGCCTTGATGGCAGTGGCGGCGAAAATGAAGGAGGCGGACAAACGCGAGTTCGCGCTGCGAATCGCGGCGGGTGTCGTTGCGGCGGCAGGCGATGTGAAGTCGGCCGCGAAGATCGCGGCGGAGATTCGCTCGCCCACCACGCGGTTGCTGGCCATGGGTTCATTCGTTGAGGCGGAGTCGTTCAAGGAGCTGATGTCGCTGCTTTCCCAAAGCGCGGCAGCGGATCAGTCCGCGCTCGCCGAGGTGCTTGCGGTCGGCTGCGGAAAACGCGGCTTGGCCGAGCAGGCGCTGACGGTCGCGGCGAAGGTGCCGCAGGGCTGGCCGCGCGTGCGGGCGCTGTGCGATGCGGCGAAATGCCTGAGGAAGGAAGGCGCAACGAAGCTACTCATCGCGGCGGTGGATGAATTGAGCCGCGTCCCGGATGCGGGCTGGCGCTGCATCGCACGCAGCCAGATCGCGCTCGCGGCGCATCGCGGCGGCCATACGAAGCTGGCGGATGAGCAGCTTGCCGTCGGGTGCGATGAGGCGAGGCACATCGAATCGGTGGATGATTACCGTGCCGTGCTACCGCAGGTGATTGAGGCGGCACTAGACTGCGGCTGCAAAGAGCTTGCGGCGAAGACGCTGGGCGATGCGTTGAAGCGCAAGCCGGCTCCTGCGCTGCGCGACGTGCTTGTGCCGATGCTCATCGACGCTGGACAACCGGATGCGGCGCTCGCGGAGATCGCCGCCGCTTCGCTGGAGAATGATTTCGCGCGCCGGTTCGTCGCGTATCGTCTTGCCAAAGCGGGTCGCGTCGCCGATGCGGTGACGTTTGCCAGCAAGTTCAACAGCCGTTTGCGCGCCGAGGCACTGTGCGACATCGCACGGGCGCAGTTGCCCGTTGTCTTGCCAAGACACGTTCCGTCCCGCCGCGTCGGCCTCTCATTGCACGGCGGGTGGATGTCTTGGACGCCGCGGCTGGAGCGCATGGGCTTGCCGTGGGAAGTCATGCCTTTCAGCGCGCCTTACGAAGAGGGGCCGGAAGGTCTCGCGGCACGCTACACGATGCTTGGGTTCCCGGGCACGGGCGATCATCACATTCAATGTTCGGCAGCCGGAATCGAGCATGTGCGCGGTTTCCTGCGCGACGGCGGCGGGCTGTTTGGCATCTGCGCCGGGCAGCTCTTTGCCATCGGGCATCCGTATGGGCACCGTTTTGTACCGGCGGACTACTACTACCTGCGTGGCGGCGGGCCGCACGAGGTGCAGATGGCTGCCGGTCATCCCGCAAGCGCGGGGCTGCCATCGCAAATGATCATCGTGCGCCGCAACGGCGACTTCATGGTGCCGCGTCCCGGCTGCGAGGTGATCGGCTGGTATGATAACGAAAACATCTGCGCGGCCGTCATCGCTGCGCGCTACGGGTTCGGCCGTGTGGTCGTCTCCAGCCCGCACCCCGAGGGCGACAATTCGTTCTCACCCACCGACCGGCTCTGCATCGAGATCACGCAATGGGTCCTGGGGGGAACACCATGAGACGATGTATGCTCATCCTCTTGATGGCGTGTTGCGCGACCCGTGCCGCTGAGCCGGACGTGCTCGTGCTCGATGGCACCGAGACCAGCTTCATGAACGACGCGCTGAAACGAATCGCGTGTCCGTTTCAAAACTCCTCCAGCCTCGATTCATCCATGCTGGCAGGTCATCGCATTCTCGTTCTCTCTGGCAAAGACCTGCGGGTTGATAAAACAGTCGCAAAAGACATCGCGGCGTTTTTGCAAAACGGCGGGCGTGTCCTTGCCGTCGGCGGCGGCGCGAAGTGGATGCTCGACGCGAAGCTCTTCGATGCCAGCGGCTACTATCCAACCGGGACCACCGAGCACATGTCCACGTTCGATGGCTACCATCGGCTGACCTTCGGCTATCCCGGTGCGAAGCCCGCGGACAACTGGCTTGCCGGCGTGCCCATGCTGTTGCGCGCAACCGGCGGCCCGCTCATGCGCCTCGGCCCGCGTGCCACGTCCATTCTCAGCGCAGGCGGGCCGTTCTCGCTGGCGGCGTTTCAACGCACGGGCAAAGGCATCGCGCTGCTCATCGGCGCAGACCCGCAGGGCGGCAACGAGTGTTATTACGACCGCGGCAAACCGGTTCCAAAACGCGGTGACGAACTCGGCACCGATACGCTGCTGGCCAACGCCCTCGCGTGGTTGCACGACCCCGGCTGCAATCTGATCCCAAACTCCAGGTTCGAGGAACTGACCGACGTCGGCCCGGACAAGAGCCACTGGAAAATCACATCGAGCAATGGCGGTGGCAGCGAATGGCAGCGCGCCGCCGCGCCGGAAGGCCGCGTCTTTCTCCAGTTAAAAGGCACGAAGCCAAACGCCACCGCGAGTGTGAGCAGCCATTGCCCCATCGTAGTTGAGGGTGGAGCGACGTATCAGGTTTCCTGCCGCTATCAGTCCACCGTCGCGTGGTCGCTCGGTGTGCGCCACCTTCGCAGTTCTGACGACGACACCAAGACGAAGCCGTATTCGATCACTGTTCCTGCGGCGGGTGAATGGGGGCAGTATCAGGCCGAACTGACAATTCCGAGCGGCGTTCACTTGATGGGTCTCTCGTTTCGCCTGCAAGGTGTCGGCGAACTTGACTTGGATGAAGTCGCATTGCGCCTGGCGAATGGCGCAAAGACGGTGGTGGATAGTGTGCCGGTAGAAACCCGCCTTGCCGCCTACCGCGCGGAACTGGAAACCTTTCGAAAGGAATTTGGCGGCGCGAGGGAATTGCCGGACGTGCGGTTCTTTTTGTTCGGCATGGGCCAGCGCGCGAAGTTCATCTATCGCGACGGGCGGTTGCTCGACGCACGCACCGGAAAGGTCGTCAAGGAATGGCGCATCAAGAGCGACATCATCGTGCCGCCGGACTATCGCGTGATGTTTGAAACCGCTGACGGCGGGCGCATCAGCATCGCCGAGGACGAGGAGGCAGTTTGGATTGAGGAAGGCAACCGGCGCGTTGCGGTTGAGGGAACGCGCGCGGCGGTGAAACTGCCGGCGTTTGCGGGCCATCGGTACGCGCAAGTGTTGCGCGTGCTGCATCAAGAGCTTCTCGTCAACATCACGGCCGCCGGGCCGGTGCCGAACTTCTTCGTGTATCCCAAGCCGTGGTATCGCGACGGGGCGATGATGGTGATGGCCTTCCGCGAGACCGGCAACCTCGGCCTCATCCGCGACTGGATTCTGGGCCTGCGCGAGCCGTTCGATCGCAACAACGGAGGCATGACCGAGCCTGACAATCTCGGCCAGGCGTTGTTCCTGGTCTCGCTCGTGAGCGACAAGAACCATCCGCTCGTGCCGAAGGTGCTGGCGGAACTGCCGCGTTTCGAACGCGAGGGGCCGCAGGGGAAATACATCGCCGGCAAAAGCGACTTCGCCGAGCATCCGGTTTATCAGACAAAGTGGCTGAAATACGGTCTGCGCGCGCTCGGCATGCCGGACAACTACGCCGTGCCGCCAGTGGCGGATAGCTATTCGGCGTTGTTTTGGATGGACTATCGCGACGCCCACGTGGCGGGAAAAGACTCCGACAACCGCGGTGCTTATCCTTACCTCGGCTGGGCGTGCGACCACTTTCACGGCCAGAAGAAAAGTCCCATCGGCAACCGCGACTATCCGCTGACGTGGGAGCAGCACGCCAGTCAGGCGAAGTATGCGGCGCTCGCGATTCTCGATCCGGTTTATGCGGAACAAAAGCTCTCCACGCCGCACACCTGGCACGCGGCGGAGGTGTTTCTTTATGTTTTGAAAGAGGCGGGGAGTTCTGCCCGCTAAACACGCTAAAGGACGTCAAAAAGAATTTATTTGAACAGGATTTGCAGGATGGGAACGCTTGGCCCGAACAGGAGAGTATTTCGATGAACCGCAGACAGTTTATTTCGACGACAATCGCCGGCGGTCTGGCTTGCACCGCGCGCGCGGCGGAAGGCGAGCGCAAACTCCGCGTCGCGGTCATCGGTCACACGGGGCGCGGCAACTACGGGCACGGGCTGGACGCGATGTGGTTGCGGTTGCCGGAGACGGAGATCGTCGCTGTTGCCGACGCCGATGAGAAAGGGCTGGCGGCCGAGGTGAAGAAGCTCAAGCTCTCCAAAGGTTTCGCCGACTACCGCGTGATGTTGGCCGAGGCGAAGCCGGACATCGTCGCTATCGCGCCTCGGTTCATAGACGAACATCGTGACATGGCGCTGGTGGCGGTGGCGGCGGGCGTGCGCGGCATCTACAGCGAGAAGCCGCTCTGCCGCACGCCGGCGGAAGCGGATGAAATCGTGTCGGCATGCGAACGGCGGCAGGTGAAACTGGCGGTGGCGCACGTGGGGCGCTATCACCCGGCGCTGCCGGTGGTGGAGCGGTTGGTGAAGGAGGGTGGCATTGGACGGTTGTTGGAAATGCGCGCGCGGGGAAAGGAAGACTCCCGCGGCGGCGCGCTGGATTTGTGGGTGCTGGGGTCGCACGTGCTGAATATCGCGACGGTCTTTGGCGGCAGGCCGGTCGCGTGTTCGGGCGCGCTTTTGCAAAACGGCCGGCCGGTTGTGCGCAGCGACGTGAAGGAGGGCGACGAAGGCGTTGGCCCGTTGGCGGGCAACGAAGTCCACGCGCGCTTCGAGATGGAGCGGAGCGTTCCACTTTTCTTCGACTCGGTTCAGAACGCAGGGGAGAAGGCGGCGGGTTTTGGTGTTCAGTTGATCGGTACGAAAGGCATCGTGGACCTTCGCTCGGACCGCGAGCCGTTCGCGCAACTTCTGGCGGGTAGTCCATTCCTGCCGGCGGACGCGCCGCGCCAATGGGTGCCAATCAGTTCCGCGGGCGTGGGGAAACCGGAGCCGCTTGCCGAGCTGAAGGACGCGGGAAACCGGCATCTGTTTGCGGGGCGCGACCTCCTTGCGGCGATGCGCGAGAATCGCCCGCCGCTCTGCAGCGCGCAGGACGGCCGTGTGGTCATTGAAATGATTTACGCCGTCTTCGAGTCACACCGGCTCAACGGCCAGCGCGTGACGTTGCCGTTGAAGACTCGGCAGAACCCGCTGGCGATGCTTTGACGGGTGCGAAGCGGAATCCTGCCCGCTAAATATGCTAAAGGACGCTAAAGAAAATTCATTTTGACAGGATTTACAGGATTAACAGGATGGGAACGTCTGGCCCGACAATCCTGTCCATCCTGTTAATCCTGTCTTTCTTCTTTCGCGTATTTAGCGTGTTTAGCGGGCGAATTTTTCATTTCTGAATTGAATCTTGTCGCCACTCCGATAATGCTCCTCAAAACTTCGCCATCATGAAAAAGCAAAACGACTTCTCCTTCCAGACCTCCACCACCATCTCCCGCCGCAACTTTCTCCGACGCGCGGCGGTCGCGACGCTGGCGTTCCAGGTCGTGCCGCGTCACGTCCTCGGCCGGGGCGTCACCCCGCCGAGCGAGAAGCTCGACATCGCCGGCATCGGCATCGGCGGGCAGGGCGGGGGAGTGTTGCGCGACCCGGCCATCTCCAGCCAGAACATCGTCGGCATTTGCGACGTGGATTGGAAATACGCCGCCCACACCGCCAAGACGTTTCCCAACGCCGGGCGCTTCACCGATTACCGCGTCATGCTCAAGAGCCTTAAGTGCGACGCCGTCGTCATCGGCACGCCCGACCACATGCACGCGCCGATTACCATGGCGGCGTTGCGCGCCGGCAAACACGTCTATGTCGAGAAACCGATGGCCCACTCTATCGAGGAAGCCCGCGCCATGACCCGCATGGCCAGAAAGACGGGTCTCGTTACCCAGATGGGCAACAACGGCCACGCCAGCGAGGGCCTGCGCCTCACCTACGAATGGATCCATGCCGGCGCCATCGGCACTGTCAAGGAAGTCCACGTTTGGAGCGACCGTCCCGGCAAGTTCTGGACGCAGGACCTCGACCGCCCCACCGACCGGCCGCCCGTGCCCGACACGCTCGATTGGAACCTCTGGCTGGGCGCGGCCCCGGAGCGTCCGTATCATCCCTGCTACTTGCCGAGGACGTGGCGCGGCTGGTTCGACTTCGGCACCGGCGCGATGGGCGACATGGCCATCCACAACATGGACCCCGCCTTCTTCTGCCTCGACCTCGGCTCGCCCGTCGCCACCGAAAGCCAGACCGGCCCGCTCAAGAAGGAATCCTATCACGCGTAGCAGATCATCACCTACGAGTTTGCCGCCAAGAGCAAACGCCCCGCGCTCAAGCTTTATTGGTATGACGGCGGCAAGAAACCCGCCCGCCCCGCCGACCTCGAAGCCGGCCGCGAGCTGGACGACAACGGCATCCTCTTCATTGGCGACAAAGGCACCATGCTCGGCGGCGGCTGGTGCGGCGCGCCGCGGCTGTTGCCGGAGAGCAAGATGCAGGACTTCAAGCGCCCGCCCAAGACCCTCGCGCGCTCCGTCGGCCATCGCGCCGAATGGGTGGCGGCCTGCAAAGCGCACAAGCCGCAGATGGCGAAGGCCGGCTTTGCCTATTCCGGTCCCTACACCGAGGCGTTGCTCGTGGGCAACCTCGCCACGCGCCTCCAGAAGAGGATCGAATGGGACGCCGTCAAGATGTGCGCCAAGAACGCCCCCGAAGCCGACGCCCTCATCCGCAAAAAATATCGGGATGGGTTTGGGATTTAGGCGGAGAAAAAGACAGGATGAACAGGATTGGCAGGATTGCCGGACTGGACGTTTCCATAAGTGGGGTGAGCTTCCAAGCTCGCCCCACATATCGGAACAAACACGCCTCCAATAATTTTGCTCAAGCAGGAAAAAGCGACGAAATGAACAGGATGGACAGGATTGCCGAGCCAGACATTCCCATTCTGTTAATCCTGTAAATCCTGTTTCAAAATGAATTCTACACCGCCGGTTCTCACTGCTGCCAAGCCGCCATCGCGGACGTTTTTGATCGTGACCACGATCATTTTTGCGATGGTTGGTCTGTTGGCGGTTCCTGGATCGTTCGTTTCGCTCTTTGCGTTCGACGCGCCCGGCTCGGAGAAGAACCCCTTCCTGGTGGGCGCGGTGCTGTGCGTGTGGTCGTTGCCGGTGATCTGTCCATTGTCCATCGTTGGCGCGTGGGTGCTTCACGCGCGCCAGAAATGCAAGGCCGCCCGCTATGTGGCCCTCTTGCCCCTCTGCAGCATCCTCGGTTTCGTGCTCATGTGGGCGTGTGCGCTGATGTTTTAGAAGCCGCCCAACACTGTAGCGGCGGTCTCTGACCGCCGAACGCTTTCGGGGCTGACCGCCGAAATCTTTTGAAAATAAACGGCCGGCGGTCATAGACCGCCGCTACAGAGAACGTCCCCGAAGCCGACGCCCTCATCCGCAAAAAGTCGAAGCCCTGAAAGGACGGAAGAAAGGAACGCCTTACCCCTTGAGCAAATACTCGTTCAGTTTGACGGCTTGCGCACCTTTTTTGACCCGCAATAAGTATCCGTCCTTGTCCTTGTCCACTCGCACATGCCAATAAAACCTGTCTTCCAACTCGGTTTTATGGAAGCGCTCTAGCCATGTGACGAATGTCGCTCCTGGAATTAGCAGAACGGCATCTTGTGAGCCACACCCAAGAGCAACAAATGTCTGCTTATGATTCTGAAGTAAATCACGCTGATGAGGGTGGAAAGCAAACCAGTAACCTGAGGTTTTGGATTTTTTGTATTCTCGTGAATTGATGCAGACGACAGCCATATTCTCATCCGGCGACGAATAGACGGCCAGCGAGCGTTTGACCAAAGGCTGACCAAGATGCTTCTGAACTCGTGCTGCACACGCGTCGCGAAAATTGATGGGAGTGAACTTCGGTTTCCGCTGGTCTTCGTCGTCATCATCGACGGCTTCCGTGGCCTGTTCATCTTTTTTCACTTCCTCTGCGGTAGAAAACACAAGATCAATGATTCCATCCACTTTCGTGAATTCTTGTGGCGTCAGAACCTGACGAATCTTCTCCATGATTTTCGGGTCGTCTAATTCCTCTTTGAGGTGCATTAGGCGAAGCAACCCATCAATGCTGATGAGGCGAATGTCCCAAGCGTGGCGAGAGCCGCGAACCTGAGCTTCAAGATCTCCCGTATCGCTACGCCCAACAATAATCAGAATAGAGCAGTTGGTTCCCTTTATGCGACCGCTGCCAATCAGATTTCGGCGGTAAGCAGCGATCGTATTCAAATCGATGCGATAGGCATCTGTCGTTTTCACTTCGACAACAATCGCGTTTTGATCTGGCGAAACCCAAAGACCGTCGAACCCAATTTCGCTGGGCGTTCCCCGATAACGGCCCTTCTCGACTCGAAATCCGAGACGAGTGCCAACTTCGTTTATCACGTCCTGTAGTGCCAATCCGCCTGCATCGAATTTGTCCGTCAAACAATCATTTGCGTATCGAGACAGAAAGGTTGATGGAACAAGGGCGAGAAAATCGCGGAACTCTTTTGATGCCATTCCACCGTCACGAAGTTTGCCGTCACCCGCGAATCCAATGACTTGTTGAACATGCTTTTCTTGGATTTCTTTATGCGCCGTTTTCCAAAGTTCGGTGAGTGCCATAATGTGATTGTGAGTTAGGCTTTGCGCGACTTGCTGTCGTGACGTTCTGCCGCCGCTATGAGGTTTGAATTCATTCGATTCGTGAACTCAGAGCAGCACCTTGGCTTCCGCACACAAATTGTATGCGCTTACGTCTTTGCGAGCAAGGCTTGTCTGACGATTGAAGATGAAAGGCCAACCTCACGGGTTGTCTCGCTTGTGCACGGCCCAGAGGCAGTTTTGTGGAGGCGACGTAGAGGGTGCTGTTGGCGGCGACGGGGGAGGCTCGGAACGGCGCGCCGGGAACGCCCCCGAAACCGGCGTCCTCAGCCGACAAAATGGAGCAGGGGAGAGGCGGAACGGACGATCTAAAAAGAGTAGCGAATTTACCTTGACAAGGTAAGTGAAATCACTACACTATGCGCGACGATGAGGCGCGCAGTTGCGCCGTCGCGCAAGCGATATCGTTCTTTGAAAAAGTTTTGATGCCGGTGCTGGAGTAGAACGGATGTCCACATCCGTTTATCGTTCGGGCAAACGGTTGAGTTCATACGGCAACGGGCTTGGAAGATGGCATGAGTAGTTGGCGGGTGAGCGCCGAAGCTGCTACACCCGCCAACACTATGCACTCACACAACACTCATAACTCTGAGGCCCGCGCAGAGCAAGCCGCGGCG
>Ga0114951_10001626_pt1 | contig 27265 bp, 18 predicted proteins | sample AM7aDNAmetaG_FD_88677 | JGI IMG/M metagenome (GOLD analysis project Ga0114951, IMG submission 88677) | Freshwater microbial communities from Finland to study Microbial Dark Matter (Phase II) - AM7a DNA metaG | ecosystem: Environmental > Aquatic > Freshwater > Lake | place: Finland: Lake Alinen... | reverse complement strand
CTTGACCAGCGCTTCATGTACCGGCTGCACTCCGCCTAGCCGGTGTACCTGGAATCGCGCCACTTCGAGGGCGGGCATCGCGGCAAAGGTTCGCATCAGTCCGCAATAACGCCCTATGCACTTTTCGACAGCCTGGCGCGCTGCGGCATCCTTATGACCTGAGGCGCGACCGGCCAGCATAATGGAGGCGGCCATGCGCTTCAAGTCCCATTCAAAGGGTCCGCGGATGGTTTCGTCGAAGTCGTTGATGTCGAAGACGAGGCGGCCGTCTGGCGCGGCATAGGCTCCCAAGTTGCGCACATGCGCGTCGCCGCAGAGCTGCGAAACGATGCCCGTGGAGGGCAGAATGGCCAGATCCGCGGCCATCACCGGCGCGGCGCCGCGAAAGTAGCCGAAGGGCGACTGCGCCATTAGTTCGAATTTGAGCTTGATGAACGAGGAGACGCGACCGCGCATCGACCGGGCAAGAAGTTCGATGGGAGACGAACGACGTGCCTTGGGCTTGAGTTCGCTGTGTTGCTGGCGGCCCACTTGCTTGCGCCGTGCCTGGCCAAGAGCGCGCCGCTCTTCCGGGGGTGTCCAGTGCATAGCCGCAACATACACTCTCCGCCTGCTGCCTGCAATACAGGAAACCCGTTGATTTACACTTTTCGCTGGAAGCCCCGCAACGCTCTATCCCAATCTGAAAAGCCGGCGCGGGCTTAGCCTCCGGAGGAATTCCCTTTGACGCGTGCCACAGCTCTGCTGCTTTCGGCCCTGGTTTTCTTTCCGCTTGCCTCAGTTTCCGCTAACACCCAGGACGCGCAGAAACCGCTCACCGTGGAGGCGATCTATGCGCATGGCCCGCTGATTGGGCGGCCGCCAGGAGAGTTGACCTGGTCGGCGGATGGAAAGCACCTGACCTATATAGATGGAGGCGAGCTGGTCGATTTGGGGCCAGGACTGGGGACGGCGCAGGACTCGGGCAAGGGAAAGCCGCATGTGCTGGTAAGCCGCGCCAAGCTGACCGCGCTGTCCGGATCCAAGGAATCGGAGACAGACCGCGACCATCGCGACCGCTACAAGATGGCCAGCTACCTGTGGGCGCCTGACTCGGCGCACCTGATGTTCGACTCCGACGGGCGGCTCTGGATTTACGATCTGCACAACGGCACCGGGGTACAGATTGGCTTTACGGGAACGGCTTCCGGCGACGACCCCAAGTTTTCTCCCGACGGCAAATCGATCTCGTTTATCCGCGATCACGGCCTCAGTGTGATTCGGCTGCGGGACGCCGGCACACCAACGATGGTTGTGGCGGCCGCGCCCAATCCGGCCACGATGAACGGCGCGGTGGACTGGGTGTATGAAGAGGAGCTGGAGACCCGCAGCAACTACTTCTGGTCGCCGGACTCGAAGAACCTGGCTTACCTGCAGATGAACGAGACCGAGGTGCCGCAGTATCCGATCGAGGATTGGATTCCCACCCATGCGAAGGTGGACATGCAGCGCTATCCGCAGCCCGGCGATCCCAATCCCGATGTGCGGGTGGGGGTGGTGAGCGCGTCCGGCGGCAAGACGGTTTGGGTAAAGCTGCCCATTCAGGCCGGCCAGGATTACATTCCGCGCTTCGGTTGGGCGGACGCCAAGACGCTGTGGATCGAGATATTGACGCGCGACCACAAGCACCGGGATCTCTACTTTGCCGAGGCGTCGAACGGGCAGGCGCATCCGGTGCTGCAGTTGACCGACGAAAAGTTTATCGACGATGGCTACGATGTTTCAGTTGGCGCGGGCTCGATTGTGCTGACCAACTGGGCCGACGGCCACAACCATCTTTATCTCTACAGTTACGATCAGGCCAAGCCCGCGAGCACTGCGGCGAAGCTGGAGCGGCAACTGACCAAGGGCGATTTTGAGGTGGGCGAGGTTTATACCGTCGATTTCGAAGGCAAGGTTGTCGACTTTGCGGCAAACGAAGGCAACCTGCTGGACCAGCAGTTGTGGCAGGTGGGCTTCGACGGTCAACGCAGGCCGCTGAGCGCAGGCACCGGGTTTCACACGGGCAACTTCGCTCCCGTTGGCGGGGCGTATGTGGACCGGCAATCGGCGCGGCTGGGTGCGCCGGTGTTGCGGCTTTGCCAGGCCGCGGGCCAGTGCAGCGTCTTTTGGCAGACCAGGGCACTGGAACCCTACCATCTGCGCGCGCCGGAGCAGCTTGAGGTGAAGGCGAAAGACGGCACGACTTTGTATGCCACACTGCTGCTGCCCGAGGGTGCGACAAGTGCGGGCTCGGTGCCGATGATCGTGAACCCTTATGGCGGCCCCGGTCCGCAGACTGTAGCCAACCGCTGGAGCGATTCGATCCTGTTTGACGAGCTGTTGGCGCAACACGGATTTGCCGTGCTGCACGCCGACAATCGCGGCACCGGCGGGCGCGGGCGCGAGTTTGCCCAGGCCGCTTATCACAACTTTGGCCCCGTGCAGCTTGAAGACCAGTTGACGGTGGTGGATGCGGCGCTGGACAAGTTTCCGCAACTGGACAAGAAGCGCCTGGGATGGTGGGGTTGGAGCTGGGGGGGGACTTTTACGCTCTATTCCATGACGCACTCTGACCGCTTCCGCGCCGGGATTGCAGTGGCGCCAGTGACCGACTGGCATAATTACGACTCAATCTATACCGAGCGCTACATGAACGAACCGGGAGATTTTGCCGCGGGGTTCAAGGATTTTTCCGTCGTGAATTCAGCGGCACACTTGAAAGGGCATCTGCTGCTGGTGCACGGAACCGGGGACGACAACGTGCATATCGAGAACTCGGTGCAGTTTATTCAAAAGCTGATTGAGGCGGGGATTCCGTACGACCTGCAGATTTATCCGCGCAAGACGCACTCGATTGCCGGGCCGGACGTGCGGACACATTTATTCAACCGGATACTGGCGCAGTTTGAGATGTATTTGAAGCCGGCGGGACAGTAAGCAATCAGCAGTGAATCTGTGGATTGAAAAAACAAAAAAAGGGTAGAGTGCGCGCCTGATAGTTGAACGTCATCGCGAGCGACTACAGTTCGTGGCGATGGAACAGATCGTCCTTTTCGCGGCAGGAGCAGTCGGAGCACTCCAGGCAGCAAACGAGGAGAACGGCAACGCCTACCGTGATCAGCACGGAGAGAACGCTCGCGTTGACCATAAACCAATGAAAGATGCTATTCATCGTTCGGTTCCCACATCTACAAGCGATGCTGAACTTTGTCGCGAAGTGAACACCCGGGGCAGGCTTCACGACTGAGGGTCTAACGCAACCCTGATACAGCTATCCTATTATGACTCATTTTTGTCTCCTAATGAACGGCCCGTTTGAGAGTTGTTCTGTCCCACCCGTTCCGCAAAAAACGCTGAATGAATGGGGCACGGGGCTTCGTTGCGAGGTAGACGGCGGCCGTTCATCCCCGCACGTAACGTGCTGCCGCGAGTAAAGCTGTTCAGTATTTACTTGTATTTTGGAGAACAAAAGGCGAAACTGGTTCCGACATGGACAATCGTACCATCCCGGCAGTGGACCAAGACCCGATTCCAGAGCCGGAGGAGTGGCCGGAAGAACTGCTGAAACTTCGGCAAAAAGCCCAGCCTCTGCCGCCGGAGCCGGTGAGCGGTCCGTGCGTGAACTGGCTGTTCGTCGATTTGAACTCCTACTTTGCTTCAGTGGAGCAGGATGTCCGACCGGAGCTGCGCGGGTGGCCGGTGGGCATCGTGCCCATGATGGCCGATACAACCTGCTGCATTGCCGCGAGTTATGAAGCCAAGGCGTTTGGAGTCAAGACCGGGACCCTTGTGGGCGACGCGAAAAAGATGTGTCCGGAACTGGTGCTGGTAGAGGCGCGTCACGAGATCTATGTCGACTACCATCGGCGGATTGTGGAGGCCGTTGAAAGCTGCGTGCCGGTGACGGCCGTGCTCTCGATCGACGAGATGGCCTGCCGCCTAATGGGGCGGGAACGGCCGCTGCTGGCGGCGATGGAGCTGGGCCGCGAGGTGAAGGCGCGCATTCTGGAGCGGGTGGGTCCGGTGATGCGCAGTTCCGTGGGCCTGGCAACCAACCGCTACCTGGCCAAGGTAGCCAGCGACATGGAAAAACCCGACGGGCTGGTGGCGCTGCCGCTGGACCTGCTGCCCGAAGCACTGAGTCAACTCACACTGCGCGACTTGCCCGGCATCGGAGCGCGGACAGAGAAGCGGCTGAACGAAAAGGGCATCCACACGATGAAGGAGCTGATGGCGCTGAACTGCGAGCAGGCCGGCCAACTGTGGGGCTCGGTGTGGGGCGAGCGGCTGTGGCACTGGCTTCAGGGCGAAGACTTCGACATGTCGGAGACGGAACACCTGAAGTCCATCAGCCACTCGCACGTGCTTGCGCCCGATATGCGGACGGCAGAGAAGGCCTGGGCGGTGGCGCATAAGCTGCTGCACAAGGCGGCCATGCGGCTGCGCGCCAACGGGCTTTGGGCCAGCAGCATCGGGCTGGCGGTGGGCTTCGCGGTGCCGCGTGGCGAAAAAAGGCCGGTGAGCCGTTTTGGGGTTCCGACGCGCGGGTGGCACGAGGATATCAGGCTGAGCGAATGCCGTGACAATCCCACACTGATTGCCGCGCTGAGCCGGTTGTGGGCCAGCAAGCCGGCGGGGCCGGAGTTCGATCAGCCTTATCTTATCGGCGTGCAACTGAACGGCCTGGTGCCGGACAGGTTGCACTCGCTCAACCTGTTCGAAGGGAGCGAGGACGAGCAGAGCCGCACGCGGCTGCTCGAAGCCATGGACCAACTGAACAATAAATATGGCATGAGCACGCTGGCTCCGGCAACTATGCTGACCGCGTTCAAGGCTGCGCCCACGCGTATTGCGTTCCACAGCATTCCGGATTTGTTCTGAGGCCGAGCCGGTTTCGTCATGGATGGCGCAAGAGAATAGAATGCTTTTCGAGCTATGCCGGGCCTGCTCCTTCGCCGCCTACAGCGCTGACCACTTCCCCTCAGTGGTTGCTTGAGGCTGACCGAGCCTGTCAAGGCCACTCGGGATTGCTGCGCACAGAGAGGGGAAATCGAAGATGTTTAATAAAAGGATTCTGTCCACGGCGGCGTTTTGCGTCGCACTTTCGTTGTCTTCGGCGTTCGCGGCCAGGGTTACAAGCCGTGCGTATCAGCCGCACTACATGGCCAGTGTTGAGGATGCCTCCAACCGCGTGCAATTCCTGTCTGCCCGCCTCATTCCTCTGCGCATGGGATCAAAAGCGGTTGCCTCCGGGGTCGGATACACGCTTGAACGCCTCAGCGAGAACAAGCTCGGGCTCAACCTTTTCTTCACCAAGAGCGGTGTCGAGCAGAAGACCGAATACTTTTGGGCATGGAACGGCGGATACGACGCGCCCATCGCCACACCTTTCAAGAGCGATGTCGTAACTTCAATTTTCTTTGCGGAGATAGAGTCCTTCGAGATATGGAACTTTCCATGGACCAAGGCCAGCCACGAGGCCTGGTGCGTGGTACCGGTGGTCGCCCATAGTGAAAGTAACAGCACCGGCAAGCACAAAGGCAAGGGCGGCGGCGAAAACAACGTCAGCGGACTCAAGAACAACGTCATCTGCGCCACTTCCGAGGCAGATGCCGAGGGATTTGCCGATGCCCTTGCGACGCTCACGGTAGCGGGCGGAAAGGCTCTTGACACGGCTTCCAGCGCCGATGTGGCCCGGTTGCAGGCGCAGGTCGCAAACCTTGCCCGGCGCAATGCGGCCCCTCCGGTCACGGTATCTGTTCCAGCCGCAATCCAGTCCGCGCCAGCCACCGCTTTCCACCTTGGGATTCGCGTGCGCGCAGTAACGGATGCGGATGTGGCTGCTCTCGCGTTGCCCAAGCTCAAAGGGGTTGTGATCACCGGCGTAGAAAAGGGCGGCATCGCAGAGGAAATGCAACTGCAAACAGGCGACGTTGTTGTTGAGGTAAACGGCTCAGAGATCGGCGATGTCGATTTCTTTACGCAATTTGTGCGCAGCGGTGCGGCCAGAAGCTTCCGCATCTGGCGTCAAGGGAAAGCTGTTCTGCTCACCGTGCCGCAAAGCATGTAGTTCGGCATGGAGTTTGCCTGCGAGGCGAGGCCGGAGCCAGGGCGCTCCGGCCTTTTTGCGTACCGCTGCAACTTTTTTCTGCCAGTTTCGTAACTCTCTGCATCTCCCGGTCCGCATCCCTGCGGATAAGAGAGTAGCAGCGAAACTTATGGCCCACGACTGGCAGCCTGATTTTGAACAACTCGTGGACGAACACCAGTCGATGGTCTTTTCGCTGGCCTGGCGCATGACCGGAGATCGCGGTCTGGCCGAGGAGATTGCGCAGGATGTCTTTCTGGAGTTGGACAGGCATCTGGGCAAGATCGAGTCGCCTATGCACGCGCTCCACTGGTTGCGCCGGGTGGCGATGAGCCGGTCAGCGGATGCGCTGCGGCGGCGGAGAGTGCGCGGCGTGGACTTGTGGGTTGAGATCGAAGAGAAGCACGGCATGCAGGTGGTGGAACGGCCGTCCCCGCTGGGAGCGCGGCTGGAGCAGTTGCTGGCCACGCTGCCTGAACCGCAACGGGCGGCGCTGGTTCTTCGCTACCAGGAAGACCTGACGCCGGAAGAGATTGCGGCCACGCTGGAGGCGCCGCTGGCTACGGTGAAGAGCCACCTGCAGCGCGGACTGAAGCTGCTGCGGGCCAAGGCGACGGACCATTTGAGGGAGTACATCCGCGCGAAGGAGCAAGCACGTGGAGTTTGAACCGATGGACGACTTTGAAGAGGAGCTTCGGCAGGCTTTCGAGCGGCGTCCTGCGCCTCCGAGCCTGAAGCGGAAGTTGATGGAGCGGCGGGGCCGGCAGCGCACCGAACGCCTGCGGGGCCGCACCGTGATCTGGCAGCGGCTGGCCGCGTCGCTGGTGCTGGTGGCCGTGCTGGGCGGCGGACTGGCGGCCTGGCGCAACCGCGAGGAGCAGCGCAAGGGCGAGGCCGCCCGCGAACAGGTGCTGACGGCTCTGCGCATTACCGGGCAGGCGCTCGACCACATGAACGCGCAATTGGCGGCAAGGGATCACGCGCAGGAATAAGTAAAGCGGCAGGGTGTAGATGCGGGATCGGTTTCGATGGGCTGGACGAACAACTAAGGGCAAGCGGAGTTTACGAGGAGAATGGCGATGAAGAACAGGATGCTGGTTTTGGTTTTAGGTGCGATCGCATGGGCGGGGCCGGCGTTTGCTCAAACTTCGCCGTTGCCTTTGCCGCCGGCGATTGAAAAAGAGCTGGCCTCGCGCGCCTCCAATGTAACCGAGGTCACGCTGGGCAAGGGCATGCTGGGCTTTGCCGCCAAGTTTATGAACGGCAAAGACAAGGACGAGTCCGCAACCCGGCAGTTGATTGAAGGGCTGGACGGCATCTACGTCCGCAGCTACGAATTCGACAAGGAAGGGCAGTACTCGATGGATGAGGTCGAGTCGCTGCGCAAGTATTTCGAGACCAGCGAGTGGTCGCCCATAGTGCGCGAGCGCGAACGCGGCGAGATGACGGACGTGATGGTGAAGCTTGTCAACGGCGAGACGCATGGGATGTTCATTCTCACCGCCGAGCGCAGGGAGTTGACCATCGTGCTGATTCTGGGACCGATCCGCATGGAAGACCTGGGCAAGCTGAAAGGTATTGGCGGCTTGGGCGGCGCCCTCGGCCCGCTGGGCGGCGCGCAGCATACGCCGCACGCCAAGGAGAAGAGCAAGGACAAAACGGGAGGTGGAGAATGAGACAATTCTGGCTGATTCCTGTTGTATTCATCGTTCTGCTGGTTCCCGCCGCGGTGGTGCTGGCAGGCAGCGGCGAAAGCGCATTTGAGGGTGTGGTGCATTCCATCGAGAGCCGGTATCATGTGCAGGCCACGCGCATTCCCTTTCTGGGCCTGGTCAGCCTGATTGCGCGCGGGGCAACGCATGACGGCGTGAGCGGCATGCATGTGGCGGAGATTGAGCACTTCTCCGACCCGGTGGACGGCGATGAGCTGAACCAGATGGTCGAGGAGAAGTTGGGCGCGGGATGGGAACGCATGATCCGCGAAACCAGCCGCAAGGGGAACCAGCAGACACTGATCTTCACTCATCCCGAAGGCGAGCGCATGAGCCTGTTCATCGTGGACAAGAGCGGCAGTGGAATGGATGTGGTGCAGATTTCGGTCGATCCGAACCACCTGAGCGAGAGCATTGGCCGCTATGAGCACTCTCATGCAAGAAGCGAAAATGGCGCGGGCGCTTCAGATTAGCAGGGCTGGATTTTTGTCGCGGCAGGAATCAAGATGTTCAAGGAATCAAACTGTCCATATGCGGCGAGGCCTGGGCTGCCTACACTTGACCCAGTATGGCCAGCCTCGCTCCAGCGCCGACCTCGGGTTACCGCGGCCGGCTCGCGCCTTCACCCACCGGGTATCTGCACGTAGGCCATGCGCGCACCTTTTGGACGGCCTGGCAGAGGACGCGCGAGGCGGGCGGCGCGCTGATCATGCGCATGGAAGACCTTGACCCGGAGCGCAGCAAATCAATTTATGCCGAGGCCGCGCTTGAAGACCTGCGCTGGCTGGGAATTCGCTGGCTTGAGGGTCCGGACAAAGGCGGCCCCTTTGCGCCGTACGTTCAAAGCAAACGCCGTTCGGTTTATTTGGCCGCCTGGAAGAGGCTATTGCGGCGCGGTTATCTTTACCCCTGCCGCTGCTCGCGCAAGGACCTGGAAAGCGCGTTAGGCGCTCCGCACGAGAGTTCATTGCCGGGCAGCCCCGGGTCGCAAAGCAACGGCAAGCTCGAACCGCTCGACGATGAGCCGATCTATCCCGGCACCTGCAGGCGGTTCCAGGGCAATACGCCGCAACTGCCCGGTCCCACCTCAAGCGAAATCGAGACGCCAGGGGACATCAATTGGCGATTCCGCGTGCGTGATGGGGAAGTGGTGGAGTTTGTGGATCTGAATCTCGGTCCGCAGCGGTTTGTGGCCGGGGTGGATTTTGGCGACTTCGTGGTGTGGCGGCGGGATGGGGTTCCCAGCTATCAACTGGCCTGCGTGGCCGACGATGCGGCCATGGGAATTACGGAAGTGGTGCGCGGAGCCGATTTGCTGAAGTCCACTGCGCGGCAGATCCTGCTGAACCGCGCGCTGGGATACAACAATCCCGCGTGGTTTCACTGCCGCCTGGTGGTGGACCACAACGGACGGCGCCTGGCCAAGCGCCACGATTCTCTTAGCTTGCGGGCCCTGCGCCAGCGCGGGCTTACGCCCATGAATATTCTCTCCGCCGAGTTGCCGGTGGAAGCGTAAAACTCACGCACGGCCACTTTCGACCATCGCCAGCGGCTTGTTACGGTCGGTTTTCAGCGTAGGCACGGCGGCCAGCAGGCTGCGTGTATAGGCATGTTCCGGCGCGGTAAGCAGTCGTGCGCTGGGCCCTGTTTCCGCCACCAGCCCGGCACGCATCACCGCCACGCGGCTGGCCACCTCGCCCACCACGGCCAGGTCATGCGAAATGAACAGCATCGCCAAACCGTACTGCTGTTGCAGGCCGCCCAGCAGTTCCAGCACCTGCGCCTGCACGGTTACATCGAGGGCCGTGGTGGGCTCGTCGGCAATCAGCAGGCGGGGCCTGTTGATGAGCGCCATGGCGATAAGAATCCGCTGCCGCTGACCGCCGGAAAACTGGTGCGGATAGTCGCCATAGCGCCGGGCCGCATCGGGCAGGTCAACCGCCTCCAGCGCGGCGATCGCCTTTCGCTTCGCTTCCCTGCCCGTCCATGAAGGGAAATGCGCCTCAGCGCTCTCGGCAACCTGGCGGCCAATGGACATCACCGGATTCAGGGCGGTCATTGGCTCCTGAAAGATCATGGCAATCTCGCGCCCGCGCAGCCGCCTTAGAGCGCTTTCAGGTTGCTGAAGCATGTCGATTCCCTGCCACAGAATCTGTCCCGTAACCCGCGCTGCGGGCCCCAGCAGGCCGAGGATCGCCAGCGCCGTCGCGCTCTTGCCCGAGCCCGACTCGCCCACCAGCCCCAGCACCTCGCCCTCATCCAGTTGCAGGCTGATGCCGCAGACGGCCTCAACCGCTCCAAAGTGGATATGCAGGTCGCGTATGTCGAGCAGAGGAGCCATGATGCAATCGTAGAGCATCGGCGGCTTGGTAGCGGTTTGGACTGTAGAAGTGGAAAAGGTGGCACGGCGGACGGTTGGAATTCAGAGCAAAAAATGGGGCATCGCTTTTGGCGACGCCCCTTACAGCAACTCCAGATTGGCATAGCTCGGAGGCAAAACACAAAGTCGACGCAATCATCAGTGAGCGGCAACCTCGCATGAATTCTGCCAGGGGACGGTAAACCTGGAAGTGCTCAAAGGGCCGCAGTCCAGTTCAGGAGCTGGACTGCGGCCACGCTTAAAAGTTGAACGAGACCTGTAGATCGATGCTGCGGTTGGAAGCAGCCGAGGAGAAGAAGCCCCCTGCGAGCGAGTTCGATTTGCCAAACGAGGGTGAGCTGAGCACGCCTACGGGCTGCCCCAGATTCACGTTGTTCATGACGTTGCGAGCCATCGCGCTGAAGGCGAGGGAGTAGCGGCGCGGGACAGCCTGATCGAGCCTGGGAGGACCACCGCTGCCGCTGAGCCCGCCGGGTCCAAGTCCGCCGCCGGGGCCGCCGCCAGGGCCGCCGGGACCGCCGCCGCCGGGGCCGCCGAATGAGCTACCGGTGGCGCCGGTGACCCTGGGACCGATGCCGAAGGATTTGGCGACGCGCATGTTCAAAGCGAGTTGGCCGGGCCCGGTGCCGACGTTATAGGGAATGCGGGCCTGGTTCCACGCGGGGTTCAGGTCAAATGTTCCATAGCTTGTCTTCAGGGTATTGGTGCTGGTCGAGGTGGCAAGCGCCGGGCGATCGTTGAACTGGTTGTCGCCGTTCAGATCCTGGCCGAGGCTGATGTTGAAGGGCTGGCCGGAGTTCACATCCAGCATCGGGCTAATCGAGACACCGAACGGAGCCTGGAGGTTGCCACCGAGCAGAAAGCGATTGCGAACATCGAAGTTGGCGCGCCCGTAGTCTGCGCTGGGTTTGGACTGGTTGGAAGGAAAATAGCCCGCGCCGGAAGTGTCGGCGTTGGCAAAGTTGAGCATGTAGAAGCCGAAGAGCGACAGGCGCTTTGCCTTGACAGTGTAGTTGAGCGTCAACTGGTTCTGCTTGTAGATGCCGCCGGACTGGTATTGATAGACATTCTCGTTGATGCCGTTGGGGCGCGTGCCGGTGCCGGTTGTCGCGTTATAGGTGGAGGGCACATAGGCGTTGATGTTGTCGATGTAACTCTGGTGCACGCCGCGCGAGTTCATGAAAGTGGCGGACAGCGTGGCGACCTTGCCGAACTGATGCTCGACACCCAAAGCCGCCTGCATATTGACTGCTGCCTTCAGGTTGGGCGCGATGGTGTAGATGGTCGGCGCCGCTGTGCTGAGCGCGGCTAGCTCAGTGGCGGTTGGTGTTGCCTTTGTGCCGCCCGGATAAAAGTCAGGATTCTTGACGACATACTGCTGCTGCGTGACGCCATTGTGGCGAATGGTTTGCAGGATCGTGCTTTCGCCGAAGCGATCGAAGAACCATCCATAGCCGCCGCGGATAACGGTTTTGGCCTGCTTGCCGCCGCGAGCGCCGGGCGCCCACGCAAAGGAGAGTCGAGGCGCCCAGTCAGCCCGGTCGCCGATATCGTTCTGTGATTCGTAGCGCACGCCGTAACTGAGCGTGAGGCCGGGATTCAGCTTGAAGTCGTCCTGGTAGAAAACGCCCGCGTCAAAGTAATTGACCGCAGCCGCGCCGTTGCCAGCCGTGACGTCGTACTCGGTGGGCGTGTGGGCCTTGTAGGCGGCCAGGGACGCATAGGTGAACAGACCGTTGAATCCAGAGGTTGAATAACTGGAGTCGCGGGTGAAGCGGAGCCGCGTGCCAAAGTTGATGGCGTGCGCGCCCTTGCTGATCATGGTGGTGTTCTGCAGTTCAAAGTTGTTCTGGTTGTTGCGGTTCACGCCCATGTTGTTTCCACCGCTGGTGAATGCGCCCGCGACGCTTTCAGTGGGATCGCTGTTCACGGCGGACTGGTTGCTGCGCGAGCCGGCGAACTGGAAGCGCGTTTCATTGACGACATGGTCGCTGAGAACCTGCGTATCGCTCAGTTGAACGGAGTTCTGCGTTTGAGACATGTTGTAGGCTTGGCTTTCAAGCGCAAAGAGCGACACGCCGCTGTTGGCCTGCGTCGAGCGATTGAACGAATAGCGGACGCTGAGCGTATTTTTGGATCCCAGCTGGAAGTCGAAGCGTGGGCTGAAGTCGAGGCGCGTTTGCGGATTGGCGACCGCCGCGGAGTAGGTGTATTGGTTGCCGGCGGAGTCAAGCCGCGTGGCGTTGATGATGGAGTTGGATTGGTTGTCGCGCCGAAAGAGACTGGCGAACCAGGAACTGGTTTTGGTGAGCGAGCCGCCGGCATTGCCCATCATGAAAGTGGAGTAATAGGCAGGCTCGCTGGTAACAAAGGGGTTGAGCGAGTTGAACGCGGAGTCATTGCCGTTCATCATGAACGAGCCGTGGAGCTTGTCGGTGCCGGGCTTGGTGAGGATCTCGATGCGCCCGTAGCCCAGCTTGTCGTACTGCGCGGAAAAGGGATTCTGATTGATGCGGATTTCGCGGATGGAGGACTTGGGAGGAAGCGAACCGCCACTGAAGCCGTCGATGTACATCTCTCCGCCGTTGGGTCCGGCCGCGCCGCCAGCCAATGCGGATAGTTCGCTTTGCAACTCGTCCGGATCGTCGGAGAGCGCATCGAGATCCTTGTTTTTGATCACCGTGGAGCTGGCATTGTTTTCGGCGCTGGTATCAACGCTGAGGCTCTGCTCATTGACAGTAACCTCCTGCGTTGCGACGGGCAGCTTCAGAGCGATGTTCTGGAGCGTAATTTTGCCGGCGATGACACGCACCTGAATTGGATTGAAAGGAGCAAATCCCTCGGCGGAGACCGCGACGGTGTAGTTGCCAGGCTCGAGACTGTCGATCGAAAATGCGCCGTTGGCGCCGCTGGTGGCGGACCGGGAAGAGGCATCCTGACCTGAAAGCGTAATGATGGACGACGCAACCACCGCGCCTGAGGGGTCAACCACGGTGCCGTGAATACTGCCCTTTTGCACATGGGCGGCCGGCTTCTGGACCTCGGGCATAACGGTCTGGGCATGAGTCACCGCTGGAAAAGTACCGCAAAGCAGAAGCAGAGCGCCTATCGAACTGAGAATGGCCTTGTATGTCATGATGCATCCTTTCGACGCGAACAAGAACTTACATATCCAGAAGACATCCACGGCGGGGGCGGTGCGGTCACAAAGGGTAAAGGTGTGTAACAAAGTGTCGCCGTGGTTGTTACCATTTGTTACATTTCCGGCGGTTTGTTTCAGTGCGCAGGGCGTACGCTAAGTGCAAGGGTTGATAGGGACGCGCGTGGACGACATTCTTCTCATTGACGATGACGTTGAGCTTTGTTCGATGCTGACCGAGTACATGGGTCGATATGGATTCCACGTCAGCTCGGTACATCGGGGCGATACCGGCCTGAAGGCGGCGATTGAAAAGCCGTTTGCCCTGGTCCTGCTGGACGTGATGCTGCCGGGCCTGGATGGTTTTGAGGTGCTGCGGCGGATACGCGCGACCTCTGCGATCAGTGTGCTGCTGTTGACGGCGCGCGGCGAAGACGTGGACCGGATCGTAGGCCTGGAGATCGGCGCAGACGATTACCTTTCAAAACCTTTTAATCCGCGGGAGTTGCTGGCGAGGGTACGCGCGATTCTTCGCAGAACCATCGGCGCCGGGGTAAAGCAGGAGCCGACACTGCTGCGCGCAGAAGGGCTGGAGTTGAATCTCGCGGCTCGCTCGGTATTGCAAGACGGAAAAAAGATTGAACTTACAGATGTTGAGTTCGCGCTGCTGGAGGCGCTGATGCGCTCGCCGGGCAAGGTGGTTTCGCGCGAGGATATTTCAGAAAACGTGCTTGGGCGGAAGTTTCATCCCTTCGACCGCAGCCTGGATATGCACGTGAGCCGTTTGCGACGAAAGCTCAGCATCAAGGGCGCGCCGGAAGACATGGTTAAGACGATTCGCGGGGTCGGCTATCAACTTGCGGTGAACTCCAATCCCCCGGTGGCAACGGACCAGGCAAAGGACTGAACGATGCGCGGCCTCTTCTTCAAGATTTTCATCATTTTCTGGATTGCGCAGAGCCTCATTTTCGTTATCTCGACGGCGTTGATTGTGCGGCGCCATTTCGATAGCCCTCGCATGTTGTTCGATACGCTCGACAGCAGCCTGCAAAACGATGCAAGACGAGCCGTGAGCGCCTACGAGACAGCAGGGTGTGGCGGTCTGCTTGCCTTCGGCAACAGCCTTGAACAATACGTTGCCCTGAAAAACGCCTCGGGACAGGATCTGTGCGCGGCCGCCAGCATCGTGGGCGCAGAGGCGAACGCGGAGATTCCTGCCCGCATCACCGGAAGCCAGGTGGGCCAGCAATACATTTGGAGGGTTCCGGTTTCATCCGCCAGCGGCAAGCGCTATGTGTTTCTACTCATCCGCCCGCATGTGCCGATGAATCCAAGCTGGACCGACGATCTTCGCCATTTCTCTTTTCCGCAGCTCCCGGTGGCGATTGTTGTCGGCGGCCTCACAACGTTCGTGCTGGTGCTGCTGTTTACGCGTCCGATCGTTCGGCTGAGGAAGGCTGCGCGCGAACTGGCAATGGGCAAACTGAGTACTCGAGTGGTGTGGCCGGTCTCAAAGTCGCGCATGTTTGAGAAGGACGAAATCTCCGCCCTGATTCACGACTTCAATCACATGGCGGAACGCCTGGAGTCGCTGGTGGGCGCGCAGAAGTTACTATTGCGCGACGTTTCGCATGAGCTTCGGTCGCCCCTGGCGCGGCTCAGCGTAGCGCTCGAGCTGGCTCGCGAAGATGCCGAGCCGATAACCGTAGCGCATCTTGACCGAATTGAGCGGGAGACAGGGCGGCTGAACCTGCTGATCGGCCAATTGCTTACGCTGTCTTCAATGGAGGCGCTGGAGAGAGTTGAGAATTTCAAGCCTGTCTCTTTGAACGCAGTAATCGAGCGCATGATTCCCGACGCTGAATACGAAGCCCGTCAGCGCCAATGCTCCTTGGACTTCCAGGCACAAGACGAGTGCATGATTGACGGCAACCAGGAACTGCTGTACCGGGCCATTGAAAACATCGTGCGCAACGCAATCCGCTACACCGAGAGCGGTTCTGAAGTGGAGATCAGATTGAGGACGGCCATGGTACGCGGAGACCGGCAGGCCGAGATCGAAGTGAGCGATCACGGGCCCGGCATTCCCGAGGACCAGCTGGCGGCTATCTTCAGGCCATTCTATCGAGTAGATTATGCGCGCAGCCCGGACACGGGCGGTTTCGGCGTGGGACTCGCCATTGCGGAGCGGGCGGTGCGGCTGCACCACGGCGAACTTTGCGCGCTGAACCGGGAGGGCGGCGGCGCAACCATCCGCATGCGCTTCCCCCTGATTCAGAGCGAGCGCATACCAAAGACGTAACGAGGATTGCGCTGGAAATGCCGCCCCCCTTGATGTAGAGTGGACGGCAATGAATCCCGATCTCACTGGCAGTCTTGAAGAACAGGTCGGCGAGTTGCGTTTGCGCGTGCGCCGGCTTGAAGAGGCTCTGCAAAGTCAGGGCATTGCGTTGCAACCGACAGCGGCTCGTCCGGATCCGGAGCCAGCTACAGAGCTTCCGGCGATGCCTGCGCCTCCACCTCCCATGCCGCCGCCCGCGCTTCGCCTGAATACGATGGACCGGGCGGTTCCAGAGCCGCAGGCATCTGTGCCGACACCAACCGCGCCCCTGAGTTTTTCTGGATTTTCCGCATCCGGCGACCGCCGCTCGCTTGAAAGCCGCATCGGCTCGCAGTGGTTCAACCGCGTAGGCATTCTTGCCGTTCTCATCGGCATGGCCTGGTTTCTGAAGCTGGCTATCGACAATCATTGGATCGGACCGCTGGGCAGAGTGCTGATCGGGCTGCTTGCAGGGGCGGCGCTCATCGCGTGGTCAGAGCGCTTTCGCAGCCACGGCTACGCGGCCTTTTCGTATTCACTGAAAGCTGTGGGAAGCGGCGTGCTTTACCTCTCGCTTTGGGCGGCTTTCTCACTCTTCCATCTGCTTCCGGCCAATGCAGCCTTTGCGGCGATGATTGCGGTGACCGCGTTCAACGGCTTCATGGCCTGGGTGCAGGATGCGGAGCTGCTGGCTCTCTATGCCATCGTCGGCGGCTTGAGTACACCACTGCTGCTTTCGACAGGGGAGAACCACGAGGTCGCGCTTTTCAGCTACCTGCTGCTGCTTGATATCGCGGTTCTGGTGCTGGTGGCGCTGCGGCCATGGTCGCGGCTGCTGTTCGGGGCCTTCATTGGTACGGCGCTCTTTGTTTTGGCTTGGTGGTCTGAGTTCTACACGGACGCGCAAGCCTGGCCCACCGCTTTTTTCATCACATGTTTCTTCCTGATCTTTGCCTTCGCGCCGAGGCTCTTCCAGGCCAAGGCGGATGACGATGGGCATTTCTCCGGATGGGATAACCTGGCGCTGGTATTGCTGCCCATTGCCAATGCGGCATTGGCATTTCTCGCATTCTACGTGTTGCTCGACCGGCCTGGAATCGACTGGGCGCAACCGTGGCTAGCGGTGGCGTTTGCGGGCTTCTATCTCCTGCTGCTTCGCTTGCCGGAACAGGGTCGGTTGCATGCAAGCCCCGCTATGCTTTCGGGTTTGCATTTGGCTGCCTCGGTCGTCTTTCTTACCATCGCAATTCCGCTGAAGGCGCATGGACGCTGGCTGACAATCGGTTGGCTCGTTGAGGGCGCGGCCCTGCTATGGGTGGCAAGCCGTGTGCATTCATTGCTTCTGCGCGTGCTGGCGGCGCTTTGCCTGGCGCTCGGACTCGGCGCATTGCTTGTGGTCAATCCGGCGGCGGCGACTACGCCAGTTTTCAACGAGCGCTTCGGAACATACTGCGCGGCCATTGCGGTGTTTGCCTTCAGTGCCTGGGTGGCCTGGAAGACGAAAGGCGAAGCAGATCCGGACCATTCACTACCCTGGTCCGCTCTAGCCGTTGCTTCGGCGCTGACGGTGAACGCGCTTATCCTACTGGCCATCAGCCTTGAGATCCACGGCTACTGGTGGTCTCTGCGCTGGGCGGGCGGCGACTGGCAGCAGGAGGCCAATTATCGCATGTATGCGCAGTTCACTTACTCGGCTTGGTTCATGATTTTCGGAGCGATCTTGCTGGGCGCGGGAGTGGGTCGGCGCTCGGCGTTTCTGCGCTGGCAGGCGCTGGTGCTGTTGGCGGCGTCCATCGGAAAGGTCTTTCTTGTGGATGTGAGCGAACTAAGCCAGGGTTATCGCATCGTGAGTTTTCTCGGTCTGGGTGCGCTGCTGCTTACGGTCAGCTTCGTTTATCAGCGCGACTGGCTCAATTTGCGGAGCCACGAAGAGCGCCAGAGTGACGAAGCGCAGGAGCGGGAATCGTGATCAAACTTGCCTCAGGCGCCCTTCTGTTTTTTCTGGTTGCGGCGTCTCCGGAGATTCGATATTTTCGCTACCAGCGGACAGTGCAGAATCTTCCGCAGCAGCCGGGGCAGGCGTGTCTCGCACTTGATGCGGGAATCTTTGCCCATGCCGCACCGCAACTCGCCGACCTGCGCCTCTATCGCGACGGCGTGGAAGCGCCTTATGCGACGCACTTGGCGACCCCCATCGAGCAGGGCCAGGAAAAGACCATCGCGTCGCTAAACCTGGGCATACGCGGCGGACAGACCGTCTTTGATGCGGAGTTGCCCGAAGCGCATTACAGCGATCTGCAACTTGCGATAACAGCAGAGAACTTCATCGCTACCGTGAATGTTACCGGAAGCCGAGCACAGGCGGGCAGCGCCGAAACCAGGCTCGGGTCGTACACCATCTTCGATTTGACCAAGCAAAAGCTGGGCCGCAGCACCGTTCTTCATCTACCGGAATCGGATTTCAAATATCTGCATTTCCGAATTGTGGGACCGGTGTCGCCACAAGAAATCTCGGGACTCTCGGTGGAGCGGCTGCCGGCAAGCCAGCCAAGCTATGTGACCGTTGCGGAGTCTTCGCAGATCATGCAGAAGGACCATTCGTCTGTTGTTGAATTCACCGTCCCCGCTCACGTGCCGGTGGACCGGATAGTTTTTGCGCCGGGCGCTACGCCCGCCATGTTCAGCCGCGATGTGGCTATCCGCGTTACGGCCGTTACGACAACGCCGGAAGCAGGCGATCATCAGCCCGCAGTCTTTTCGAATGGAAATCTGCTCCGCATCCACAGCGTGCAGAACGGGCGCAAGATAGACGAAGAGCGCCTTTCCATCGACGCGCCGGCGTCGGATTTCGATATGGCGGCGAAGTGGACGATCGCCATCGACAACGGCGACGACGAGCCGTTGAAGCTTGAATCCGTTCGCCTGCAAATGCTGGAGCGGCAACTCTGTTTTGACTCGGCCTCAAGCGGCGGCGGCGTGCTCTATTACGGCGATTCCGCGCTGTCAGCTCCGCGTTATGACTACGCGACGCTTTTCGCGGCTAAGGCCGATGCGGCTCAAGTTGCGGTGGGACCAGAGAAGGCAAATCCCGCTTACCAGCCCCGTCCCGATGAGCGCGCGTTTACTGAAAAGCACCCCGCATTGCTATGGATAGCACTTGTGGCCGTGGTCGCATTGCTCGGAACCATCGCACTGCGATCGGTCAGCAAGTCAACGCCAGCGGCATAGTGCAAACTCACTATTCCTGAGGCAGCAACAATAGCAGCCACTCTTTCTCGTCGGGCTTGGTGAATCTGGTTTGCGCCGCTGCCCCAACGGTGGCCGTATCCTGCGCTGTTCCTAAGCGGGGATCGAGCCAGATTGCTTTGTATGTTTTCGCTGGCAGGGATGCGGCAAGCGTAATTTCCTTGCCCGAGAGCGAATAGATCAGCACTGGATTCTGCTGATTTCCCGCGAGAACCCAGGTACGTTCCGGCGCATCCACCCATCCGTCCTTCGGCGACATGTTCATCAAGTCGGCGGCGAGGTAGGTGTGAATGAATTGGCTGACGATCTTGTCCTCGCTGGACACGGGCGCGGGCACCTGCGTCGTGGCCGGCCGAGCGGGATACATCGCTGTTGCGGCTTCAAGAGCCGTGGGGGGACGCGTGGGAGGCCGCGCCTGCAACCCCGATTGCGATGCAGCGCCGCCCATCAGAATTGGAATAGGACCAACGCCGCCCTCCATCGGCATCAGCACCTTGCCAGGAAAGCGGTCTCTGTACTCACGCACTTCGCGATAGACCTGCTGCGGCGTGGTGGGCGGCGGCGTGTCGCCATACCCCGGAAACGCTTTGGAGATGAGTTCGCGAAACGCATGGTTTTCGCCTGCCCTGGGCGCGAAAAGCGAACCGTCGGGAAGGTACTCCCAGTAACGCATATCCACGACGGCAATCTGCTTTGAGCGAACCGGATCGGCAAGAATCGCATCAGTGGTCTGCTTGCTTGTGGTCAGCGCGATGCGAATCTGCTTTCCGTGTTGCATCTCCCAATCGCGTACCGTGTCCTGAAAGAACTGTTCAAATTCCAGCGGCCCCGCATATTGATACGCAACACCGAAGATGACATTCGGCATATCGCCAAGTTCGTCCAGCGTGTGCAAAATGTAAGCGCGATGCAAAGCACGCAGGGGGGCGTAGTCCGTGCTGTAAAACTCGTTGGCTACATCGTTGCGTCCGTACGGCTTGAAGGGAGGCGGCTCTGGCAATCCCGTGTCGCTGATGTTGTTTGCGGGACGCCATGCGTAATCGATCCAGTGGGGACCGATTTCGAGAACATTGTGTGTATTGTAAAGATCGTAGAAGACGATCAGCCCAGCCTCACTGGCCTCTTTTGCAAACTCGCGTTCGCGCTCGAAATACCACGGGTTGTAGCGCGACAGATCGAACTTGCTCAGCCCGTCCCACGCTATGCCCTTGCCGCTCCGCGCCCAGGGAACTTCATAGAATGGCGCCCACACGTCGCTGTCTGCGCGGCGATCCACGGTGTGCGAATCGCGGCGATGCTCATACCACAGGCCCGGGTTTACCTGAATGGACAGGATGTTGCGGCTCTTCAGGCGAGCAACCATCGCACGCAGATCTTCAGTCTCGCCGGGCGCTGTAACGCCGGGCATGAAGCGCGTTACGCTGGAGCCGGTCGATTCCGCGGCAGTGTAGAGAGACGTGTCGCCTCTCCACCAGGCTTCAGTCTGCGACGATCCCCAAAGAACTTTTCCATCGAGTACGAAGCGCCCGTTGACGATCTGAACGGGATGAGAGACAGGCGCAATTTCGGCAACGGTCTTTACATCGGACGAACGAAACTCTGCGATGCTTTCCGCGGCGTCGACCGGCAACGGTTGCGATTGCGCTAGATGTGAACCGGTGCGCGCAGCCAGTTGCGCCTCATACAGCGGGCTGGCCGAGTTCACTTGAAAGTTGCGCGCATCCGGCGGACCGAGGGCCTCAACACTGAGAGCAGTCGAATTCCAGATGAGCGAATTCGCCGCGGTCCACCCGGCGCCCTGCGCGCGAGAAAAATCCATGATCAGTTGCAGCCGCGAGGCGGGAACATGCACCTGCTCATACAGCACACCCGAAGACCAGCCTTCAAACGACCCGCTGGCCCCGAGCGAACCCAAGGCTTCGCAGTCGAGAAAAACATTCGGGCCTCCTGCCAACATGCCGCTGGCAAAGTCGTTCATGCCCGCTCCGCTATGGCAGCGATGCACTAGCACCTGCTGCCCGTAGAGCAGAAACGACTGACGCCGGTAGCCGCCCCCTTCAGAAATAGGCGCTTCACTGCGGCAGTTCTCAACGGTGATGCGGCGGCCGCGCAGATTGACCCTCACCGCTGAGCTGACGAAATGCCGTGCCGTCACATCGCGCACCCATGCGTCTTCAACGCGGTCCAGAAGAACGGCGATCCAGGAGTGATCTTCATCTTTCGGACGCGTGTTGTCATAACTGCTTTCGAGAACCATATTCTCGATACCAATATGCGCCAGCGGTGCATTGCCCGCGACGCGAGCCAACGTGCCTCCGCCATATTTCGTTTCGAGCGCAGTGGTGATTGGCGCGTCGATCTCGACCTGATTGTTCTGCGGATGAATGGCCGTGATAATTCGATCCCACACCAGGTCATGCGAGCCTGCCCGCCAATCGAGCCGCTGGTTTGCAAACGTGCCCGGCAGTCCCGACATCCCGAGCGCGGTGATCCACTCGTCGGTGCTGGGGCGGCGGACCACAACATGATCGCCGACACTCAAGCCGGACACTGAAGCCAAGTGCAGCAGTTGCCCGCCCGCAGGTACATCGCCTTCGACTGCGATGGCCGCATCGAGCGCTGGATCTTTCTCCGCGCCGATTTCAATCAGCGTTCTGCGCCCAATGCCCTCGGCCACAATCGCAGTGCCGCTCGAGTCCGCTCCCATGCCTCGCAGAACAACACCGCTGGCGCGCAAATGGAGTTGACCCTTCACGCGGAAGCGGCCTGGCGCCAGCAGTACTGCACCGCGAAATCCCTCAGCAGAGATTGGCCGTAATGCGACTCGGTCAAGGGCACCCTGAATCAGCGCGGTATCGTCCCCGCCGCTCGGCTTGACCATCAGCACCGCGTTTACGACTGGAAGCGCGTGGTTGCCCGTCCCGTAACCAGCATACGAAAAGTCAATAGGGACGGGGCTCTTCACGGAATCCTGCGCACCAGCGTAAGTAACGAGAGACGCAGAGGCGATTAGAAGCGCGGAGGCAAGCTGTTTCCTTCGGATATATCGAAACGATAGAAGCATGTACGCGTACCTGCTTGAAGGCAAGAATTCAATTCATGGATTGAGCGGTCAAACTCATTGAACGTCTTCGAGATCGCTTCTTCGCGATCCTAACGGGCAGTGAAGTTAAAACCAGGTGACACCAACCTCGACCCATCTCTCTTCACCCGTACTTTACCTCTACTCGAAGAGCCAGTCCAGATTTGCAGGGCCGTTGTCCTCCCTTGCCTGCGCGAGGTTGATGTGCGTTGCCACATGCAGGTCTTGCGGAATGAATCCGAGGATCACGTACGAACCTGTTCCCAAATCCAAATCGTTTGCGCCTGCCGGGAGCGGCTTGGCCCACACCGCCAGCGCCGGCAACTTGGCCACGCTCACAGCATTCAACAGCAGCAGGTTCCACTGCTCAGTCTCGGGATCGAGTACGGAGTTCTTCTTCGATGCATTCTTTTGAAAGCCAACCAGAATCTGCGCAGGCTTTGAAAGTTCAAAGTGCAACACGCCGCCCGCCTCCGGTGAAATGCGGATGCCCTTCATGCCCGCCAGTTCCGGCGCCATGTCCGACATGGTTGCGGTTCCATTCACGAAGAGCTTCGCGCCCTTCTCCGCTGCAAACACCTCGCCCGCGCCGGGCAGCAGCGTGAAGGCAACCTGCGGCAAAGGGCCAACTGCTTTTGTCTCGTTGATCGATGCGCCGGAGTTCAGCTGGGCGATTCTGTGGTGGAAGGTCGCGAGTTCCTTCTCATACATGGGCAGGCATTGCAGCCAGTTTGGAAACTGCGCCGCTCCGCCGCGAAGCGGAATTTGCCGCTGCATGGTCTCCATGCTGGTGGCGGTGCGGTAGGCGGGCCCTGCGACAGAAGTGAGAACGCGGAACCGCTCGACGCTCTCGGTCAGCAGAGTCTCCGCACGCTGCAAATGCGCCGCATCGCGATCGTAGCCATACTGCATGGTCTCGACAGCCGCCTTGGTCTTCGCGTCGTAAAACTGCATCAGCAACGAAATCGCACGCAGGTCATTAACCACCCTTGCATATTCGTCCTGGTTTCTGGTGACGAACGGACGCGCAGCCTCGGCAGCCTGCAGCGCCTGGCGCGCCGCTTCCACTTCATCGCCGCTAACGCCGACGGGCGTCTCGCCCCGGTGAGGTTGCTTCTTCACCTCGAGCGCAACGTAGTCCTTCAGCCGTTCGCCCGCCGGCGCGTCACCTGTCCAAAGCGTCTGAGCCGGATTGAAGCGGTCTGCATCAATCAACTGCGGCATGGTCATGCCCAGCGTGAATGCCTGACGGTTCCCTTCCGTAATGCCGATCCGAGGCAACAGCCGCGGCTGGCATGGCCCCACAAGCGTATACGCTTCGAGCAATTTTTCGCCGGCCTCTTTTGTGCCGAACTTATCCGCGAAGCGCGCCACCCAATATGCGTGCTCCTTGACCGCATCGCGATTGGGATTCCAGGCATAGCGCGACCACGCCTCAAACCATATCCAATCGCGATCTGTCTGCTTGAGCAGGGGCTCAGTGTTATCGCCCGCGAGCGGCCATTCCCAATACCGCAGCGGATAAAGATGCAGACCGCCAATACCGATGCGCTGAAAGCTGGTGAGCGTTTGCCTTATGTAATCGGGATCGCCCCAGCGGAACGGTTCCAAATTCGAGAGCAGATGCACATTGGCGATCGCCACATTCGAATTGGCGGCCAGCATCTTGAAGCGGTCCAGCACCGGGCCGCGCACGTCCGTCCACGTGAGCGATTCGCCATTCCACTTGAACATGGTGTCGATGTTGGAATAGAGAGGCTTGGCGGCTTTCATCACTGCGTCGATGTCAGTGGCGTGAGCCCTGACCACAATGGGCGGCTCAACAGTTGAACCCAGTTGCTTAAGTCCGTCCTTCACGCCGGGAATGATCGTCTCCGTCAGCCACTCCGCGCCATGATGTGGTGAGAGCGCCTCGCCCAGCGTCATCATCAGCCCCGCGTTTGGATACTCCCGCACAAACTCCGAAACTGCATAGCGCGTATAGGCGCTGGCCTCCGCATTGGGAGCAGCGAGGTGAAAGGGCATATTATGCGCGCGCGCAAATGCATGAGAGAGATGAATATTGTAGAAGCCTTGCAGCACCCAGATGCCGCGCTTGTCCGCCTCGGCCGTCAACCACTTGAACATGGCTATGTTCTGGTCCAACTGGTCCGTCGGCAGTTCCTGCGCTTCAGGGTATTTCGGCAACTTGAGCAGACTGCTGAATGGATGCCCATTCCATAGATAAAGCGTATTCACGCGCCCTTCGGCAAGCATGTCGAGGTATTGAGTCCAGCCGGCCTTGTCATAGAAAAACGGAAAGTTTTTCGGCGTATATGGGTAGTCGTACTCCGCATCTTCGTAGATGATCTCCGGTTTTTGCATCCCGATGCAGGTTCCGCGCAGCTTCAGCGCCGGGTGCTCCATGTCGTCAATGCCGCCCGGTAAAGCGCCACCTGCCTTGATGCGCGATGCAAGCTCCATCTCGCCATACAGAACGCCGGAAGGGTCGCTTCCCGCAATGACCCACGTGCTGCCAATCTGCCGGATAAGGAATGCTTCTTTCGCCTGGAGTTCGGGCAGATGGAACCGCGACAACTCCGGCGCGCTTCCTAACCCTGCAATCACGCTGGCCCCAACCGGAGCGGCCTTGAGTTGCGCAAGCTCGGTACGCAGCCGTTCAGCGCCATACAACTCGCGCGCTGCTGCGCCTTTCGCTGTGACGACCTTCACCTGCGCGGCCTGCGCCGTGATGCAAAGCGCGAATGCGCCCAAGACAAATGCCAGACCGATCTTCGCTGTCCCTGACTTCATCGCGCCCTGCCCAAGATCTTTCAGTTGCCTCTTAGTTTCTGCTTCGCATTTTGGAGAGCAGCCGCAGAATTTCAAGATAGAGCCAGACCAGCGTAACGATAATTCCGAAAGCGCCGTACCACTCCATGTATTTGGGAGCGCCATACTGCACGCCCCGCTCGATGAAGTCGAAGTCCAGCACCAGGTTGAGCGCCGCGATGCCCACAACGATCAGGCTGAATCCGATCCCGATGGGGCCGGAGCCGTTGATGGAAGTGAAGTGGAAGCCGAAGAATCCAAGCACCATCTGAAGCAGGTAGAAGACCATGATGCCGCCGGTAGCAGCGACCACGCCCAGGCGAAACTTTTGCGTCACCTTGATCATTCCCGAGCGATAGGCAATCAGGAGCACGAACAGCGTGCCAAAGGTCAGCGCCACAGCCTGCATGGCAATTCCTGGATAGCGCAACTCGAGAGCGGCCGACAAGCCGCCCAGTGCAAGCCCTTCCAGCAGCGCGTAGATGGGCGCGGTCACCGCCGACCACTCCTTCTTGAATATGGTGACCATCGCGCAGATGAATCCACCGATCAATCCGACCATCATCAGCGGCGCCACATCGGCCATGTCACGCGACTGAACGAACAGATGCCAAGTCCACGCGGCTGTGGCGATTGCGCACACCAGCAGCATGCCGGTCTTGTTCACCGTTCCGTTCAGCGTCATCCGGTCGGCAGCATCGATCATGGCTCCGTACTGCGCATCGGAAAGATTGCGAAACGTGTTTTCACTCAGCGCCGGATTGGATGTCTTCATCAATGCCATTGTGTTGTCTCCCTCATGCAAATACGAGATGTGATTTCAGTGGGGAATCTTGCGCGGAACTTCAATCCTTGCTTTGATTTTAGTCCTTCCGCGTGAGGAACGGACGGAGCCGCCAATCGCGGTTTTGGGATAGGCCTAGCCGGGTTCTCCACAGCACAACGATGTACGATGAGGTCTAGACCCTTATGAAAGAAACTCTCAGTCTCTCTCCTGAACTTCTCATCCACATTGCTCAAACCCTGAACCTGCCCATGCATGGCCTGGTGGCCGTGATTGAGTTATTGGACGATGGCGGAACCGTTCCGTTTATTGCGCGCTATCGCAAGGAAGCCACAGGCAACCTTGACGAGGTTCAGATCCGCAACATTGAAGAGAAGCTCTCTTACTTTCGCGACCTTACGGAGCGCCGCGCCACCATCCTCGCCTCCATCACGGAACAGGGAAAGCTGACCGACGAACTGAAGGCGCGCATCGAAGCCACCTTCGACAAGAGCGAGCTTGAAGATCTCTACCTGCCTTACCGGCCCAAGCGGCGCACCAAGGCCATCATCGCCCGTGAGAAGGGTTTGGAGCCGCTGGCGCAGTACCTTTGGGCGCAACAAAATTCAACGGCTCCGCTGATGGATTTTGCGGCCGGCTTTGTGAACACGGAGCTCGGCGTGGCCACGGTGGACGAGGCTCTTGAAGGCGCGCGTCACATTGTTGCCGAGTGGATCAGCGAAGATGCCGATCTGCGCAAGGCGCTGCGAAAGCTGCTGTTTGACGAAGGCATCATCGTGAGCCGCAAGGTGACGGACGCAGTCGACGAGCAGGACAAGTTCAAGATGTACTACGAGTACAGCGAACCGGTAAAGACCATCCCTTCGCATCGCATGCTGGCTATTCGCCGCGGCGAGGGTGAGGACGTTCTGTACTTCCTCATCGAAGTGGAGCCGGAGCGCCCCGTCGCGCTCATTCAGCGCCATGTGCTGCGCCAGCAAGGCGATTGGACGCGCCAGTTGGAGCTTGCAATCGACGACGCGTGGAAGCGCCTGTTGAATTCATCCATTCAGGGAGAGATTCGCCTGGAGCTTAAGCGGCGTTCCGATACGGATGCGATTCAAGTCTTTCGCGATAACCTCTACAACCTCTTATTGGCGCCACCGGCCGGCCCAATCTCCGTGCTCGGCATCGATCCGGGCCTGCGCACCGGCTGCAAGGTTGCCGTTGTGGACGCCACCGGAAAAATGCTCGCGCACGATGTTCTCTATCTGCACACATCAAAGCACGGCAATGCCGAATCCGTTCCCAAGCTTGAGGCGCTGCTGCGCAAACACAACGTGCGCGCCATCGCCATTGGCAACGGAACCGCCTCCCGCGAGACAGATGCGTTTGTCCGCGATTTTTTGCGCGAAAAGAATATCGACGGAATTTTCTCTGTAACCGTGAGTGAGTCTGGGGCAAGCGTCTACTCGGCCTCCGACGTTGCGCGCCAGGAGTTCCCCGATCTCGACCTGACGGTGCGAGGTGCAATCTCCATCGCCCGCCGATTGCAAGACCCCTTGTCTGAACTGGTGAAAGTCGACCCCAAATCGATTGGCGTGGGCCAGTACCAGCACGATGTGGATCAACGTCAACTCCAGGAATCGCTCGAGAACGTAATCGAGAGTTGCGTGAATCGCGTCGGCGTCGATCTAAATACG
>Ga0114951_10001622_pt1 | contig 27338 bp, 79 predicted proteins | sample AM7aDNAmetaG_FD_88677 | JGI IMG/M metagenome (GOLD analysis project Ga0114951, IMG submission 88677) | Freshwater microbial communities from Finland to study Microbial Dark Matter (Phase II) - AM7a DNA metaG | ecosystem: Environmental > Aquatic > Freshwater > Lake | place: Finland: Lake Alinen... | reverse complement strand
TCTTTAAATACGTATTCCCCCTATAGGATATTAAGAAATCCCTATAGGTTTTATCATATAACAAAAGATACAACCAACATTAGTCACACAATAGATCAGGATTAACCACTCTTAATTTCAATTCCTGAGATACTATATCTTTAACTTTTAGATCCTCTTCTACTAGATCATTAATATTGATACTACAAAGGGTAAACATATAACTAATCAATGAGTTAGTATCTATCTCATGAACCATCTTAAACAACTCAGAAGAATCTTTGTATGTTTCTAGCATTAATCCACACTCCTTTTTAATGGTTTGTTCTATGAGAAGTAATAGATTAAAAGGATAATCATACAACAGATCAAGAATTCATGTATGCGTCATGTTCTAAGTCATCAACTTCATCGTTTAAACTTTTGTTTTTTCTATTCATCATAAACATTTCTTGAGTAGATGAGTTACTCTTTAGTTTTAGAGTAGAAATATCTCTTTCTAGATCAATAATTTTATGTCCTAGTTCTCTATTCTTATTCATTATCATAATAATGAAAGCATCTTTTTCTATCTCAGTCATAATAAGTTCTTTCTTTACTCTTTGATAAGTAGATCTAATAATAATTCCATCGCTTCATTGATAGATCTATCTTTGGTTCCAGCCATAATACGTAATAGACTAGGAATATTATTAGTTCTCTTGAATTCAGATAGATAGCATCTCTTAGCATGATCACTAAACCTATCTGCATATTTATCAAAGTCTTCAATCACTACCTTCTTAACTACTCTGAAGGGGATTGGTTTGAACTTGGGTGCTGCTTTTCTCATGTTGGGTCTGTGAGGGATAGTGATAAATAAATTTTTGATCGGCATTGATGGTTCCTTTGATGAGTCAGTGAAAGGATAGTGAATGATTAGTGATTAGGTAAGTGATAGAGTGGTGGTAGCGTGGTTGGATAAGTTCTTAGATAGTTTTTGAGTAGATTAAAAAGCAATGAATCTCTCGACGTACTGCCTCCAGCTCAAATACTACTTGGTACTAGTTCGTTAAGATCTTATCAACTACTTAAGAACTACCTTATACCAATTCCATACTTCTATCATCAAAGGTTCTTTCTTTTTATCAACCGGCACTTTCTTTTGTACCTTATTCCTTCTTTTCTTTACCATAAAGTATCCTTCTATAGGTTTTCCCTATACTTAACATGAATTCATCTACTACTCACAATAGATACATCCTGATAAGGGTGTGTCCGTTTTAGATACAGATAACTACTACTATCTAATAACAAACCAACGACCATAGACAGTAGTAATTTTCTATAAACTATCAATAGATACATCCTTTGGATGTGTTCGCGTAGCAGAACAGTATCTATTTCAAATGCTTTAAACTTAACTTTGATCTTATTAACTTAGTTATTTGGAATAGCTTCTTTAACTTCTAACTTCCATAACTAACCTTAATCTTTCCTTTAATCTCATATTGAGTTACAGAAACAAACTAACTCCCTCATTAATAAATATATTTAAAATCTTTTATCCTTACATAGTAATCAAACTATTAAGTTAAATCAATTGAATATTAACTTTTAAATGCATCTTTGATTATTAAATAAACACAATACAGAACAGGGAGTAATAGTATAATACCTACTGATAATAGGAGAATACTCATCTGAATATCTGTTATACCATTCATTATATTACCCTCTATCTTTCCTATATGTTTATATACATAAAGAATCATAAAGATCTTTTCTATTTTAATGGGTAATAGATTTTAAGAGCTTTATTCTATTATGAGTAAGAAGTTCAATTGTTTTGAATAAATCTAATGATACGAAAAGATCTGTTATATTTTTTTAATTTGTTCCTAACGATACTTGGTTCTGCGAATATGAACAATTTCAAATCTGGGATTTAATTCTTCAAACTTCTTATTATACTCAAATTCTTCTACTGGTAACCATTGTGTCTTATCAAAGGAAAGATACATATCTCCTCTTAAGATAATCATTCCCAGTCGTAGTTTAAACCAACCATCTGGAATTGCTATTACTGCAGGAATTGGATCTGGAATTCTTCTTGCTGACATTTGATATCCTTTCTTTAAAGATTACATCTTCTGTACCATTTTTCGTAACAATCAATTAAATGACTATTGACTGGTTGTAATGAAACATTTGATAAAAGAGTACCACATTTCATACAGAAGTCCCAGTCTTCATTAATCTCAATATCACAAACTGAACAATGAAGTTTTAAGTCTCTAAGAGAAACTGTTCCTTCTTTGAATCTGCTGGGTACTCTATTCATTAAACTGATACTCCTACTTTGATTAACCTATAATCTACAGTAAAAGGAATATACAATACTTCATCCTTAAATCCTGTGAGAATGTAATATTCTTTAATTCCATTAACTGCTGAGATCGTATAGGCTGCTTTATTAAACTCAACAATGTCATTGATATCAAATTTGATATTTTTATTAATATGATCTGCTACTATCTTTGCTGCTTGTTTCATAGTAGCTTTCATTATGAAATCCATTTCTTTATTGATATCATTCTTACTGCGTTCATCTACCTTTTTTGGTTGCTTCTTTGCTTTAATAAAGATACGATGTTGATTGTCTTCCCATGATCCAGCAAGACAAGGAGACTTTAATTCTCGTATAACAGAACTACAATTTGGATGATCAATAAAGTCACAGTTTGAACAACTACCTGGATTTTTAGTTGCAATCTTTGTAACATACTTAACTCCATCCTTATCAATGTATTCTAATTCTTTTGTACTTTTTCTTTTCATGGTTTTACTTCGTCCTTTGCTTTCTTAACCATTTCTTCACATTCAATTGGAGCTAATGATAAGAAGTCATCTTTGAATGCAGTATATGCTTGTCCCCAATACTCGCTGGGTCCTAGTTCATGTAAAGGATCAGTTCCGCCTAACTTCTTATTAATAGCTTTCATTACTTTATTACTATCAGTAACTACAATTTTAGTATAAGCCGAGATGATAATCTTTTGATCTTCAGTAAAAGTATTAACTACATCAAGAAAGTCATCAGTAAATCCTTTATGAATCTCATCCCATACAGGTTTAGTACCTAATTGATGAGTAAATACTGGTCTACCCAATTTCTTCTCAATAGCTTCATGTAACTTACTAAAGGGACAAATCATAAACCCAGTATAAGCTGAGATAATGATTGCTTGTTCCATTGTGAGTGGTTTGATAATCATGGTTCATCCATTCCCTTGTGTAATGCCAACTGATGTTCTAGTTCATGAATTCTATTCTTGAGTTGCTCTTTATAGAGGTTGGATTTTTCCATATTTCGTTCTATTTGAGAAGCAATCTCACTAAAATGAATTATAGTAGATTTCAGGTCATATTCTATAACTTGATTTCTATATCTTGCTACTACATAACCAAAACATAATCCAGTAAGAAAGATTAAAGCATCAGTTATATTCTTATCCATTAGTTTTATTTCCATTGTTTAATCCATGAATACTTTGTTACAATTGGGACAACCATAGAGATCTTTTGTCTCACTATTTGATTCATAGTCACTATCTCGTTCCATTTGTATCTTATTTGATACTTTATAGAACTCACCATTTAATCCGTGGGTATGTTCTAACTTGTTATTATCCCACCCATGAGAATAACCACAATAGGGGCACTTCATTAGTTAGTTTCCTTTCTGTTTACCATAGTCGAATGTGTTTTTGAATAGTTGATTAGGTGGTTCTTTCTGTTCTCTATCCTCGAATAACTTAACAATCTTTTCACAGTTGTTAAGATGAACCAACTGTGATTGTTTAGGCATATTCAGAAAACTAGTTAGAATAGCAGCTTCTACTAGATTTGCTTGTTCTTGTGTAAGTTCTGTTCCATTGATGATGATCTTGTTCACTTAGTTTCCTTCTTTCTTTTCTACTAAGTCTGCATTCTTGTTGAATGGACGAGTGTAACAATTAAACTCAGCTTCACTGATCTCTTGCCAACCGAGTGTGTTATGTAGATCATGCCATACTACTTTCATACAGTCAAAAGGATCTAACCATATCTGATCAAGAACGATACGATTATTTTCATCAAGATAACCATTAACATAGGAGATTCTAATAGATCCTCCCATTAACATATGACAATTAAGTCTATAAGGTAAACCACCATACATGATGAAATTAGGAAGAATTGCTTTAGCTGCTGCTATGACTTTGTTTTCTGGAATCATTTGTTTGTTCCTTTTAGTTATACATAAAAAGGTTTGTTATTTCTGAGATCATCATGTTGTACTCCTCTGAGTGGGTGCCGATTGATTAATTTCTGTATTCTCGTTTCATGATCTGAAAAATAACTGGGTCCTTGTTTGTGTGCATCATCCATTTGTCTTTCGAAGTCATAATCATGAATTGAGTTACCTTTACTTTCTACCCAAAAGGAATGATAACTACAATTATTAGATGCTTCTACTGGGCATGTTTGTTTACTGATCTTACCAACTTTCGTAATCTGTTAGATTAATCATGTTTCCACAATTACAAGAAACTGCTACTGCTACACCTAATCCTACAGGAGTAAAACTGTATGTTAATCGACCACCAATCGCTCCTTCTTTAGTATTCTTTTTACATCTCTTATAACAAGACCATTTCTTTAATTTCTTGATTTGCTGTTCATCGAGTGTGAAGACAGTCATTCGTTATCCTTATCTTTATTGTGTGCATCTTTGAATTCTTCTAATGCTACTTGCTCATCAAACTCACTAATAGGTTTCTTCTCTGTTGGTTTAAGAATTCCGAATTGTTTGAGATAATCATGATGCATGCACCAACCAGTTCCATTTGAGATAACCTTAGTATCCCAGTTAACAATATGGATCTCTGGTTTTTGTGCATACCATAAAGAAGAAACTATGTAGTTTCCTTCTTCAAAAACTTTCTTGAGTTTAGCAAGTTTCTCAATAGTAGGAACATGAGTATCTGCATACTCAATACTCAATGCTTCCCCTAAATGTTTGAATGGTTCAAACAAATCAAACATATGCATAAACTCATCTTTTTCTTTATCACCGGCAATGACGTTGATCGTAATCATAGACTACTTTCTCCTTGTCTTGGTATAAACCAAGAGTTTTGTTTTGACCTTCTTTAATGAATAGAAAATACCAGAATAAAGTACTGTAATCAAAGGTATGTATTAAAGAAATCTAATTTTAACAATTCCTTTTAGCAAGAACACAATCTTCCATTTCTTAACCAACCGTGCCAAGAACCATTGAATAGAATACTTGGGGTTAATGTTGGTTTCTCTTCATTTCCATCCCATTGCCATACTCTTTCTGGATATGGTCCTTGTGTTCTAACTGGGATAGCTGTTGGACCAGTTGTTCCTGGTAACCAGATGTAGAGACATTTCTTTAGTTCATCAAAACCAAAGTCTCCAACTTTCTCTATTTCTTCAACCTTACGGCAATCAATGCTATCAGTATTCATAAATAAAGTAACTCCTTTTGTATTTGTTCCTACAAAAGGAGTTACTTCTTACATAGTTATCCTTTACTTATCCAATTCTACCAAGTCACCATCAACGATAAAGATAACCATCTTTGGTCCAGTTTCATTTTCAGATGGTTTGAAAACAAAATTTTCATACTTCTTCTTTGCTTCTTCAACAGTTTCACCTGTTAATACATGAAATTCAAGATGATCAAGATCGTTCTTACTCCGATAAATAACAGATTTGGTTTGATCTGGGTGTGTGATTGTGATTTCCATTTCTTGTTTCTCCTTTTACTCTTCAACCGGGAATCTTATATGAGTAAGATTAACTCTTTTACTTGGTTCTTTTGATCCAACGATTGCTTCCATGAGAAGCTGAGAATAATTTTTAACTCGTCTATTTGATGCTAACTTTCGTTCAAGATTATCAACCACAATACCAACTTCGTTTTGTGTATCCATACAATGAAGAGCGGCTCTAATTACAGCTGCTTCTTGTAGAGATAACTCAAGTGTAATCTTTAAAGGTGGATTAACTGGTTGAATCTCTTCTACAAACATACTTGCCATTGTAGATTTCCTTTTTTCTAGTTAAACTGTTCGACGAGGATTCTTTCTGATGTAGAAATCATCACTCATACTACCAGAACCAACTATATAGTTAATACGATAACCTTCAATTAGAACCCATTCTTTAGGTTCTGTTATAGAAAGATATCTATCACCCTTTTCGGTCCAAGTTCCCTTGCGCAACCTGTGCCATCCTTTGGGTGTTTTAATTGTTTTGTTGATTATTGCTTTCATAGGTTAGAATACTTTCTTATTCCAAAAATCATTATTCCGAGTATCAAGTAATAGTATAATCAATGGAATTAGTGGACCAATGAAAGATGAGCATATCCCAATAAGAATATCAAGTCTATCAACAGAACCTGCTATTTTCTTTGCTACAGTAAAGAATGAAACTAATCCAATAATATACCAAATCATGAAAGCGATAGTAAGTGCACTCATTACTTGTCAAACTCCTTCTTCTCAATGAAGTCTACACAACATATTCCACAAGGACCAGACCTGTCATGATCTGATTCAATCCATACAACTGCTATTAGAGGATATTCTAATTCAGGGAATAGATTTGTTGATGGTTTTGTAGTTTCAGATAGTTCATTAACACATTCTTTATAATCTTCCTCATCTGTAAATTTATCTTCATAATCATAATCGTGCTGATAACCAAATGCCTGCAGAATACTATCTGTGTCAAATTGTTTAACTGATCTTTGAAGAATAAATTCTTCTTCTGCATATTCCTTTAAACATTTCTTATAGTGTTCAAAACTTTGTTTTTCTTGATTATTCATACTCGCATTGTTACAACCAAGTCTATTTTGGAACCTGAAGAATGGTTCAAGAATAGGAAGATCTTCATCTTTCCAAATTTTCCCCAATTCTGTTTTGAATTGAAGATATTTCCAACACAATGCCCAACGATCATCTTCGTTCTTCAGAAGAACATGTTTCATAAGATCCTTTTACTTGTTGTTTGGATTGTAAGAATTTAATTTCTTCATTTCACCAACTACTCTCAAAACAGAATCGGGAGTGCACTTAGAATCATGAAGAGCCTTCTCAAGACGATCCATTAATATAAGTGCATCTTGAATTCGTCCATCCCTGAGCATAATGCGTTCAGTTGGATCATTTGAGAATACCGTTACTTCGGTTCCATATCGGTCACCATGAATTTGTCCAAGAATCTCGCTACATGTGATTTCGACAGCCATAACAAATCCCTTTTTAGTTTCTTTTGTGTTTTCTTGACAACATCAGAAGATCTGATTTCTCGTTGACAATATCAATCCATTCTTTCTTTGTGCGTCGAATTCCATTAATCGTAATCTCCTTTAGTTAATCATCAAAATCAAATGTCCGGGATCCAATTCGTCATCGTCCCGATCATTTGCTATTCTGGTACTAGTTACTTCTATAAATTCACCACAGCTACTATCAAAGATGGCTGCAGTATCATTTTGTCTCTCTAGAGGAAGTGCAAGAATTATTTGAGCAATTTCTGCGTAAGTCTTTCCTTCAGTCATGATACTTACTCCTTTACTAGTTGTCCACGAACTAATTTCATACATTGCATGAACTCGGCTTCATCTGTATAATAACATCCAGTTTCATAAACCCAAACATTTCCGGTTTGAATTATCTTAGCTGATTTCTCACCACTCATGAATACATTAGCTGAAACACGGTCATGCCAATAAGGATTACTTGAAAGATCACTTTGAACTAATACGTAATCTCCAAAATACAATGTATAGTCCATTGGTGGTCGAGATCCATCAGGAAACTCAAATCGAAGAACTTTGGTATTCATTTATCCCTCGTCATCCCAGTGTTTGATGATCCATATTGTCCAGAAGATTAGGCTCCATGGAAAGAATACTACTGTAGCAAGAATACCGAAACAAATTTCTATGAAATCTAATCTACTAACAATCCCTTTAATTGTTTTGAATAGTTTATTCAGCATTAACTACCTCATAACTGACACTATTACATGGTGTATTATAATATGCAATTGTTGTTTCATCAACGATATGTTTTGAATAGTGCCGATGAACCGAACCATCTGAGAATTCGATTTTTCTCAAACAACGAACCACATCGCCAATTTTAAACTTTGCTTCTTTTCTATGAGCATCCATTTCGGCACGAACAATGATTGGACGAAGAATTTGTTCTTGGGTGAGCACTATATCAGGACCAATAATTCCAGGAAGTCCAGCATCGGCAAATTCAATTCTAACTTGCTGTTGCCGTTTATGATCAATATTTAATCGAACTGTCAACCATCCATTTTCAGATTCAATAACTGTAATCATTGCTGCTTCTGCTGTAACTGTTGTTTTCATGTTACCGCCTTTCGTTTTGTTATCTTCAAGTTGATACCATGTTCTGTTAGAAGTTGAATAACTTCTTCTTCACTTGGTTTAATCCTATTTATAAACTTATGAACATGTTCTACATCATCTTTAGTAAGGTTGATATCTTGTGGTATTGAATCAACCTCGAGCATTATCTTCTTCCATTTTTCTAATTGCTCATCTGTAAACTCAATCATTATAACCTTCTTTTTTATATCGAATTCTAGCTCGATCACATATTCCATCTACTAATTTTAATTCATCTTTGGTAAATGGATAACTGGTCGTGCCTACATACAGTCTAATGGGCATCTCTTCATTCTCCGCCCAATTTACTGCCTCTTCGATAGCGCCTTCAACAGTTCCAGTACCAAGGCTAGTATTATTAAATCCCGTTTGTACGGGTGTATATCCTCCATGTTTAGAATCGAATTGTTCCCATGTGAAACAACATGAATTCCATCCACCACAACCATGGATGATTCCTATAAAACTCGGATGTTTGTTCATTTCTTTTCCTTCAAAGGACACCATTTTGGAAAATCGGTTTTAAGTAGTTCTGCTGCGTCTTCAATTTTTTTCATATTCTTCTTCATACATACATACCATTCCCACTCACCACCTATTCCACCAGATACTTCTGTATGACGATATGGACAAGCTGGACAGTGACAAACTTCAATGATTTTCATTTCGATCCTTTCAACTCAAGTATTCCATTTGTATTATCTAGAAGATCATCCCAATAATAATTACTATCTTTGGGTGGTTTATTAAACTTTACTTTCTTTTCCTTAACCACTTTACATTTAGGGCAATAGGAACTTCTTGAACGACACCCACAATTTACATCAATATCTAACTTGTGAATCTTTGCATGTTCACATCGAACGTAGTCTTTACATTTACTCTTAGCTCCTTTTGAACATTGATATCTGATTTTCTTAGAATCTTTCTTTAATTTCTTTACTGTCTCTTTTAATTCATCAATTTTATCTGCTTCTTTTTTATTCTTATAAGGAAAATATAGGTCGTTTCCTTTTACATATAGATTCACAAAGACTGAACCTATAGTAGTCACAATAATTTTTTTCGTCTTACAGAATTCAATGAATTGAGCATGGGTCATAATTTTGTTGGTATGCATTCTGTTCCTTTCGTTGGAATACTGATTGTATAATTTAGTATGTCATTGTCATCAATACTATCTAGATTAACTTTACAACCAGGAAATTGTTTACCATAATTTTCTTCCATAGAAGATCTAATCTGTTCTGCTTCCTTTTGTATATCATGTTCAAATACATATTTTTCTTTTAATTGTTTAAAGGTTTCATCAATCTTTTTTAGAACTTCTTCATTCATATTTTCTTAGTATCACTTTCTTTATCCACATCCAGAAAGTTACAATAGTATAGGGTAGTGTTCCTATAATCTTGTAACTTGGAATTTTTAAACCACATTTATCACATGGTAGTCGAGGTTCAGGAAAATCAAGAATGTATCTGAACAGTTACACATCTTCATATTGTTTGAAGTTCCTTTATGAGTGCGATCTTGATATCCGCAGTTAGTTGTGTGTTCGGTCTACTAGGTTCACCATAAGGATTAAAACACTTGATTCGTTCATCCAGAATATCAAGATACTCTTTCATTATCTTTACTTGTTTGATCAGTCTGTTTTGTTCATCCGGATCAACAGATTGATAAATTCCAGTAGTCATGAAAGAGTTTAACGAAATTATTCTGACACATAACTGTGCTCGTTCAGTCATTACTCTTTGTTGAAAGTCTTCCATTTATTTCTTTTCCTTGTAGTTAACGAATTTATCAATACAGAAATCAGGATCAATTATTTTACAATAATCATGTTCATTTTTCCAGATTGCTTCTCGCATTCCACATCGTGTACATTCTAAAAGAACATAGAAGCGTTTTTCTTCATAAGAATACCACGACAGTGAATCTCTTATAAGTGCCGTAATCATCTCACCATGAATACGTTTATAATCGTGACCAAGGAATGTACATTTCCAAGACATTTAGTTATCCTTTCTTATTCATTCCAATCCGTATTAGCAATAATTGCAATTACTACACCGATAGTCATTACAATTGGAATTAAAAATAACGGAAACTGATGTCCGGGAGTTTTATCATCACCAACCATAAATCCACAGTAAAAACACATCCACCAGGAGGATGTATAAATTGCTGAAAGAATAATGAGAGACATTGATTTCAGAGTCATGTTTGTTTTCCTTTGTAATTCATTCTGTACTGTTCACAAGAAATCTTAATCTCTGTTCCTCGTAAAGCTTTCTTACATTTTTCAAACAGTTCTTCATCATGGCAATCATTGTCATCCATCTTCACCCATACATTGAAACCCTCTTTAAAAAGAGCTTCGCTGATGATTCTGGCTACTGTAGTCTTTCCAGTACCAACTACTCCACATACTTTGATATCCAACATAATCAAGTTCCTTTATTCTTTCTAATCATTGATAATGAGTAAACTTTCTTACTAATAAGAATACGATCACTCCCACGATTAGTCATGTTGTGCCACTTTTTATTATCCCAAACTTTATCACCCACTTGAATGATATCCTCATAATTAAGTTTATACCAACCTTTAGGAATGGTATGAATTGATTTATTTGTTTGTCGTTTTTTCATTTACGATCCTTTCAACTCTACTCCCTTACAACTAATGGTATCGATTGAGCAACTTTCAACTGATTCATCCTTGATGATTCCTGTATCTTTAATTGCTTTAGCTACTGCAGGTAATGACAAAGGCAGATCATAGTTAGCACTGCCACCAGAGGTAGGATACTTGTCACCAAATGCTTCTATCTGCCACAATGCAGTACGGTGTGTCCTACACGGAACACAATTACCACACGGATCATACTTCATAACTGCACCGGATTTAGCTGGTTGAGGATACTCACAATACCAACAGAAATCATATAGACCACGACTCTTCAATTTCTTAATAATATCACACTTATAGTCATGACGAAGAGGATATTCAATCTTAATTGTTTTATTATTGATCTTACATATACTCTTGATAGCGTCTTCAAATTCATTCTTGTGTAACCAAAAATCATCACCAGAATGATATCCAAAATAAATAGTATCGTTATTTTGAATATATAACATTGCTATCATTGACCAGATGATTGGTTGAGTAAGACCAAGATCACCACTATCATAAACACATGCGCTCCCATCAATGTTTACTTCTTGGTAATGGAAACCCTGATCCAATTCACGTTTTTTCATCTCTTCAATGAATGAATGTCTTGCTGATTTGTTTTGAGTAATAGCTGGAACTTGTTGATGATTAATAGCTAGTGCAGTAACATTATTTGAATTGGTTCTTGTATTCTCCTTGAGTAAGTCATGTAGAACCAATGTTGAATCGCATCCGCCGGAATAAAGAACTAGAGACATAGTAAAACTCCTTTATGTATCAGTAGGATATTGATGTTCAGCATTTTTAAGAATCTCATCAGCAAGAGAATAATTTTTGTTGGCCAGTTCTTCTCTTGCTCTTCTGATATAATCTTTTAATTCCATATATTCTGAAAACCATTGTTGTGATTGATTTTCAGCATCTTCGCATTCGTCACACATACTATCTCTCCTTAGAATAACCAGACTTGATATCTTTATTAATCTGTTCAGCAAACTTTTCTTTACTTCCTTGATAACTTGCAATATGATACTTCCTACCACTCTTAGTAGTAAAGGTATCATCGTTAATATCATAACTAACCGGTGTGGATGTAAAGATAAATTGACCGGGACTAAAAAGGGGATGATTATGAACATTCCCACAAATGGCCCATACATCTCTTCCACAACCAAGATTCATTGAGTAACAACATTCGTCAATGATTGTCATGATATCATCCTTTTCTTTGTAGAAGCACATGTTAATTCTTTAGAAGTAATTTCTGCATCAAGCATAGCATTGACCCAAGATAATTGAATTCCTGGTTCATGAATGAGATCTGAAAGAGTATTCCTAATATCATTACACTGAATAGCAGTAATTCCATTATCTTTGACTTCTTGAAGAACAATTTTGAACTTTCGAACTGCAGCCATATTTATGTCCACTGGTTCCAGTAAACAATAAATGTAATCCTTCCGCTATTGTTCCAATTTGAGTACTCTTGATCATGATACTATTTCTCACTGTATTCCTTTAATGAGTGTAATCTTGTAGAGGACATTCAGTATGAATCTTTTCAATTTCTTTTATAAAATCACTATAGACTTCAAAATCAAAATTCTTTTGTAACTTAGAGCACCGCCACCCCTTATGTCTAGCTTGTAGATTGGGGCATTCACCGCATCGTCTAACTACAGTAACAATCATTTTTATAACAGGTTTCTCTTCAGGCATCTAGTTTTTCTCCTATTTGAATTGGTAGATGATTCTTCAATCGTTGTTTTCTTTCAAAGTCTACAATTCCTTTAATTCTCTTGAGTCTTTCCTCTTCTTCATCTTTCATCCATTTATCATAGTTTCGACCACGGCACCTGCATATACAATGACCACCACCAAATGTATTTGGTTCGCCGTAACCTCTTTCACAATGCTCATGGTCTCCCGACTCACAAGCATTGCACGTGTATATGTAAGACATATTATTTATACTCCGTTGTCAGTATCACTTAGTCTTGCTTTGGCCCAAAGCAATTCACCATACAGATCACTTTCTTCTTTAGTCCATTCTTTTGATCGAATAGATATAATCTTGATAGCTTGATCGATTGTATTTTGAGCCATCTTGGTCCTATGACGAAGTTTTTGAACTTCATCTGGTCCACAACCAATTTCGTTATACACTGCAGATGCAGCTACAGATCCAATAGTTTCTATGTCACGAACCGTAAATGGTCTAACTTGATTGGTCATGTGACCGCCGAGGATATCGTCGGATCCCCAAATAACAGTATCACCATTCACTACGTTAGATTGTATCCAACTCCGAATAGCACCCAACCAACTACCACCTTTACGAAGGATATCAACCGGATGATGTGTGTGCAACATTTTGGTTTCCTCTATAGGACGATCATTTTTTTCACATTTATTCTTACCAATGTTATTGTTATAACTATCGGCAAATTCTTTACCACGAGAATGACAACCATACACTATTTGCATAAGATATCCAGCCATCAATCCGGTAATTCCATCCTCTCTACTATCACGATTTACCTTAGTAATAATACCATGCGCAGTGTGCTGATCAGGATAGTATCCATTAGTTAATGGGGTAGGATCTTTATCGAGAATATTCATTACTTGTTTAGCAAGATCTACAATACATTTGCTAAAAGCATCAGTATTATTCTGTTCTAACTGTGATATTTTGAATTGATCAATGATAGGCATTACATTTCTCCTGTGATTGATTCAACTTTACGAATGAATTTACCTAATCTTTTCTTAAAGCAATGTTGACAAATATCAAGTTCGAATTGTTCACCATCCCCAAAGATAGAGAAGTAACCACCAGTAAACTTAATTCTGACAAATTCAGGAATCTCTATCGCTGAATCCTTTTTAAAATTAAACTCTTGCTTGCACACATCACAGACCAAAGCAACATGAACACTGCATTCTTTTTGGATTGTTTTCTCTTTAAGCATGACTACCTCTTTATCCAACTTGCTGTACTGAACCTAAACAATGCACCACACCGATGACAGACTATTTGTTGTACTGCACCGGTACTATTACATTTAGTAATCTTTCGTCCATGACCAAACAACTTACAATAAAGTCGTTTAAAAATATTCATAATTTTCCTTATTCTATATTGTATAATGCTGCTGGTTTTCTTTCTAGAAATTTAATTACTTTACCAATAGTAAGAAATCTAGCTGATCTAGATATCTCTAAGTTATCATCTCTTCTATCTATTGTTATATCATACCACCTAACTGCTTTTCGTGAAGCAGAAATAATAGAAGTATATAATTGATCTTTATAGTTAATTACTCCTGATTTGAATAAAATTTTAATTACTTGTCTAACTGTTAAGTAGTCAAACAATTTTTCATCTATATCATAATCAAACAACCCTTCTCGTATATCAATAGCTTTCTTAAATCTTGCATTTTGAATTTCTTTTTCTTTTTTTAAATTTTCTTGTGTCTCTTCTATTTTTAATTTTCGATTAACTTCGCACATCGCCTCATTTATTTTACGATTGATTTCTTTCTTAGCTTTAACTTTAGCTTTATCTTCAGCATTAGAAGATTCTTCTAATATTTTGCGTTCGATTTTTTGTTGAGTATATAATATATCATCTTCTTTTACAAAAGCTAATCTTTTTTCTTTAATTTCTTTAGCTAACTTAATACAAATTTCTGTATCTTTATTTGTACTTGCTGTTTTAAGTTCTTCGCTTAAATTTTTAAATACAACAGCTTCATCACATCTTCCGTGAAGAAGAAGTTTATCAGAATATCTTTTGCATTTTTGTATCTCTTGTTGAACCGATTGTAAAGCTACAAATAGTTCACGTTCCATTGTTCGTCTCCTGGTTTAATCAATTAACAATCACACAGTGGGCCCATTACTCCATCTTCATGTGCTGACTGTTCACATCTATCAGAACAGAAACATTGACAGAATCGACTAGCAGGAACATCCTTACCACATAACTTACATATGAAATATGACCGACCAGTTGTTGATTTAAATGAAGAAAAAAGTTTACTTACGAATGAAAACATTTTTAATCCTCTCAAAGAAATGAAACTTGGTTGGTGTAGTCGTGACAGATTCAATTTCTTTTAAGCACATATATAGTGGTTTTTCGCGCCCTCGTTGTTGTACTATTCCACTAATTTCATAACTCAAAAAACTCCCATCAATCTCATGATGTTTAATCGAAACAGATTCACAGTTTACAACAATTTTTTGGCCACTTTTAAACCTGAAGGTTGCTAACATTGTTTTTCCTTTACTGTTTTATGAAATTTAAACCGACGTTATATTCGCCATCTCCGCCCATCTCATTAATGATGAATGTATTACCGGGAAGATTCTCACAGAAGTTAGTTTCGTCAAGGTATTTGCACCAAATGTTATGATCTTGAATTAAGTAACAGGGGTCGCTAATGAAGACTTGTCCACTTGTCACAAGAAGTGTTGCGTCTCCTTTAATATTTCCGCAATGTGTTTTCTTAATATTCCATTCAACCAGGTATAATCCCGGAGGAACAGTAATAAGTTGAGCTAACCGATTTGGAAAGATCTGGTCATTGGGAAACATGGTTGTAAAATAAGATGTATCTCCAACCATAATCATTCCTGCATCTACAGAAACACCTTTGATTAACTTTCTCATGATCCACTCCTTACTAATACCCATCCTCCGTTTGCATACATGTGGAGTTCACCACATTCATTACATTCACGAGTGATAAATGATTTACCCTTCTCATCAATATATCTTCCTTCAATCCAACAGTGTGGCCACAGCAAGCATCTTAATGCTCTCATTTATTTATCCTTTTCTTTCATGATGAAGAATCAACTCATCTCCACCGGTAGCAGGATAAGCTTCCCACTTATCATCAGTAAGAAGAATATTACTAACATGTTTAATGTGTTGTAATAGATCTTCGTGTATTGTTACTGATGTTGTCCAACCAATCACTTGACGACCCTTCTCATCCATAAGATCTTTAATCACGCAAGGATAAATAACCTTATTGGGGTGCATTGTTTTTAGATTATCTTTAATTTGAATTAAGTTTACGATCAGAGGTGAAGCAATATCAACTTCCATCATTCCAATTGGTGTTGTTGTTCTTAGAACGTTATTCATTGTTTTTCTTTGACGTGGTTAGTTGTAAAAGAAACTGACCACATTTTGTTTGTTTTAACCAGTTATCATTTTGTTAATTTCTTCGTCAGTCCAGCTACCAATGAATTCACCATTTTCTAATTGAAGATGTGTAAAAATCATTGGACCAGAAGACCAAGGATCACATTGTACAACTTCTTTCACTTCAAACACCTTTTCACCAACTGGTGATGGTGCATACATGTAGAATGTTGTGAGTGGAATTTCTTCCTCGAACATACCAGAAGTATGTCTATCTATCTTTGTGATAAAATTACCACCTTTCGAATGTCCGCAGCAGTCACAAGTTACTACAGGTTCCTTGTGACACTTCTCATTGACGAACTTCAATGCTGATGGTGACAATCCAATAAACTGTGTTGAACGAGACATGATTCTCCTTTGTTAGATATTCCAAGTTGTTCGATCCACTGTATCACCACACTGATCGCACGAATCTTTATCTGTTTCCCAATCATCATACTGGAAACACTGGATAACGCTATCCAGGTTCACAGTATTTTCTATGATGTGTTGCTTGAGTTTACCCAGAAGAGTATCAACAAAAGTGTTGTACTCTTCTGGTGTCATATCAGTCACATTCTTATCATCTACCAATGTATAGAATGCAGTACATCCTTGACTAATTACTATTTTCATAATATCCTTTATGTATGATGGTGTAACAAATAATAACCAATTCCCATTGCGATTGTAGCAACCATAGCACAACTAAAAGGTTCACCATTTCTTGTGGATGCTGAACCAATAGCAGCAAATCCCCAGATAAAGATTAATGTAATTGCAAACCAATTAATATCCATTTTAGTTATCACCCCTGATATATTCTTGAGTTCGATGTTCCGTGAGAAGTTTCTTATTCTTCTCAATGAACTCCTCAAGAATTATCTTATTGTTTTTCATGAATGTACTGTATGGAATGACAGCTGCCTTACTATCATGACTACTAATTTCACTCTCACAAAAATTATCTACTTTACCATAGACTACAGAAGTTAAACCACTGTAGAAACTATGATTAAAAAGAATATTGAATTTAGTATTTTTCTTTTCGAATACAGTCATATCACAGAAATATATTGCGTAATGTGATTCTCCGCGATAGATGGTAATATTATCACGAACAACATAAATTCCATCCGTGCATTTATCAGCTTCTATCGAACCATCTTTATTCAATTTAGGACGACGTGGACTCCACGGGCTACTATTCATGTGAATCGTTGCAGAATCGAATAGTAATTCAATACCCGGAAGATATTGTTTTACTGCATTGACCTGTTCATTATGTTTATCTTCTAATTCTTTCTCATGAGCCAATCTCATTTCAAGACATTTCTGTTCTTCATCAAGTTTTTCTTGCTTTACTTGTTCAACCATAGAAGAATAAAGATCACTCTTATCATACTTCAATGCAATCAATGCAGCAAATTTCTTTCCGCCCAAATCATTAATACCAAATTCATTTGACTTCATGAATTGAATTAGTGTTGGGTGTTTTTGAAAGATCTTATTAAGATACCATTCAAAGTTTTCAGTACCCAATCGAAGATCGGTACCTGCACTATGAGATGCAGATTGTTCTAACTTTGCGAATGTTCTTGCTTCTCGTTTGATTTTATCGCAGACGTGGGGCATGGGTTTCCTTTTTGGTTTAGATATGATATTGTTCCAAGATAGACTCACAATCTATCTCAGAACACATAACTAACTCCCTCTTACAGTTAGATGTTTTTAGTGTTACGTTTTGATAATGTACAATTGTTCTAAGATATCATGATACTCTTCTGGTGGCATTGAATCTCCATCAGCACACAATCCAAGATCATCTGCAAACAAGAATAGACGAGTATGGTTATTAAAATAATCCACACAGTCTTCTCCCATAAACAGTTCTTCAATTGGTTCTTCTGATTGAACCATTACAAAAATCTCATTAGGTGTATCACTAATTTGATCAGTATTTGATTCTTCTACTATAGATTTTTCTTGCTTGGGTGTATCCATAAACAGTCTTCTCCTTTTAATCAACCAGGTCTATTGTTCTCAATATGGTTAGCTATATTAAACATCCTATCAATTACTTCTTTAATTGTCGGCCAATCCTGGACCCACAGTTCAATTTTTTCATCTGATTTATCCTTCATTGAAATCGTGCAATGTCTTGGAGTTCCCTTATCACCAACTGTGATCGTGAGTCCACTGATTGTATCTTGGACGATCATGATATCACCTTTCAGTTGAAGTCATACGTTGTTGTTTTGTAATTTTGTCTAATCTCTAACAGAAATTCATTGTTTGGTAAATTATGTCTTCTACAATATTGTTCTGATTGCTCGTATAGGATAGCAACCATTGACCTATCTTGTACTGGTATTGACGGACATGTATTGGAACTAAAGTCTAATACGTGTGCCCATTTTTCTTCCATAAATTTATGGTTATCTATTGCAGAGAAATAATTACTTTTGTTTGATCGAGCAATCTTTGATAAACAAATTAGAATTAATAAACCAAGTATGAATTCCATTTGTTTCCTTTCTACTGACAGACTTTAAATAATACAGCGTAATGGAAAATCTGATCAAAACCAATTACGCAAAAGAAATAATGGTACTCATTCTTCTTCCATAGATAGGAAGTCATTCGAGAAGTAATACCATCAATAATAAAATGACTAACGAACAGAATTGAGTAGATTATTAATGTGGGAATAATTGGTTTACACAAAACAAATACAAGCAGACTATAGATCAAACAATGAATTGAAAGCCATTTAAATGATTTAGATTTGTTTATTGCCATTATATGAGATTGAAATTTGAAATCAAAAATCCAATGTAACACGAGAAGATTGATGATAAAAGAATATGTCACTTCGCAAGCTCCGGATTTTCAAACACATTACCGATGACACAGCAGATATTGTAAGAACTAAGATGAGTATCACAACCAAGATGAACCCAGTTATGTTCAATCTCTTTAAGTTGAAATGCACCTCGGTCAAAGAATATCTCATACCTTCCAAAACCACATGGTTGGTTGGCGTATTCTAATTGTACAATATCACCCTCATAGATCTCTTTATGATAAAGATCTTTTACGCAAGTATATTGCATTATTTTATAATTTTTCATTCTTTTATCGTTTACAGGATATGAAATAATTTCTTCAACTATTTCTGTTACATCATTTTTCCAAGTAAGCATTCTCTTTTCTTTTTTATTCCATACTCGGAATTTGATAGGACGATTCATTTACTGTTTCCTTTTTCTTTCGTTCATCCAAAACCTTTTGTAGCATTGCAATTTGTTCTTCAAGACCTTCTACTGACCAGTTACGATATCCGTAACCACAGACACAAGGAGTTTCCCAACAGTTTTCACAGTCTGACATACTCATTACCAGCGATCCCCTTTATCGTATTCATTTTTATATTCAGGAACCCATGTTTTGTCCCATCTAATTTCAACACCGCAATGACCACACTTACTATCTGCAAGATCGTGGTTGATGCACTGTCCATCTGAACTTTCATATGGTCCACACAACGGGCAACCGCATCGAGGACAAGCATTGTGTCGCATGTTATTCCTTTATATATTTTAATACTTTCTCAACTTTTGCTAGCGCTTCACGATCACGACGATTAACTTCACCATGACCAGTTGTTTCAATCCAATCTTTTAAAGGTTCAACTGTTGATTCTAATGCTTCAATTATTTCTTGATTAAGAGATTGTAGGGCATTATTTGTTTCTACTCGTTTCTTACTGCATTCAAATGATGCAGCTCGTACAGATCTGACAGATGATTCAAGAATCTGTTCAATAGTTCCGTTCATTGTATCCAGTTGGCCCATTAGTGGACACAGGGTCATTCCTTCAACTGCTTTATCCCAGTCGGCGTCACCCATTTTTATTTTCCTTTTTAATGTTATCAACCCAGGTTCTAATAGGAAAGATTTTACCTTCACCACCAAGACCATCTCGTTTTAACATGCGGCAGACTGCCTTTGCTGCTGATTCTGTTTCATGATAATCAATGGTCTTACCCATAGCTCTTCGTTGCATTATTTGACCTTCCGGCCACTCAGCATTACTTGTCCATTCTTTCACTGTTATGCTCCAAGTACTTGAATGATTGCTTTATATCCACAAACTGAATCACGGGTTATGATTCGTTCAAATCTAACTAGATGACCATGCTCGTCATAAGACACTTCACCATTAAAAACTTTCTCGGTTGATTTTTGTCTTCGAGCTTCAATTGCTTTTCGAATGACTGGTTCAAATGCCGGTGGACATATAAACTTCCCACCTCCAACGCTAGCTACTTCAATGAGTTCTTTACAAACTTCCACCGCAGTATCGTATGAACAACTCATAACTATACTCCTTTTACGATCTTTGCTTTACACCATGGAAATGGTGCAGTTCCAAATTTAATTTTACCAGATTGTTTAAGTCTCTCAATCGCACAAGCTATTGGTTGATTTGGCCAAAAGGTACTGAAGCCACCAAATTCTCTGATCTGGTCGAGTACTTCTTTTTCTCGACCAGATCTTGTCCTGCGATCATATTTAATCATTAACTCAACCTTGTACCAGCAATCAATTGAGCTTCTTCAGTAATACCAAACTGTTCTCTTAGCATATACAATGTCTTGGTGATATCTGAAAAACTCATTCGCATATTAAGTTCATCTCCATAATCGCTACTTACTTCTCCAAGTAGAATGCCAAGAATTTCTTCGCCATTCTTTAATCCATTTTCTGGTCCACCATTACGATAGCAAAGATTAATTGTTTCATAAAAATCCTGAAGTTTATCAGTAATCTCACCCCAACAATCACCATCAAAATCTTTACCAAGCATATCATACATCTTTTTCTTAGCAACTTCATTCTTGCTGATATCAAATCCAAGAATGATAAATGAACTAGTTGAGCTATTTGAAACTAGTGCTGTTCTGATCTTCATTTTTATTTACTCCTTATATTTACATTGTCTTGAGATTGCCCTTCCACTTCTCTGCAGTGGCGTCATCGATAGGAAAGAAATTAATTAGTACGAATATATCATTATCATATTTTTGTGTCTTATCAATCCAAGCAGGAATATCATCTACAACTTCATAATGGAATGTGGTGTGTTCATTTCCCTTATATCGATGAGCATAAGTAATAAGATTCCACGCTGTAAATTTTGATGGTTCGATTACAGTATGAAGAGCATTATACATTGAAGTCCCATCTTTGATATCTTCTGAATTATAACCAAGCTTAACAAGATTGGCTCTTTGGTTATCAGACATCAAAGCATCCATTGTATCTCGGGTAATCCATTTCACTTTTAACAGTCCTCCTTCAGAACGATTGTGTGTTGTTGATCTTTTACGCTAATTTGTGGATATAACTCTGTAGCTGTAATTGTTTTAGTTGTATACCGGACAGGAAATTTTTTCAATATAGAAGCTGGAAACCATCTTTCTTTAAAAGCTTGAATCCAATCAGCTGGATACTTAACTTCGATTCTTTCTAGTTCTCTTCCATATATTTTCATATACAAAGTCTGAACTAGTTGTTTGGCAACATAATCTATATCTTGTTGAACTTCTAAACACGATGGAGCAATACTCATTTGTGATCCAAATTTTTGAACACTCAACTCAATTCTTTTAAACGCATGTATTGGGTTAAGATCATTCATTTAATAAATACCTTAATCGTTTCGCTCAATTTCTTCTCGAGTTCATTAATTCTGTGATGTGCATATTGTACAGATGCTGCGCAAATAAGAACACTGATAGAACTAATTACTCCAAGTACAAATCCCCAAAAAATTACATTGTCAACAGACATTTAGAAACTCCTCTAATTTTATCTTCTCTTCGATGTGTTCCATGACACACCCATATTCCATTTGAATGTTTAATCATATTAAATGAATGACCGCATGATTTACAAATTGGTTTACCTTTAGAACTTTCTTTTTGGTCTACAGATTTCTTCTTCATTTTTGATATCTTTCCTGATCACATCACATTCTTCATTTGTGATTTGTTTCATAGCAATCAAATGACCTAACTCATCTGGATAATATTTAATTGTATCCTTCATAGATACATTATGAACTAAGAATGAATATTTACTATCATACCATTCTTTTTCAATTTTCTCTACAAAATCATATACCACTTTATGATTCTTTTTATATTCTTTATCATCTCTAACTCCATGAATATTAATTGAATATGTACTACAATCACCTTCGGTTGGAGTAATCGTTACATATCGATTTGGAAAAAGATCTCTAACAGTCATGAGTAATTTTTCAAAATTAGTTGCAATTTGTAGATCGTATAATTTGATCCAATTAAAAACTGAAATGTAAGAACCATTCTCTGAACCATTTCCATTTTTAATTAAGAAATCCATGATATCAGATTTAAAATGACTATTGTCCAAACGAAGTGGGTGACTCATACGTTTTTCCATTTCCATGTAAAGTCTAACATCTTTGAATAATTCCTACGCCAATACCACAAACTCTTTCCTGGTTTATCTGAAATAATAGGAGTTAACTTAACAAGTGCATTTCCAATTTTTTCACTTATTCTTTCACACCTTCTGAATCCACTATATCGAAACCGTTGCCCGTTTCCATCAACGACCAGAAATCTATCACTCATCATTCCAGAAAAGAATCCAATTGCAAACTGATCATGTGGATCTCCATCGTTATATTTTGTAGCTAGAACGTAATCACCCTCCTTCAAGGGTCGTTTCTGTTTCATTTCTTTTCCCCAAGGATAGAACGTAATCTGCCATTCCACACCACTTACATATATTATCATTAGTACAATCATTAAAAGATGGAGATTCTGGATCAGCATGCCATGATCTTACTTGACGAACAAGATCTTCTAATCCTTTTACTCGTTCTTTAAGATTGGCCATATTAGATAATAAAGCTTTACCATCAACTGGACTTTGACCTCTTGTATCTTCAATGATTGAATGAGTAATCTCGTGGTGGGATTTAAGAGAATCTAATTCTTGTTCCATTTTCTTAACTCTATGATATTCTATTGATTGATTATAATCGTTATCTAATGATGTCGGCATAAGTTCCTTACGTTAGAGTTTGATCACACTTATCTCTCAATTCAAAATACTTATAAATCAGATTTAAAACAACTATTGTCTAGACGAAGTGGATGATTCATTTCTTTTTCTTTTCTTTTTGTTCTTTCGTTTTAAAAATTATTCTGAATAAATTATATTAATCATGAAATAGGTAAAGGAGATACCATGATAAATGATACCACTATTGGAATTAACAAGAAATTATTGAAACGATTAAAACTTGTTGCTATTTATGCTGATAAGAAACTTTATGAAATAATTGATGAAGCTGCAACTACACTTGAAGAAAAGTATCATATTCATCGATCTAGTGAAGAAGATAATCATGAGTAAATTATGTGAGTGTGGTTGTGGCGAAGAAGTTGTTCGTGAGGAACATAGATTTTTATATGGTCATCATTATCGAGGAAAGCATCATTCGAAAGAAACTAAATTAAAAATAGCTAAACATCGCAAAGGAGGAATAGAAAAAGGAGGACATCATTCAGAAGAAACAAAATTAAAAATATCCAGAAATAATAAAAGGGGAATGTTAGGAAAGAAAGTATCAGAAGAAACCAGATTGAAATTATCTTTAGCTGGAAAAGGAAAGAAAGTATCAGAAGAAACCAGATTAAAAATAATAAGATCTTTAACAGGAAAACACCATTCAGAAGAAACAAAATTAAAAATATCTAAAAATCATGGAAGAGGAATGCTAGGAAAGAAATCATCAAAAGAAACTAGATTGAGATTATCTAAAAATTATAAGGGAATGATAGGAAAACACCATTCTGAAGAAGTAAAATTAAAAATGAGTATTTCTCATATAAAGTATTTAGAAAAAACTGTTTTTAATGGTGGACCAATGTTTCCGGGTATTGGTAATAATGAAATACCAATCCTTAATCGAATTCAAAATGAATCGTATGAAGAAATTCTTAGAAATGATCATGATATATCTATGAAAGTTGGAAAGTTTCCAGATGGTTATATTAAGAAATATAATCTATGTATTGATGTTCTTGAACCGTTTCACTTCAAAGTAACTGGTGAACTAAGTGATAATGATCAAAAACGAGAATTAAGAATAGCTTGGAAACTCGGCTGTATGATTTACTACATTCCTGAACAAGAATTTCTTACTAATCCTGATAAAGAGATTCAACGATTTAAAGATTTTCTTTTGATATTGAAAGATGGATCTAATTAAAAGTATTTCTCTTCATCAGTCATGAATCTTCCCGTTTTTGATGTTGATTGTAATTATGGTAAAGAGGTATCAATTTCTTTTATCAAATCATTCTTTGGCCAATTGATTGGTGGTGGTTCATTACATACTGTAACTGGACCAGTTGTGGTTGTATAGGAGTATTGATATGTCGGAGGACAATCACATGATGACATCCATGGTGCATTAATTTTATGACATCTAGGACATTCCCACCCATATCCAATTATCGGACAGGTTGGCGGTTGAAGTGACGCATTTCTACAAGACCAACACATGTCATCGTACAAAAATGAACTTCCGACATCTATTCCACATTTATTGCATTTATTCGCCATTAAGATACCTCTCTAATTTATCTGTTTGATGTGTGTTATTTTCTATTTCAACTATATTTTTTAATTGTTCTATTAATTGAGTTTTATTTTTATCCCAATTTTTTTCAGATATTCTGAAAACTATATAACCAAGAGATGCCAGAATAAGTTCTCGGTTGATATCTCGTTGAGTATATATTAAACAATCAGAATCTATGAAATGAGCTCGTTCATCAAACTCAATAAAAAGTTTTAATTCAGGAATATGACCATCTGGAAAGAAACCAACTATATTGGCAACAGAATGATCATTACGAATTATATTATGATGTATAATAGACTGTAATTCATTTAGACATAAACGTTCTGATATACCGACGCACGGCATTACTGGTTCACCATTTAATTTTTGAATTTCAATTCTTTCTAAATACTTGATTCTTGCTTGTGGTGTTTGTGAATAATACTCAACTCCCCATCGATTTAAACATGTTTGTTTTGATTTTTCTTTAATTTTTTCTGATTGTGATGGATACTCAACGCCATATTTTTTAATACATGTCTGTTTAGATTTCTTTTGAATTTCATCTGATTGTTGCGACCACTCGACACCATAATTTTTTAAACATGTTTGTTTTGATTTTTCTTTAATTTTTTCTGATTGTGCTGGATTCTCAACGCCATATTTTTTAATATGTGTTTTCTTTATTTTTTCTTTAATTTCTTTTAATTTAAATACACTATCAACACCATATTTTTGTAAACAGTATTGTCTTTTTCTTTCTTTTGATTCGGTTGATGATTTTTTTCCCAAATTTGATCTATTATGACCACTAATATATCTGTTTGGTAAATTAGTACATTGGTTTATTGTTACTTCTTTTCTACAACCACATTCACATAACTTATGTATGATGTTCATGATATTTTACCAGTACATCTTTAATAGCCTCTATCAAAAGATCTCGCATGGTCTTATTTGATTCTACTGATAGATGCTTAAATTGTTTAAATAAATTATCAGGAATCATTGCTATAACTTGATGATTTTTATTTTCTTCCATGAGTCTCCTTTTATATTTATTCTAATATAAAATGAAAACTATATTATTACTATATGGAATCATTTTCTAGATCTAATTCCGTGGCGTTAATAGGACACCATTTAGGAATTTCAAGACCACTTACAATCCTACGAGGCTTATCGAACTCTGGATGAGAGCATCGACGAATCATTTCGTTGGTTGTTGGCACAACCATTACTCGTCGACTATGACACTGATCGCAACTAGAACACTTAGGCACTGTAACTCCTTATACTGTTTTATTCTTTTCTGATTCACAACTATCGCACGTCGTATGAACCCAACCACCCTGACGAGTTCTGGCTCCTGACATCCCACACTTCTCACAAACAAATGTGGTCATATAGGTGGCAAGAGCAACATACTCAGAGATTAGTTGATACACTCCTTCGTGAGCATACATCTGAAGATCTCTATCTTTTTGAAATACTCTATGAAGAGGAATCTTGTTCTTTCCATCAAAATAATACTTACTACTATTATAAGCAGTTTTAATTTTGATGATTGGTTTTCCAAACCATCTAGGAAGATCATACTCATTAAACTTATTAAGAAGTTCAAGTATTGAGTTCTTCTTAATTGTCCAACGAGGACCAAGTTCAAAATAATAATAGAAACGTAATGTTCCATACTTCTCTTTGACTTGTTCAGCTACAATCTTAACGTCATATTCTTTTTCAACCTTTATTAGATTATGACACAATCTATCGATCACACCATACCATCCATCACCACAAGACAGACCCCAACACATGCATGTTTCTGTTTTGGGTTTATCTTTATCTTGAAAGATAGTTGGATATTTTTTAAATATCTTATCTTGAAATTCTTGTTTCATTATTTTACTTTCTCTGATTCTCTATCATTCATATATCGAAGAACTTTCTCTGCCTTCTCTGTTCGTTGAGTATAACTTTCCCATTTGGCAGGAATAATTCCTCGTTCGATTAACATCTCAACTACACTCATCAAATCATTCAATTCATATATTAGATGAGTTTTATTACTTGTCTTGTGATCTCTTGGATGATATGTATCCAACCCGAATCTCAAAGCTTTACTACAAGCTTTAGCAACTTCAGAACATTCTTCAGAGAGACAGGTAATCAAATATTCTTTTTCGTTCATTCTGTTACATCCTTTATTCCTAATGCAGGAATTCTATATCCTGCTAACTTATAAATCATTTCTATTTTTATTCCACAATTATTACATTGAT
>Ga0114951_10001621_pt1 | contig 27342 bp, 30 predicted proteins | sample AM7aDNAmetaG_FD_88677 | JGI IMG/M metagenome (GOLD analysis project Ga0114951, IMG submission 88677) | Freshwater microbial communities from Finland to study Microbial Dark Matter (Phase II) - AM7a DNA metaG | ecosystem: Environmental > Aquatic > Freshwater > Lake | place: Finland: Lake Alinen... | reverse complement strand
GTGTTGGCCGCATCCGCAAAGACCCGATTATTGAAAACGGGATCAAATATGTTTGCCTGGCCCACAACACCAAGCTGGGCGCGGCCAAAGGCGCTCTGCAAACCGCAGAATACCTGGTCAAGAATTATTTGAAGCTGATTAAATAGTTTTCAGAAAAGCCCCGACCTTTGTTTTCAAAGGCCGGGGCTTTTTTATTGTGAAACTCCACGCCGGGTCAGGTGACCCGGCCTACAGCAAAACAAGTACGGTATTGTAGGCCGCGTGACTCACGCGGCGACATAGCTCCTTAGCATTAGCCCAGCATCGTGCCGCGGCAACAGGCAGCGCCGCAGAAACAGGCGTATTCTTTTTTGAGCTTGGCTGTTTTGCGCGCATCAATCATCAGGCCGTAATCGTAAGAGAGCTCCTCGCCGACTTTGATGTCGCGCAGAGCGGTAAAGAAAACGCGGTAGCCATCCTGATTTGCTTCCAGATTTGGCTCACAGGAATGATTGATCCACCGGGCGGAATTGCCACCTATTTTGCCATCAATGACGTGCTTATCGTCCAGATGGAAGTAGAAGGTGTGGTTGGGCTGGCTGGGATCGTGAGGGTGGATGCGCTGGGCTTTCTTCCAGGTGATGATCTCGCCCTTATACTCCAGCACCTTGTCCCCTTCCTTGAGGGGACGGACGGCATAGACGCCTTTGCCGTGGATGTTCGATTCGCTCACCTGGGTGCGGCGGCCACCTTTAGTGGGGACGGTTTTATTTATTTTCATTTTCTCTGTTCCTTATTCTTGCCCTATCCGGATTCAGTTCAATTATCTGCCAGGCATGGTCAGACGGAAACCGATGAAGCTGTAGCGTTTGCCGGGGTTATTCCTGTATCTGTTTGTCGTTCGCGTGCCATTCGGATCGTTGCCCCAACAACCGCCGCGCAAAACACGGGCGGGACCGGCTGCCGGCCCCTGAGGGTTGTCTTTGGGGCTGCCTGCGTAATAGTTTTCCCCATGCCAATCATTACACCATTCCCAAACGTTGCCGCTCATATCGTAAAGACCTAAGCCATTTGGTTTTTTTTGGCCGACGGGATTGGTTTTCTTTTCCGCATTGCTTTTATACCAGGCATAATCAGCAAGAGTATTTTCATTGCCGGTGCCCGCGTATTTCTCATCCTTGCCACCGCTTCTGGCGGCGTATTCCCATTCTGCTTCCGTCGGCAGGCGATACTTTTTGCCGGTTTGGGAATTGAGTTTGCGCAGAAATTCCTGGACATCATTCCAGGAGACTTTTTCCACCGGGCAATCGCTGCCACATTTCCTGAAATTGGATGGATTGCTGCCCATTACCTTCTGCCACTGCCCTTGGGTTACTTCATGCTTCCCCATGTAGAAGTCGTTCACGCAGACTTCATGGACTGGTTTTTCGTCATCATATCCGTCACCGGCGACAGAGCCCATCTGAAAGCAGCCGCCCTTGACAAAAGCCATTTGTATGCCGGTTGCTAAATCAACAAATGATGCTGCCTCCTGAGGCGCTGTTTCGGTTTTGAGTTCAGCGGCAAACGCAGGCAGGCAATACAGCGCCGCCAGCAATAACAGAACCATCAAACAGGATTTTTTCTTAATCATAATTTTATACCAAGTTGATTTCAAGCATTAGCCCTACTTAGCTTCGCACGTAGGATAATTCGACTTGCGCTTCGAACTTCACTTCGTTCGTTCTCAGCGAGTCTCATTAAGGGTTGATTTACCGGGTATAATACCAAGTAAGCTTTCAAAAATTTATATTTTTTTGAAAGCAACTTGGTATTAATGTCCCGGAACAATGAGTCGGGACGATTCCTGACGCTGCATTTCCTTAGCCTCGGCAATCATCGCCTGAACCGTTCTTTCAATGGCTTCGGGTAATTTGGCCGCCGCCTCGCTGAGACTTTTTACCCCTTCAATGATACACTGTACGGGAACTGGTCCATTAGGGGACATAAGCTGGGTCATGCCGGTAAAAATTGCTTCACGGCTTCCATCAACCGAGCCGTCAATCTTGACGGGCGTGAGACGTCGTATTGTAGCCAGCTTCAGGTCCGTAAAGGTTTCTTCCTTATAAAGATCGTCAATATTTACTTTAATATCTGTTATTTTGGTTCCGCCTGCGTCACTCATCTTTTGTTTCCTCCTGATAATATAAATTCTCGATTAAAGTTGGTATCGAAAAGGCACTCAGCCCTTTTCCATCGTTTTATGAAATTGTATTTGCGGCCATTCTTCCATGGTGTGCGTTAGCCGCCAATCGGAAAGCGCCAGATAGACAAAGTTACCTTCCGCATCAGCAGCCACATTCATCTGGTTTTTTTTCTGGAACTCTTCCATTTTTTTGGGATCATCCGCGGTAACCCAGCGGGCGGCGGCATAATCCGTTTTTTCATAATCGGCATAAACGCTGTATTCATCCTTAAGCCGCGCCATGGTTACATCAAATTGCAGGCTGCCTACCGCGCCCAGGATATTGTCTGATCCCCACAAAGGTTTAAAAACCTGAATAGCGCCTTCTTCGGATAGCTGAAGCAACCCTTTTTGTAAATGCTTTATGCGCAAAGGGTCTTTGAGACGCACACGGCAAAAATGTTCCGGGGCAAAATGGGGAATGCCGGTGAACTTAAGCGGTTCTTTCTGGGTAAAGGTATCGCCAATTTTGATTGTGCCGTGATTGTGGATGCCGATGATATCGCCGGGATAGGCTTCTTCAATATTGGTGCGATCCTGCGCCATAAAAATTGTGGCATTAGATAATGATACTTCTTTGCCGATGCGATGATGAATAACATGCATACCGCGCTCAAATTTGCCGGAACAAATCCGCATAAAGGCAATGCGGTCGCGGTGCGCCGGATCCATGTTGGCCTGTATTTTAAAAACAAAGCCTGCAAAATCATCCTCTTCCGGTTTGACAATTCTGGTTGTGGTGGGACGCGCAACCGGCGGCGGAGCTATTTCTATAAAAGCATCCAGCAATTCCTTGACACCAAAGTTATTGATGGCACTGCCGAAAAAAACCGGTGTCTGACCGGCTTTCAGATACTCTTTAAGATCGAAGGGATTGGCTGCTCCTTCCAGTAAGGCGATTTCTTCCCGCAGTTCACCTGCCTGACTATCGAGCAACTCATCGAGTAGAGGATCGGACAGGTCATTAATCGTGACGCCGCCTTCTGAACGTTTAGCTTTGCCCGGCGTAAAGAGGTGCAATTTTTTATCGTAAAGATTATAAACGCCTTTAAAACGTTTGCCCATGCCAATCGGCCAGGATAGCGGCGAGCATTCAATTTGGAGCTTATCTTCAATATCCGACAATATTTCCAGCGGCGGCAGGCAATCACGATCCATCTTGTTAATGAAAGTTATAATCGGCGTATTTCGCAGACGGCAGACATCCATCAGCTTTTGGGTCTGCGTTTCCACCCCTTTAGCTCCGTCAATGACCATGAGCGCACTATCCACCGCGGTGAGCACGCGGTAAGTGTCTTCAGAGAAATCCTGGTGGCCGGGAGTATCCAGCAGGTTTATATCGCAGCCGGCATACTCAAATTTCATCACGGAAGATGTAACGGAGATTCCCCGTTCCTTTTCGATGGACATCCAGTCACTTAGCGCGTGTTTAGATGCCTTACGGGCTTTAACCGCCCCGGCCAACTGGATGGCCCCGCCGAAAAGCAGCAGCTTTTCAGTAAGCGTGGTCTTGCCCGCGTCGGGATGGCTGATGATGCCGAATGTCCTTCGGCGCTGAATTTCTTTTTGCAGTTGTTTGCTCAAAATATATTGTCCTTAATTGGACTAATAGCCAATAATCTCTCCGCTGTCAATCACGAAGAGATCATGACGTCCTATTCGAAAAAGTCGCTCCCGATAGGTGCGGAAATTACATGACATAAATCCCGGAGAATTTATTTTAGTAAACACTGTAATACTTGTTTTTCAAATCACTGATTTTATGTTAGATTACAATCGTTATTGGTTAAATATCTTTCGTAATTAAAAGTATAATAAGGCGTTTTCCAACAAAATACTAAGGAGGGCATCATGCGTAAATGGATCATTAGAATATTATTACTACTGGTGGCTGCAGGCGGCATATTCTGGGCGACGGCGGACAAGGATATGCGCAGGCTGGTTGCCCACATGCCGACCGACAAGGATGTCCTTTTCTGGTCAATCCCTCAGCGCGATGCTGCTTTTCGCGCAATGGACCGGATTCCTTTCCTTCTCAAATCCCGCATCATTGCTGCCGATAAAGACGTTCATCCTCTGCAAGAGGGAGCGCCACTTGATATTGGTATCGATGTCGATGCCTACATGAAAGACCAGCGCGCCGCCGGACTGGTGATCGTTCAAGACGGCAAAATCCGTCTCGAAAAATATGGGCTCGACTTCAGTGGCGAAGGACGCTGGACCAGCTTTTCGGTTGCAAAATCATTCACCTCGACATTGGTCGGGGCGGCAATCAAGGACGGCTATATCAAGAGCATCGACGATAAAGTATCGGACTACATTCCCGACCTCAAAGGGTCGGTCTATGATGATGTCACAATCAGGCAGTTGCTGACAATGACATCGGGTGTGAAGTGGAATGAGGATTATGCTGACCCCCAATCGGATGTCGCTTTGTTCAACGCGCACAAGGCTGAGCCGGGCGTCGATGTGACTGTGAGCTATATGCGTAAATTGAAGCGCGAAATGCCTCCGGGCACAAAATGGGTTTACAAAACCGGCGAGACCAATTTGATCGGTGTGCTGGTCAGTTCGGCAACCAAGAAGAACTTGTCGGACTATCTTTCGGAAAAGGTATGGCGACCTTTTGGCATGGAACAGAATGCAAGTTGGCTCTTGGGATCCACCGGCCATGAAATCAGCGGTTGCTGTATGCAGGCATCAACCCGCGACTTTGCACGCTTTGGTCTGTTCATGCTGGCAGGCGGCGTGGCAGCAGGTAAATCGGTGTTGCCCGAAGGCTGGATCGCTGCGGCAACGACGAAACAGGCCGATATCGGTGATGCCGAATTTGGCTATGGCTATCAATGGTGGACCAGAAATGATGGCAGCTATGCAGCGAGGGGGATTTTCGGTCAGGGCATCTTCATCGACCCCAAGCGAAAACTGATCATCGCCTCAAATAGCAACTGGCCAAAGGCCACTGATAACCAGGGCGGCAATCAGGCTAAGAAGAGCGTTTTGTTCTACAAGCAAGTGCAACTAGCGATTGACAAAGAAGCAAAGGCCATAAAATAGGTATAACGAGTCACGGACGAAAGAAGCCTTACCGCAATCCTGACATGTATCTGTGCCTCTTTCGTCCATTAGGACATGACATAAACCGATTGATTGAATTGGCGCGCTTCTCGTATTGAGGATTTTTTAGCAATGCTTCCTTGTTTATTCCATAATCATTTAGTATGATACTCAAGTTTATATTTACAGGAGAAACCACATGAACCAGATGAGATTTTTTACGTGCATATCATTAATTACGTTATTCAGTATTTTTATTGCAGGAGAGAGCCTGTCCGCAGAAAAGAAGCCGGTTAAAGAAAATGTGGTCAAGGCAGAGCAAGAAAAGGATGCCCAGGAAGAGGCTTTAATCAAAGAAAAATACGCAAATGCGATTCGCACTTCATCAGGCCTGATGTATATTATCTTGAAGGAAGGAAATGGTGCAACACCAAATAGAGGAGCACTCGTAGAGGCTCATTATACCGGCAGGTTACTTGATGGAACTAAGTTTGACAGCTCTGTGGATCGAGGGAATCCATTCCTTTTTCTGGTCGGGAGAGGTGAAGTAATTAAAGGTTGGGATGAGGCTTTTCTTTCAATGAAAAAGGGAGAAAAACGTATTCTTATCGTACCACCTGGTCTGGCTTATGGCGATAAGGGCATGGGACCAATTCCACCTAATAAAACTTTGATTTTTGAAGTGGAACTTATTGATTTTCTCAAATAAGTACGTTTCAGTAATATCTTGCATGGTCTCATCATACATTTCCCCTTCCCTAAATTTATGACCAAGATATAGTTTAGAAATTATTCTGGCAGGCAATAGACATCCACCCGGCAGTATTCTTTAAAACCTGCCCGCAGATAGAGACCGAACCCTTCTTTTGAAGATTGCAAAACACAATATTTGTAACCTGATGATTTTGAGTATCTTATTGACTCCAAAATTAAGGCCAGCGCAATTCCTTTGTTTCTGTATGCCCCAAGAGTTGTGACAAAATAAATTCCAGCAGTATTGCCCTGTAAAAACAAAAGAGTGGTGGCAACCGGCTGACCCATAAAGTAGGCAATAAATAATTTCTGCGATGAGCTTTCACGAAGATCAAATGATTCCACAAATGTATGATATTGTTTTCTTGTTTTCTGCGGCATTTTAAATCCCGCAAAAGATATATCCTCCCATATTTTTAGCTCTGCCTCATCTCTAACAAATGCTATTTCAATATCCTTACTTCTTCGCATAGTAAGCGGTATTGAATCCACATCCACCGCCAGACAGGGAATTGCTTCCAAATAATTAAAGCCTTCGCTTTGCAATATTTCTTTTGTTTTTTTTGACTGCCCGCAAGGGTAGACCCACCACCAGAAGGGCAGTTTTAAATCTTTATAATTCTTTTTTAATTGATTTACTATTTTGGCGTCTTTTCCCGCTAAAGGTTTTTCATTCCATACCCAATTGAGATCAGCAGTATCAATGCCTGTGTTCATGGAGCAAATTACTTCATCGCCGTTTATCGAAGAATTAAAACTTCCCCAATAGCGGCCAATGGCGAAAATATTATTCTCAATGATTTGAATTAAAGCCATTTACTTCTTCACAGGTGTTACTACATTTTGTTGTCGGGTTTAGAGGTGTCTTGTTTTGATGGATAATGTTGATAGTCTGTTTTAATCTTTGGATTATCGAAATCATCCTGCGACATTTTAGATATTGTTTCTGCTGCTATTATATCTAATTTCAATCTTTTAATTTTTGCTTCATAAGCAGGCAGAGCTTTTTTGTAACGCAGTCTTTGATTTTGTTCCATAAAAGGCTGATCTTTAAGCTCCTTCATTATGGAATCCCTATTGGCATTCACTTCTGCCAATACTTGTTTTAGTTGCTCGATTTTTTCGCCAACATCTTTATATTCCAGAGGCGATGATTTCCCCAGGTCCCTCTCTATTTTTTCCTGCATTATTGACTGACCGGCTTTCGGCAGGGAAGGTTTACCGAAAACTGCTGGATTCACTTCTTTGGGATTAAACACACCGATATCCTGCGCTTCTCTTTCAACAATTTTCTTCAGCTGTGATTGCAGGCACACATCAATAACAAAATCGCCGCATTCTGTCTGAAAGGGAATTACAATACTTGGGCCATGGATTACATGCCTGACCGTATGAGATTTACCAAAAATGACAGTTGGTATAGCCGCAAATACTTTTAAATTGTCCTTTTCCATCAGTTTGCGGGATGCCCCGGAAATCATGTTAGTCAGCTCTCCTACCGCATCCATAACTTCCTGATTAATTTCTTCATGAGATTCCCCGAGCATCTTGCTGATAATACCGATGATACATTGTTCACTAAATGTTAAAGCCAGAGAACCTATGGCATCCCCTGTCATGCCGATGATGCCGGAGACGTCTCCGTAGGCCGAATCATGGGTTTTGACAAATGGTTTTCCGGCAATCGGCTTGATGGACGCCATTTTACCTAATACTTCCTCTGTGCCATATAGAAATGGGTTGATAAATTTTACGTCCATAATTTATCCTCACATTAACGTTAATAGTTTTAACTCAAGCTACTCTCGCCATTCTTGTCCAACTGTAATTTTCCCAAACCGGATCAATATAACCTCTCTTTTGAACAGCAAGTTTTAACCCGCATTTTATTGCAAAATATCGATGAAATGCCAGGCTTGCCGTTAATTCCGGGTGAAAAACTGTTACTAAAATATCTTCACTTTCTGCCGCAGCTATATAATCGTCAATTTTCAGCAAAACATTAACTTTTTCACCAACTTTGATAATTTTGGGTGCCCGAATAAATGTCAAAGGTATCGGCTCCGGATCAACTGCCTTAATAAGCGCATCGCTCATAAAGCTATCCAGCTGGCTCCCGAAGCTGTTGCGCTCGACTTCTATGTCCATTAAACCAAGACAATTTTCTTCTCCAATAACTTTTTTGGCAAGCAAAACTGTCCCTGCGCACGTGCCCCATATTTTCAAGCCTCTATTATAATTAGCCAGCAATACTTCCTTTATTCCAAAAATATTCATCAAGCGACAAAGGCAGGAGCTTTCACCTCCCGGAATTATCAGGCCTGCCAAATCTTCAAAATCTTTTTTTTCTTTAACTCGTCTGTATGGAATTCCCAGCCGGTCTAAATGATCCAAATGTTCATGCACTCCGCCTTGCAAGTCCAGAACGCCAATTACTGATTTATTATCTTTCATCATCCGCACAGCCTAAATTACTTTTTTACCAGCCACGGCCCGCTAATATTTGCTCCGGTGGAATTTGCGCTATTTCGATGCCGGGCATAGCATCTCCTAGCCCCATCGATGCTTCCAGCACTTTTTGCGGATCATTAAAATAGGCAGTAGCTTTGACTATTGCCCGCGCCCTCAATTGCGGATTTGACGATTTAAAAATGCCCGAACCGACGAAAACACCATCGCATCCCAATTGCATCATTAAAGCCGCGTCGGCAGGTGTGGCAAGTCCGCCAGCAGCAAAATTAACTACCGGGAGTCTTCCCAATTCTTTAATTTTAAGCGCCAGTTCATAAGGTATGCCATTGGTTTTCGCAAAACCGGTGACTTCTTCTATCGGCATTTGAGCCAATTGACGAATCTCGCGGTTCATTGTTCTCATATGTCGAACAGCCTCTACAACATTGCCAGTCCCCGCTTCACCTTTTGTGCGGATCATTGCCGCGCCTTCGGCTATCCTTCTTACCGCCTCGCCAAGATTACGTGCGCCACAAACAAAAGGAATGTTAAATTTTCTTTTATCGATATGACATTCTTCATCAGCCGGTGTCAGCACTTCACTTTCATCTATATAATCTATCCGCAATGCCTCCAAAAGCTGCGCTTCCACAAAATGACCGATTCTGGCTTTTGCCATCACCGGTATTGATACCGCTTTCTTGATTTCAGCAATCATTGCCGGATCGGACATGCGGGCAACACCTCCGTCCTTGCGAATATCGGAAGGCACTCGCTCCAGAGCCATAACAGCCACAGCCCCGGCTTCCTCAGCCAATTTTGCCTGTTCAACATTTGTTACATCCATAATGACGCCGCCTTTTAACATTTGCGCCAGTTGGACATTTAATTCATACCTTTTTGCATCCACTTTAATTCTCCTCCTAACTTGATTACGTTATTATAATACTTCATAAGTGTATTGCCTAGTAAAATTAATTATTAAACTACCATAGCAACCTTGTTTTAATTTTTTGTTCAGACAGATATTTTTTTATTTCGGAAATTGAATATGTCCGGTAATGAACCATGGAGGCAATCAAAGCCGCGTCAGCTCTTCCTTTGGTCAATACCTCCGCCAGATGTTCGGGCTTTCCTGCACCACCTGAGGCGATGACCGGAATGCGAACATTATCGGATATAAGAGCGGTTAAATTCAATTCATATCCTTCCTGCGTGCCATCGGCATCAATCGAATTTAAACATATTTCACCGGCGCCGAGTTTTTCTGCCTCCTTTGCCCACCAAAGAGCATCAATTCCTGTATATTTTCGGCCTCCATGGATGACTATTTCGTAACCGGACGGTATCTTTTCAGTTATGCCTACTTTTTTAACATCCATCCCCAGCACAATGCATTGGCTACCGAACGCTTTTGCCCCCTGAGCTATTATTTCCGGATCATTAACAGCAGCGGAATTTACACTTACTTTTTCCGCGCCTGCCAGAATCACCCGACGCATGTCTTCCAGATTGCGGATACCACCGCCCACAGAAAAAGGAATAAATATAGTCTGCGCGACACGCTTCACTACGTCAATCATAATATCGCGTCCTTCAGACGAAGCCGTGATATCATAAAAGACAATTTCATCCGCCCCCTGTTCATAGTATTCCCGCGCGACTTCCACAGGATCGCCAATGTCAACGTTGGCCTTGAATTTGATTCCTTTGGTGAGTCTGCCATCGCGCACATCCAGGCAAGGAATGATTCGTTTCGAGATCATTGCCCCTCCCAGCGGCAGAAATTTCGCAAAATCTGCAAACCCGGCCTGCCGCTTTTTTCCGGATGGAATTGCATCGCCACAAGATTCCTTACTGCCAGAACTGAACAAAATTTTATTCCGTAATCTGTTAGGCCCAAAACGGCTCCCTCACCGGATGGAGCAGGATAATAAGAATGCACAAAATAAAATTCCGCCGCAGGCGATATGTCCTGAAACACCGGATGGCTTCGCTTAAATTCAACGCTGTTCCAGCCCATGTGCGGGATCTTCAATGTCTGACCTGCGGAAGCTAAATGATCAGGGAGGCGCTTTGTAGAACCGGCGACCAGCCCAACGCATTCAGTATCGTTTTCTTCTGAGTGATCCAAAATAATTTGCGCACCCAAACATATTCCCATTAGCGGTTTGCCTTGACCTATCCAATTTTTTAGCCAACCCTCTAGTTTCTTTTCCCGGAGGTTCACCATAGCATCACCTGCGGCACCGACTCCCGGGAAAATGACGTGACTTGCCGTATCCAGCTTTTTGATATCATCAGTTATCAGAAAAGTTTCGCCGATATTTTGCAACGCTCTGGCAACACTTGTCAGGTTTCCTGCTTTATAATCTATAATTGCAATCATAATTAAGCAGCCTTGGGCTTATGTTTTCTACTTTCTTTTTCCAGTTCCTTGTTGAGTACATATTTAATAAATGCCTGATATGGCATATCAATATTTGTCGCGTAAGCCTTTATTTTATTGAACAAATTAATTGGCAAACGTATGCTCACCACTTTTGTCGGCGGTTCCACCGGCATCTTAAAACCTAAATCTTTCAAAGATTTTGGTTTAGTTTTGTCAATGAAATATGTTGTGTCATGTTCATCATACAATTTAATTTCTTTAAGTCTGGCTTTCATAAATATTACGCTCCTTTTTGGATGCCTTGCGTGCTGATATGATTCGAAATTTTTTATTACGTATTGTGAAGGCAATCATTAAAGTGTTGTTGTATGCGCTTCTTGCGTAACAAATATATCTTGCTTCCTCCGAGGAGTGCTCAATATCATCAAAAATAATAATCTTTGCATCGTAAAAAGCAGATTGAGCCTCCAGCACTGATATTCCATGCTTCTCCTCATTTTTCTGAATATTCCATTGATCCCAATCGAACTTAACTTCTTCCATGTTTGACTATATGCACAAACTCTGCCGTAGTGTCAAGCAATACATGAGAGTCCAGTACATAACAGTTGTTGCTCTTGAGGTGGAGCAAGCTTTTTGATTGCAGAATAACCATGTACTTTTTATTGTGAAACTCCAATTCCGCAAGCGCAGCGGAGGGTTTCATACCCGTGATTATCCCTTATTTTTTATGTAGCATTGTCCCTGATAGCTGTCCCGTCTCTCCAATTCTTTATTGATCGAGTTTAACACATCTAATTTATTTTTTGCCCAGTCAGGCGCAAGGAATATATCGCGATAGCCATCGGCGGTCAGGCGCTGAATAACTATTCGCGGCGGCAGGATTTCGAGAACATCGCAAACCAATGATACATAGTTTTCTTTTGTGATCATTTTTACATCGCCTTTTTTATACATTTCTCCCAAAACGGTACCTTCCAAAGCAAGCATTGAATGAATTTTAATTCCATGAATAGGCAAAGTGGCCAGAGCCCTTGCCGTTGCCAATACATCTTCATCACTTTCTCCCGGCAAACCGATAATAATGTGAACACAAATGTTAATGCCGGTTCCTTCCATTGCTTTCACGGCCTCGAAGAATTGCTGAAAATTATGCCCCCGGTTGAGGAGCTGCAAAGTTCTGTCGGATATCGACTGCAAACCCAGCTCGACCCAGACATGATATTTTTTTGCATATCCCTCTAATAGCTCTATAACATCCAGCCCGAGACAATCCGGCCTTGTGCCAATGGAAAGGCCGACAATATCTTCCTGATCGAGCGCTTCATCATAGATTGCCTGCAACTTTTCAACCTGCGCGTAAGTATTGGTAAACGTCTGAAAATAAGCAATATATTTAGAGGCCTGCGCGGAGTAATACTTTTTCCCGCTTACAATCTGACTGGCAACAGACGGCAGTTCACCTTTTTGACGCAATTTGGAACCTCGTCCATCACAATAAATACAGCCGCCCACAGCAATATGCCCATTCCGATTAGGACAGGTAAATCCCGCGTCAATCGATATTTTATGGACATTACAGCCGAACATGTTTTGCCAATAACTCTTCAGATCATAGTATCTTTTGTTTGTGAAACTCCAATTCCGGTAGCGAAGCAACCTAAAGGTCATCTGCGACGTATCGGAATTGGCAAGTTGAACAATCCCGCCAAGAAACTGTGTCACAATGTCTAATGGAGGCAATGCAATGTAGGCCGGGTCACCTGACCCGGCGATATTCGTTTCGCCACGTGGGGTCACGTGGCCTACAATTTCACGTTCGCAAGAACAAAAACCAATTGCGACACAGTCTCCAAGCGGAGGGCGTACCTCAACGCAAGTTTCGGAATCATTTTCCAAAGCTTGCGTTCGTGGTTCATGCCCGTGGTTGGTTTTCCAAAAATCAGGTTTCGCCAAAATAACCTCTTTTTTGTTGTGTTTTTAGTTTATACCATGTAGCTATCAAACATTAAAAGGTTGATTTATCGAGTATAATACCAAGTAAGATTTCAAAAATTTATATTTTATTTTTGAAAGCAACTTGGTATTACTAATATTAGAAGTAGTTTAATAGCATTTGCACACTTTCAAGGCAACGTCGTTTTTGGAGTAAAAGTTGATAGATAATTATGACATTTTAGTAATCGGTGGTGGTCATGCCGGCTGCGAGGCAGCTCTGGCGGGAGCCCGCATAGGTTGCCGGACAATTTTGTTTAATATCAGTTTGGATTCAATAGCGCTCATGTCCTGCAATCCGGCAATTGGCGGCCTGGCTAAAGGGCAGTTAGTCAAGGAAATTGATGCCTTGGGCGGTGAAATGGGGAAAATCGCTGATAAAACTGCCGTGCATTTCCGCATGCTCAATGCCTCTAAAGGCCCTGCCGTTCATTCTTCCCGCGTTCAGTGCGACAAGCAATTATACCGCTTAACCATGAAGGTAACCCTGGAGAATCAGGAAAATCTGCAAATAAGACAAGGTATGGTAGAGAGCCTGGTGATCGAGGGTAACGAAATAAAAGGAGTGGTTGATCAAACCGGCTATTTCTATAGCGCAAAAAAAGTTATCATTACTACCGGGACTTTTTTAAACGGACTTGTACATATCGGTGCTTCTCAAACAGCCTCGGGACGCGCCGGAGAGCTGGCCTCAATTGGGCTTGCCGCCTGTCTGAAGCAATTAGGTTTTGAAATAGGCAGAATGAAAACAGGAACACCGCCTCGTCTGCGGGCTTCCTCTATTGATTTTACAGGACTGGAGCGTCAGGATAGCGATCCCGAACCACTGCCATTTTCTTTTACTACTAAACAATTGCGGATGGAGCGCCTGCCTTCCTACTTTACCGCGACATCCGCTGAAACTCATCGCCTGATCCGTGATAATATTCAATCTTCTCCACTTTATGCCGGTGCAATTAAAGGAATCGGCGCCCGCTATTGCCCGTCTCTGGAAGATAAAGTTATGAGATTCCGGGAGCGCGAAAGCCATCCTGTTGTGCTTGAGCATGAAGGACTCGATACTCAGGAAATTTATGCCAAAGGTTTAGGCAACAGCCTGCCTCTGGAGCTGCAATATCAAATAGTGCGCAGTGTACCGGGACTTGCGCAGGCCGAAATTATGCGGCCGGCTTATGCTATTGAATACGATTTTGTCCAGCCGACGCAGCTTAAACCCACACTGGAGACAAAATTAATTAGAGGCCTGTATCTTGCCGGACAAATCAATGGAACTTCCGGCTACGAAGAAGCGGCGGCACAAGGCCTATGGGCAGGGATTAATGCCGCACAAGCCCTGAAGGGAGAGCAACCATTTATTCTCGATAGATCAGAAGCATACATCGCAGTCTTGATTGATGACCTGGTTACCCGTGGTGTTGATGAACCTTACCGCATGTTCACATCCCGCGCGGAATACCGGCTTATTCTGCGAGAGGACAACGCCACTATTCGTCTGATGGGGAAAGGCGTTGAGCTGGGGCTGATTGGCAACGATCACTATTTGTCCCTCCAAGATAAAATGCGCCAGATTCAGCAGGGCATCGAGAGACTCAAGGCAACACCGGTTAAGCCTTCACCGGAAGTTAACGAGCATCTGGCAAAAATCCCTTCACCGCTGCTGAATAACTCCACAACTCTGTACGGCCTTTTGAAAAGACATGAAATTTCTTATGATGCTTTAGCCGGCTTTCCCGGGTGGAAGGAAGAAAACTCTCCCTTTGTTAAAAAGCAAATCGAAATTGAAATTAAATATGAAGGCTATATCAAACGGCAATTTGATTCCGTGAAAAAATTAAAAGATCAGGAAAAAAAGAAAATCCCCCTGAATTTTGATTATTCCTGTGTACCCGGCCTTTCCAACGAATTGAAAGCAAAGCTTGCCAAAGTAGCGCCACAAACTCTCGGACAAATGGAGCGGATCCCAGGAATGACTGAAGGCGCCATCTCTGCCGTATTAATTATGATTAAAAAAATGGATATGCATTATAAATAGAGATGGGTTAAAATTTAACCGCTCTGCATTATCCGCCGCACTCTTTCGAGTTCCTGCTGATTATCCACTTCCACAGAATCGTGCGGCGTCAGAACAACTTTAATTTTGTAACCGTATTCCAGCGCGCGCAATTGTTCGAGGGCTTCTAACTTTTCCAGCTTTCCTTCGGGCAGTTTGGTAAAGACATCCAGGAAATCCCGGCGGTAGGCGTAAATGCCGTGATGCTTGTAGTAATCAGCTTTGAGTTTTTTATCGCGCACAAAAGGAATCGTCGCCCGCGAAAAATAAAGAGCGAAATTTTGAGAATCGAGGACAACTTTAACCGCGTGGGGATGGGTTATTTCTTCTTCCAGAATAATTTTGTAAATTAATGTGGACATGACAATGGCCGGATCATCAATTAAAGGCTGGATAACTTCATCCACCTGCACCGGCTCAAAAATAGGCTGATCTCCCTGGATGTTGACAACAATGGCATCAGCTGCGAGATTAAGTGTTTTAACGGCCTCTGAGATTCTGTCTGTGCCGGAGCGGTGTGTTATTGCCGTCATGATCGCGTTGCCGCCGAATTTTTTTACAGCGGCAAATATTCGTTCATCATCGGTTGCCACCGCCACATAAGGTACTGCTTTGGCTTGTGCCACCCGTTTATAAACATGCTGGATCATCGGCTTGCCGCAAAGATCAGCCAGAGGCTTACCGGGAAAACGGCTGGATTCATAACGTGATGGGATTATACAAACAATATCTCTTTTCATTATTTTAGCTCCGTAAAGTTATCCAAGATCGGCAAGCAAAACGGCATTCCCCAGCTTACCAGCCTTTTTCATGTATGCCGCATCCGCAGTTACCAACGTCCCTGTCAGCTCAAGCGCTATGACATGATAGACTGCATCATAGAACGTTACCCCGCAATCAGACATGATAGATAGTGTGCGCTGGGCGATCAACGGAGTTATCGGCGCTTCTTCAATACGGTATTCAATAAGCATCTTCATAAATTGGGCGGCCTTATCGGGCATATTCCTTCCAATAATATTGCCTACTTCGTAGAGCCAGAGAGAGGGAAGAACAAGATCGCATTTCCCATTAACCCAACTATTCAGAAGCATTAACGCTGCATCGCTATCAGCTTCTTTTGCCGCGTTAAAAACCCACTTCAGAATGACGGATGCATCAGGAACATAGAGATTATTTGTGGCCATCTTATATCCTCTGTCTGTCCTGGGCTAACTCGGAGTGCAGTTTTTTTCCGGTTGTCTTCGGAGTTTGCAAGCGAAGATCTAAAAGACGATTAGTAATGCTTTTACGGCGCTGTAATGCCAGTTCGTGAATAATGGCTTGGGTAACAACCTTGCTTCTTTGCCCGGAAGGGACGAGCTTTTCCAACTCGTCAGCAACGTCGTTTTCAATCATGAAGTTCAATTTTCTAGAATTCTGTGCCATAAACTACCTCCATAATATGGGTTATATTTGTAAGTATATATTATGGCGATGATGCTGTCAAACTACTTTTTAAAAGGTATATCATTTTCCCAAATGCTGGTCGGCCTGCTGCAAGTGATTCACTACATAATCCCGTACGGAATCTTCCAGTGATGAAAACTTAACAGGGCATCCCGCGGCTTTGAGCTTATCTATTTTTGCCTCGGTAAAGTACTGGTACTGATTGCGCAATGATTCCGGCATCTCAATATATTCAATATTAGTTTTGAGTCCCATGGCGGTAAAGACTGCTTTGATCAAATCATTCCAAGTTCTTGCCTTCCCTGTTCCCAGGTTAAAAATGCCGTTTGCCGCCGGATTATTAAAAAGCCACCACATAACGTCGATGCAGTCTTTGATATAAACAAAATCACGCAATTGGCCGCCGTCAAGATATTTGGGCAGATAGGATTTGAAAAGCTTCACCTTGCCCGATTCCTTAATCTGATGAAAGGCTTTGAAGATAACGCTGGTCATATCTGCTTTGTGGTATTCGTTGGGGCCAAATACATTGAAAAATTTAATTCCGGCAATTTTATCTTCCACTTGATTCTTTAGCGCCCATAAATCAAAAACCTGTTTGGAATAGCCATACATATTGATTGGCTTAAGTTCATTAATTTTGCTGTGGTCATCGGAAAAGCCCTGGTTTCCATCGCCATAAGTTGCCGCAGAGCTTGCGTAAATATAGCGAATGCCGCGCTGAAGCGCCCACACAGCCAATGTTTTGGTGTAGAGATAATTGTTATTCCAGAGATAATCCGCGTCGCGCTCTGTTGTCGATGAACATGCTCCCATGTGCACAATGGCGCTGACATCAAAAGGTACCTGATCATCGCAAATCAGCCGTAAGAAATTGTCTTTATGAATGTAATCGGCAAAACGAAGGTTGACCATATTTTTCCACTTAGCATCGGTACCCAGGCTATCAACTATTACAATATCATCGATACCTTCCTGATTAAGGCGCCAGACAAAAGCGCTACCGATAAACCCAGCGCCACCTGTAACAACTATCATATCTTTTACTCCTTCAATTTTTAAACCCTTCATATCTATTTAATACTGAAAAGAAATACTGTCAATAAAGAAATTCCTGTTTTTTCTTTATTGAAGCAACTGTGGTTCATTATTAAGAGTGAGAACGCTACAGGATGGGTCTGCCTTAATCATCATAAAATTAACCTGTCTGCCGGTTACCCCACCGGAGCCGCGATGCGAGAAAAACATATCCTGATTACAGGTAGTGCAGTAACCGGAAACTTCAATATTGCCCTCCGGAATCCCTGCCGCCAGAATCTGCCGACGGTTGGCTTCGGGCAAATCCAGCATCCATTTGTCTTTTTTCTTACCCTGCTGCAAAAAGAACTCAGAATTACTTAGCTTGCGAAAAGCATCCGCCGTGGTCGAATCAACCTCGTAACAGCATTTTCCTATTGATGGACCAATTGCCACCAGAATATCTTGCGGCTGGCAGCGGTATTGATTCTGCATCAAACTGATGACTTTGGCGCTGATTTCCAGCGCGGTACCCTTCCAACCGGCATGGACAACAGCAATCACTTTTTTCACTGTATCTACAATAAATACCGGCACGCAGTCCGCCGTTTTGATGCAGATTGCCAGGTTTGTGCGGCTTGTAACAATTGCGTCATAACTGAGTTCATCGCTTGACGAAAAATAGCTACCATGTTGTTTGATGACAAAAATCGCGTCGCCGTGCACCTGATTGACAACCAGAAATTGCTCCAGCGGGATGGCAAAAGCCGTGGCCAAACGATCCCAGTTAGACAAAACCCGAAATTCTTCATCACCTTCACGGAAACTCATATTGAGGCTTTTATAATCGTCCTGCGATGAGCCACCGCGCCGCGTGCAAAAAGCGTGTTCCAGAAAATCACATCTCAAAAGAGGAGATTGCAGATATTCAATGGTCTTCTTTTTTTGAAGAGAAAACATCTTTGATCACCTCATACCAAGTCGCTGTTTAACATTAAAAAAACTGATTAACCGGGCATAATACCAAGTAAGCTTTCAAAAATTAATAGTTTATTTTTGAAAGCAACTTGGTATTAGCTGCTCTTTCCAGTTAGTCGAACCGGAATCAAAAATATCGGGACTGCGGCTGATGCGGAATTGCTCGCAAAGATTGCTTAAATCCAGCGGCATATCGGTAGTAAATACCATCCTCTCTCCGCTTACTGGATGAATAAAGGATAGCTTTGCGGCATGCAGAACCTGCCGAGTTAAAGCTTTTAGCTGTTTTTTCAGTTCGGGATTGGCAATGCTGCGCATTCTATTTGTCGCGCTGCCATAAACAGCATCACCAACAACCGGATAGCCGCGATCGGACAGATGCACCCGAATCTGATGAGTGCGTCCGGTTTTGATCTCCACATCCAGCAAAGTAGCCATGCCGTATCGTTCGCGCACCTTCCAGAGAGTAAGGGCATCTTTCCCCCGCTTGCTTTTTGTGGACATCTTTTTACGGTCAGTAGTATGCCTACCCACAGGCAGAACTATTTCTCCGCTATTGCCTTTTATATCACCCCAGACCAGTGCCCGGTAGACTTTATGAACATCATGCTTTTCAAACTGGGAGGATAGGTTTCGATGCGCGTCGTCGTTTTTGGCGGCAACAATCAGGCCGGAGGTGTCTTTATCCAGACGATGGACAATGCCCGGCCGCACCACGCCACCTATTCCCGATAGATCGTGGCAGTGGAAAAGCAGCGCGTTGACCAGTGTGTTTTCATAATTGCCCGGCGCCGGATGCGTAACCATCCCGGCAGGCTTATTGATGACAATAATTGCCGTGTCCTCATAAACAATATCTAGAGGAATATCCTGAGGTGCAGCAATGCCCTCAACCACCGGCTTTTGTTTTAGAACGATAACGTCACCGTTATTGAGCAATTGACTGACCTTGGGCGCTTTGCCGTTAACCAGAACATCACCTTCTTCAATAGCGTGCTTGACCTGTGAGCGGGAAAGCGCGGCATGATTCGCGGCCACAAAGACATCGAGCCTTTGGCCTTCATGATCTTTATTCACCACAAAATTTATTTCAGTTGGTTGCTCAGTTTCGATGGACAAATCATTCCTCCATTCGTCATTGCGAGGAGCGCCGCGCACTCCGTGGCAATCTCTCCTCTTGTGTCATTACCCAACTCATTGCCCGGCGGATGCCTGGGCGATTGGGCAATCCAGTTTTTCCTTTTCTCCTCTTTTACTCGTGCCCTCGCCTTTTCTCTTTCCACATGCAGGTATTCATGGAATTCGCAGGGTGATACAGCATTGGTAAGGGTTAGCGGAAGTTCCCACTTAAATAGAACCGTCCCCATTATTACCATTATTCTGGTTCTTATCATCCCCATTGCCTGCTTGGCTATGAGGTTGGTTTATCTTTTTCCGCTAAAATTCTCTTGGCATCTCTTAAATCAATTTTTGCATGGTGACCATGCTTTTCTAATAGATGCAATAAATTTGAACCGCTTAATAATGTAATCGGCTTGCCCTTTGCAAACTCATAAGCATCGGAGCCATAATCTGCTGTTGATACAAGTATACCTTTTGTTGCTCCTTCATTTAATACTGTTCCATATAAATCGCGAACAGCCGAAACACTGACTGTATTGGTATATCGCTTGGCTTGGATGACTATTTTGCCACCCCGAATAGGGTCTGGATCAAATGCAATAGCATCAACCCCGCCATCTCTGCTTGCTTGAGTTACTTTTACTTCACCGCCATTTACTTGAAATTCCTGTTCAAACAATTCTCGGATCAAATGTTCAAAATCCTCCCAATCCATGGCAGCGAGATTTGTAGTATTATCAATCCCATTCGTAACATTATATCCATCCACAAATCGTTTGTCTTCTCTGCTTATCTGTAAAAGCGGTTGTACTGGAGTCAAACTGCTTAGTTTGCTACTGGCAACACCCTTTAGATATTTGAAACAAGCTTTAGGATCAACATTGGATAAATTAATTTTTAAAAACTCATTCTTCTTTACCTGTGTAGTAACAATACAATGTGTTTCCTCGTTGCCAGTTGCCTTATTAACAGATTTAACCCATCCGTTGAATGAAATCGCATCAATAGCCTCAACTGCATCAGCTTTAAATATTTCGTGTAATGATCGGAGTGTGATTTTATACGTGGCGTCATCAAACATTTTATTAAATTGGGACTCAGAAATATGATATTCCTTTAACTCATTGTTTGATGCAATGTATTTTACTTCTTTTACTTTAGGAAAACGTTCTAAGGAGGGCAATTCATATTCAATAATTAATATCTTATTCTCCGGATTGTACTCTAATTCAAAATTCTTTAGGAATGTATCTGGATACTTAGAGTTATTTAGTATCATTTCGCAATATTGAATTACTGCATCTGTGTTTTTGTGAAAGTAACTTTCTTTGAGTTTCTCAATTTTGTCGTTAAACTCCTTTTGATTGTTGTTGTATGCTTCCTTCTCCCTTTCCCAACCTTTTACGAGTACGTCAATGCTTTCATTAAAGCGCTCAGTAACTGTCTGTTTTTCTTCTTCAAACTTTTTTTGTTCTTTTTCGTATTGCTCTTTAAGATTAGAGTTAAAAGAATTTGTTTCATCAACTGATTTTTGCCAAGCGGCTATTGCGTCTTGATACCGTGCGGTTATTGCTTCTTGTTCACATGCTTCATTTTGTATAATAATCTCTCCTAAGTCGTCTGGAATCAGCTCTCCTCTCTCGTTTCGAATTACTTCAAGCTGTGTTGGTACGTAAACTACTGTTTCCCGCTTTTGGGGCAGCTCTCTATAAGCTGGCCTTACTGGTATTGCTATTTTGCTAAGCCTTTCCTCCATAATAAATTTTGGATTGGGAACTTTAAACTCTTTCGTGTCCTTAAGTGAATCCCAGTTTACTGTATTGTCAATGCCAAGAGCATAAACAAGCAAGTTGTCAATTTGTTTTCGTTTCTCTTGTGCATCTCCAGTTTGTTCTTCCGCATTGTTCTTGCGACAAATTATTGCCCACCGCTCATCCCACTTTTTGAATTGGGCTGCAACTTTATTGTCACGCCGTTCCTTCTCCATGTCCTTTATCTCACAGGAAGTCCCAAGGCCGAGATGGCCTATTTTAGCTACCCAAGGATCACTCCACCCAGCACATCTGGTATCACTGTAGTGAAGGTTTTCAAAATTCTCTTTCGTTGGCACCGCAGATAAACTATTTACTGTTGTCTTAGTTTTTTCATCCATGGCTTAAAACCTCCGCATACCTATAAATTCCTGAAACGCGAAAATGCATGTGTAATCTGGGAACATCCAGTTATTTTCGTAAACCAGTATGGTATCCCCAGATTTCCCCCAGATCAAGCATGGCGTTGACCTCTCGCCTGCCGGTCAAAACCTCGCCATGATCGGTGACCCTCTTCTTTGAGATAACTTGCTTTTCCATCAATTCCGTATCCATATTTTCATCGGGCTCACGAAAAGCTGAGCCGGAGCATCCCAGAGGGCTGCGATCGGCTATAGCGGTTGGTTCATTTCTTTCTATCTTCGTTTAGTATTGTCCCTCTAATTTCCTTATGTTCAGAATCTGTAACCCATTTTGTTTTCAGTTCTGTAGGCGGTGCGGGGGCTGGTTTTTCTTCTTCTTTCTTTGCATCATCTGATTGATCTTTTTCTGTCATGGTAAACTCCTTTGCTAAATATAATATGTTGTAAGTAAGACAATAAAAATGGAAACGATTATTATAGCGCTCGCAATACAAAGCTGATTGACAAGGAAAAGCCTTTTAACGAGAGCTTTGTTTATTTCATCATAGAGAGCAATAATTTCAACTAATTTATTTTTTATTAGTTCTGTTGATTCTTCTTCACTTTTTGACACTAATATATCCCAACTATCGATAGGATCAAATTCTGGTCTTGTTTTTGGTTTGTAGTTGTTATGAAGTTTAATTATAGAAATTATAAACAAAACTATATAACTTATAACTAGAATATAGTTTATTATTGATAGCATTTGCTTTCCATTAAAAATGATTAATAAACCTTTGCTGAAAAGCAATGGTTCTATAACTAAAAAGGCAGCGAAAAAAATACCACTAATTGTATAATACCCAATTGATTTGCTCTCCAATCGATCCCTTCGAGCAATCTCCATTTGATATTTGTCATATATTTTTTCAAGTAATTCCTTTTTATCCATATTCATTTTCCTTTAGCTCTTTCTGATTACATATTTAAGGTTTAAATTCCTTTGGCCCGTATGGTAAACCTAACAATAATTAGATTGATCCGTATAACACACCGAATTTTGGTTCCCTGTCCGCATAACACGCCATTAGAGCGATTACCAAAAACGCGATCGGTTTATTCAGGGGACATCACATCTAATTCAGATTCTCTGCCTTTTCTTACTCCCACACCACCCGTATTTGGAATGCCCACTTAAACGCATGTCACTATTTTTTATATAAGCCCGGCCAAAAATCTCCCCGCTGAAAGAATCCTTCCCCCTTTTTCAAGCAAGTCAACTTTATCCTTTTTTACAACCTGATAAATATAGGGAATTGACAGCTTGTCCCGGAAATAGAGGAGGTTCGGGGATAAAGCAGTATCATTTAGTTTTACTTCCACGGCAAACCAGGGCTTGCCGTCAATGGTCACGAGAAAATCCACTTCCCGTTTATCCACATCTCTTAAATAAGAAAGTTCGGCGCGGTAGCCCTCGTGATCAGTTATGAAATGCACGAACTTCAGAAGGTGTGAGGCTACTAGGTTCTCAAAACGGCTGGCTTCATCATTCACCTCGGACCAGTCCCACAGATAAAGTTTCGGCTCTTTTTTAAGCGAACGGATTTTCTTTGAAGCAAATGGGTAGATCCGGAAGTGATAATAAAATGCTTCCAGAATATCCATCCAGTGGGTAACTGCGCGATGGCTGACTTCCAGGTCTTCCCGGATGGAGTTGAGCGACAGGCTCGCGCCAACCTTTGCTGGCAGTATGTCGCTTAAGAGTTTCATGTTGCCGATATCTCTAATTGCTTCTATACCCTGAATGTCTTCCCGAAACATCCTTTCAACTTTCTCATTGTGCCAGCGTCTGAGCTGCCTGGGGTTCTGTTTGGTGAATGGTTCGGGAAAACCTCCGAAGGTATCGAGCGCACTCAAGGTCTCCTGATAAAAATCCCGGTCCAGATTTAATTCGCCGAGTACTGAGTATGCGCCGGATACACCCTCAATTTCGGCCAGAGTGAAGGGGTGCAGGCGGTAGTAATGATACCTGCCCTGTAGAGAATCGCCGCCTCTGCGGTAAAGGTCCAGCCGCGCGCTGCCCGTAACGAGAAACTGGAATGTCTCTTTGTGTTTGTCGTATTCTCCCTTGATGAGTCCCTTCCACTGTCTGTACTTGTGAATCTCATCAAAGATGAGAAGTTCTGTATCGCTTGGCCAGATTGCAGCCATGATCGTCTTTCGGTCAGCCCGGTTGTCCCAATTGAAGTAGGCAGGGTTTTTGAAGGAAGTTCCCACAAAATTACGGCAAAGGGTAGTCTTGCCCACCTGGCGCGGACCGCCCACAAAGACCATCTTGTCTTTCAGATCATCCAAAATATACTGTGTGAGATATCGTTCTTTCAGCATGTGTGTATTATACATGATTTTTGCCTGAAAGCAAAATAATTAGCGTATTTTTTTGCTTTCAGGCAAAAAAGTTAGGCAATTCATTTAAAGCTAGATCACTATAATTCTTTGGATAATTGGTGATAATTTGTCAAACCCTGTCGTAATCCGTCAACAATAAAGCCAAACTCATCTTGGGTAAACGTGCGCAAATCAATCAGGATTTCATCTTTATCCACGCGGACAATTATTGGCACTTCCAATGTGCGAAGTTTTGCTTAGGTGTTCTGGGGACATAACACCTAATACAGGTTCTCTGCTTTTTCTTCCTCCCACACCCTGAATTCGCAACCATAGCGCAACAAGGTAAGCGAGCAAACACTAAATTGTTATCCAGCCTTAATTTTCAGATCCCCTTCGATATAGCGATGGATTATACCGGAAATGAGCGTTTGGTAAGGGATTCCCATTTCCATTGCTTTTTTCTGGATGCCCATGAAGTCATGATCATAAAGGCGGATCGTAATACTCCTGTTTTTTTTAAATGTGGTATCGGCTGCTGTTTTGATTGACTCAATCTCTTTTTTTGATGGAGTAGCAAGCTTCATTTTTCCGCTCTCCAGTGCATCAAGAATATATTTTTCTTCTTTGTCATATTTCATGTTAAATCCCTCGTCCATCTATACTCTAACGGCCTCATTTTTCGTTAGGTATTTTCTACGCTAATTTCCTATAAAGATCAAATAATTATTCTGTCACGACCTGAAAAAGGACATGTCGCCGCGTGAGGGCACGCGGCCTACAACAAAACGAGAAGATATCAAATTGTAGGCCGTGTGCCCTCACACGGCGGATTCGCTGATGAGCATCATTAACTACACGGCAAGACACTATATCTCCCGGGAGAGTCTTCGGGAATTTCTTGACAAAGAAATCGTACCCATGTTGAAGGGTGGGAAGATGCGGGTATTATTTCCGCGGTAATGATGGTATACATGTAACAGAAACAGCAGGCATCAGAAACAGATTAAACTTCCGAGGTGAAAATATGTCAGATAAATTTCAAGTTGTAGTTGCAGGCGCCGGTCCGGGCGGGTGCATATTCGCCAGAGACCTGGCAAAGGCAGGCATTGATGTAACGGTTTATGAAAAAGGCGATTATGAGACTCTCGGCCATGACTGGTCCGACGCAATGGAGAGATCCGCCCTTGCAGAGACAGGTTTCGATGCACCTTTTGAAGGTTCAAAAAATACCGGCGCGCTTGTGAAAGCAAAAGATTCGGCAGGAATTGTCACAGGGATTTATGAACAGCACGCCTACCCCCAATTGGATGTTTGGTCGCCGGACTATTCCAGTAGAAAGATGGTTGATTTTCGGTATGTCACTACCGATCGGAGGGCTTTGGGCAAACTCCTTGTCGATCAGGCAAAAACGGCCGGCGCAAAATTCATGTTTCGGCATGAAGTGCTTGATCTGCTTTGGTCAGGAGGTATTGGCCTCGGAGACATCGAGGTAAAAGGAATCGTTGTAAAAGACAGCGGCACAGGTGAAACCAAAAGCGTTCAGGCGGACATAGTCGCGGACGATACCGGATTTCACGCGGTATTAAGAACGAAACTGCCTGAAACCACAGGTATTGCCAGAAAGTTTTCCAGTGATGAATTCGCCATGGTTTACAGGACAGTTCGAAAAAGGGACAAAAACAAGATTGACCCGGTCAGTGATCATTACCGGTACGGCTATAATACTGGCTATCAGTGGCTTCAGTATTTGAATGAAGACGAGATAGATACCGGAGCGGGCGTTCGGCATGACCCGAAAAATCCTGACCCGAAAGACATTGTCTCGGAATTCATTTCAAGGCATCCTTCGATTTCGAGTGAAGTTGTTCGTGGTGGCGGAGGCCTTTGCCTTGTCGGAAGATCACCTGCAAGCCTCGTGGCCAAGGGATTTGTCGTGATAGGCGATGCCGCATCGCAGACAATCCCGATGACAGGCTGTGGCGCAGGCGGCGCAATGGTGGGAGGTAAATACGCGGCGGAGGCTGTACTGGCTGCGGCGCAGAAAGGAAAGACCGGATGTGACGCATTGTGGGCATACAATTTCAAGTGGTTTGCAGGCTCGAAAAGGGGTGCCAACTACGCAGGGCTAAATGCAATAAGAAATATCCTGCAGAATCTGACTCATGATGAAATTTCATTTTTATTCCGGCAGGATATTTTTAGTAATGAGATGCTGACAAACTCGATCAACGGCATATTCACAATGCCCGACTTGCCGACAATGGTTAAAACGCTTGCCTGTGGCATAACAAGACCGGGCATTCTGCTAAAGCTCAATGCGGCAACAACCGCAGGCACAAAGATATTCAAACACTACATGGCATATCCGGGCACATGGGACGCCAATGTATTTGAAGTCTGGAGATTAAAGGCTGATCAGCTTTTTGCGGCAACAGCTAAATAGTTTTGGTCATTCCATCCATAAGTATGATATGGATTATCAAAATGCGAGTAATGATGACCTCTCAAAAAGTCGGGAACCTCGTTTTGTCATTCCGGACTTGATCCGGAATCCAGTTTTTTCAATGAGTTCTGGATACCGGCCTTCGTAACCTAAAGGTCATCTGCGACCGGTATGACGATATTTGGACTTTTTACGAGACCTTCAGTCATGACCAATAGGAAAAAAGGGGATACTCATCTCTATGGATAAAATAATCATAACTGCCGCGCTTACCGGCGGAATTCATACTAAAGAAGTGAACCCGGCACTGCCCGAACAACCAAACGAGATCATTCAGGACGCTTTGGACTGCTACAATGCCGGAGCAGCCATCGTGCACCTGCACGCCCGCGACGAGCACGGTAATGGTGTTGGCGATTGCCGGATATTTTCCGAAATCAACAAAGGGATCAGGAAGCACTGCCCGATAGTTATCCAAAACACAACCGGTGGTCCAGGCATACCCATCAAGGATCGCCTGACGGTACTGGATGCAGCGCCGGAGATGGCATCGCTGAACATGGGCTCTATTGTGTTTTTCTCCGGCAGAGAGAAAAAGGAGATCAAGTTTTTCAATCTGCGTTCGGAAATTGAGGCATTTGCCTCGGAAATGCTGCGTCGCGGTGTCAAACCAGAGATGGAAGTGTACAATCCGTCAATGTTCGGTGAGGTGGAAAACCTCATCGCGCAGGATCGAATAAAAAAACCATATTATATTAATCTGGTGATGGGGGTCGAAGGCATGGGAGGATTTCAGGGAACGCCGGAAAATTTTGTCACCATGAAGCGCATGCTTCCTGCCGGGTCGATCTGCAATGTGACCGGGATCGGCAAGTGGCAGATGACG
>Ga0114951_10001618_pt1 | contig 27354 bp, 27 predicted proteins | sample AM7aDNAmetaG_FD_88677 | JGI IMG/M metagenome (GOLD analysis project Ga0114951, IMG submission 88677) | Freshwater microbial communities from Finland to study Microbial Dark Matter (Phase II) - AM7a DNA metaG | ecosystem: Environmental > Aquatic > Freshwater > Lake | place: Finland: Lake Alinen... | reverse complement strand
CGTGCGGGTAAAGGAGGTAGGTTGTAACGTTCTGCTGCCGAATTTAAAAGCCTTTATTCAGGCGTTCAGCTGGGGGATTTTCAAGTGGCCACGACTGGGGGATTTTGGGTGGCCGCCGGGGTATTGTGGGTTTCCTTGAATATTTTAATCACATCATCAGGGATAAAGAACTTTGTCCGGACGAATTTCAACGGCAATGCTTGTTCGATTATGTAGGTTCAAATATTATCCTGGGCAATAACTATCTAATCGACTTTGGCTATGAAGTGATAAATTCTCCGTATAAAAATATTTTTGAATTGCTCAGAGAGTTTGAAAGGGCGGATTTGAAACCTACAATATGGAAGAGCATTCAACATGCTCATAAAAATAGACCTTTTTTACTTACAGATGAAATAAAAAAACAGGGCATTAGAGGAATACGAAAATTAAATGAAAAACCATAATTTCTAAAATTCATACATATAACATTAAAAAATGTGCTATCAAAAGCAGGGAAAAGCAACTAACCGTTATATATGATGACGACTGAATCATGACAACCGAAATCCAACTTCATCATATCGGGGAAGTAATCCTCGCGGGCCTTCTCCGTAAGCTCAGTGTGAGTGGTACACTTGATTTAAAGTGCATGCTTCACGATCATTGTGGGCTTGATATCGTTCTCGCACAAACGAAGATAATTCAACCAATTGCTTTTGATGTAAATGTACAGCTTGCGCCAATCACAATTAATAACGAAAAATTGCTATTTGATGGTGCACATGGCGTTGATGTTCTCTGCCGAGGGCATGGCACCTTGGGACTTGCTTTGGAAGCTAAGCTAGGAGTGGATAGGATGGTAAGCGGCGCATTCAAAAAGCGCTTCATGAAAACTGCCTCGCTCACTACACACAAAAGCCGCCGGATTAAAGGGAGTATGGTTTCTATTTTGAACTACCGTGCTCTTCAAAATGGGGCAGTTCTCCCATTGCGAACTGCGGCTGAACATCCTGTAGAAGTTGTTCCCGAGTGGTTCCTTGTGATTCGTCGACCAGTCTGGGAGCAATGGAATAATGGAAAATCTCATCCACCCCCACTTTCACCCAACGCCCATGTTATGATTTTTGAAGATATCGTAAAAAGACATGGCGATGGGCAATCGTTTGATAAACTAGTACATAGCCTGGCCGGAAACGACTTCTATAGAAGTTGGGGAATTTGTTAGTTGTCACGGTAATTTAATTCGTGGCTGATGTACATGATTCTGCCCCATATGCACCGCGTAAATTCTATTTGGCTGCTTTCCATTTTTCTCAAAAGGCGGCTTAAGTATTTTCACAGTAAATTATCCTTATTTTCCTCAACCACGATGGTTTTTGAATCACCAGCCCGGCTACCGTATATTATATAAACAGAGTAATGCCGCCCACCCGGAGGGAAGCATCTCTGGCGCGGTCTCCAGCTCCCGGCCATACTTGACCGCCATCTCTAAAAAAAACCTGGCATGAAAGAATGCTTCAACAAATACCCTGGTATGCGCTGTCCAGTTTTTATTATGCTCTTTTGCAAACTTCTTCCTGCCTGCCCCTGCCTTGTAAATCTCTTCAAATTCCTTGCAGAATGCCGTTCCTTCAGGAGCGATCTTCTGCAAAGCCCTAACGATTTTCCGGGTTTCATCTTGAAGCGCATAGACTTTGAAGGACTCATGATAAAACCGATAGACACGGTCTTCATATTGCCTGTGCGAATTGACCTCTTCAAGAAGCTTTGACAGTTTCGACCAGCGCATCTTTATATTCGAAAGTAATTCATCGGTCTTTTCTATCCTGTTATCCATCGTCTCTAACCTCCATAGGTAAGTTTTTGAATAAGCGTTTCAAGGTCAACGCCATGGATTGCTTTCTTTATTATCGTATCCGGCACATACTCCCCCAGAAGCCCCTTGCTCCAGCTGAACACGGGATGTTTTCCCTTGAGTATCACCGATTCATTTGCATATTTCTGTAACATACCATTTATAGGCCCCAGTAGATCACGGAGCCCAGGCACCCTTACCGAGTAGCTGTCTTTGCATTCCATGCAGCAGCCTCTGCAGCAGTTGCTCCCGGAAAGCGCACTCCCGGCCACCTGGAATATATACAATTGACCCTGACATTGCGGGCAGGTAAGTATCCATTTCCCATCCTTCCATAATTCCAGCAGTACCCCAAGAGGAATGGTGCCACCGGGAATAAAACATACGCCAAGGTGCGCCATTTCCGGCTGGCAGTAAAAGAACTCCGGCGTCGACAATATAATCTCCGCATTATCAAGGATGGCCTGAAGGTTATGGCAAAGAATTTCCTCATCATTTAAAAGGTTTGTTTTGGCTGCTATCATGTCTATCCTCGCTGTCTATGTTTTTCTTACCCAAGCCGCTTTGCCGTGTTCACTATATACCGACCATACAGTTGTGACATTTTCGGTCATTCGGAAAATTCATACTCCTGACGGCTGTCGGCGCCTCGATCCCTTCACAGGTATTACAGTAAACTTATGAGACCCCTTCCTCTCTCTCCAAAGGCCTCATTTTTTTCTGTATTACCAGCGCATAGGCAGCGGCCGGAACTGAAGCTGGGCATTTCGTCTGGACAAACAGCCCTCGATGGCCCTTTCATGTATAAAAGAGTGCTCCGGGATGGATTTTTTGACATTTTTTGAATTGTTTTTTTGAATGGAGTCCGAAGACAGGGGCCAGTGCTTTGTGGGGGACAGGGCTAAAATCCGAGGGGGGCATAATAACTGGAAGTCAGAAGCCAGGAGTATGAATCCAGCAGAAAAAAACAAAGACTAAAAACGCCTACAGGTTATTATTGTATGAAACAAAAAGGCAAAGTGTGCAGAAGTAGTAGAGTGCAGGATTATCTCTCCTGCATAAATTCATGCCCGCCTGAGACGAAGGCGTATTTTACTTAAGCAGCTGCTGCGGCTGTAGGAAATGCCTTGTCCAGCCTTTCGAGCAGACCATGCACATGCTGTTCGCGCTTTTTCAGGACCTCCTTGAAATCATGGGTCCTGCAGTGGTGAATCTCCACGCGTGTGCCCACTTCTTCTTTGCTCAGCAGCATGCTCAGAAAATCATAGTCCTCCCTGGTTATTTCAATCTTCATAGCTTTCCCCTTTCTATAAAAACCATGATTGCAGGGCGCAATACCCCAGCCTGTCTACAAGTATAGGATGGACAAACGGGAATATCAATCAGGGGAATTGAGTGTAAAATTGGGGTTTTTACTGCGGCGAAAGCTTGAGCAACTCATACATTTTTGCCACTGCCCTCTCCGTGGCGTGGCCGGGATTAAAAAAGAACTTTTCAGCAAACTCCCGCCGGATTTCCTGTTTTTTCTCAGGATGCTCAAGGCAGTCCGTGATGATGGCGGGAAGGTCCTTCATATCTTTGACGAGCTCTCCTGCCGACTGTCCCCAGTCGGCCAGATCGCAGGTTTCAAGGCCGCGCTTCTTCTCGATGCGCTGATAGTTTGAGATGAGCCGGGGCACATCAATGAGCACCATGGGCCGGTCAAGCAGGGTGAATTCGTTCACCACGGAGCTTATATCGCTTATGAGCAGGTCGCTTGCAAAAAGATAGGGTACCACATCATAGTCGAAAATGGGCCGCACGCGCGGATGGTCTTTGTAGGATTCAAGAATCTGCTCCCAATCCTCCTTCATCGAATCCTTCCACTGCTTGTAGGCGCGATCATGCAGCTTTATGAGAAAATTGACCGGCATCTGCGCTACGGTTTCAATGATCTGCCTGCCGAACAGCTGGAGCGAGGAGCTGGTTTCGGTGGTGCGGGTGGGCGCATAGATGACTGTCGGGAGTTTGGGGTCGAGTTTGAGCCGCTGCATGAGCTCTGCCCGGTTAAGGCTGCCGTCGAAGAACTGGTCGAGCTTGGGCATGCCGATGTCTTCAAACCGGGGGTCGTTTTCGGGTAATTTCCAGGTTTTTATGAATTTCTGCCGCATATAGGGGCCGATGAGAAAAAGCTTGTCGAAGTCCAGGGCCTTGTCATGCACGGCGCGGTTTTTCAGCGAGCAGCCATGGAATATCTGCACGGTCACATCGGCATTGTCGCGCTCGTAGTAAAAGCTGGGGCAGATGCGCATGTCCCAGTGCCGAAGCTTTGACCAGAAGTTGCCGATAAGTTTTTCGTTTTCCAGCCCCACGGTGCGGTAAAGGGTTTTGTGATCATGGTGCGCCGTAAACCAGATTTCAATGCGCGGATCACCTGCAAGCCGCCGGTGCATGGGCTTGAACATGGCATAGTTCATGGGCGTAGTGGCGCAGAAGAGTATTTTTTTCTTTTCCATATTTCCAAAAGAAATTCTAATGGTCATCAGGGAACGGCCGCGACCGTTCCCTGCGTTACATACCCTGCACGATCCGGGGATAGATTTCCGTTCTGGCTCTTTCCAAATCCTCCGGAAAATCGATCTCTATCCAGGGCAGTCCTTCAGTGCTTACGGCATACAGCGGGTGCGCAGGGCACAGCTCCTGAAAGGCGCGTGGTGCCCAGGCATTCACCACTCCCCGGCTCACAAGCTCAGCGACTTTTGCAAACAGCCCGCAGCTGCCCGCTGCGGAAAACTTCAACACGCCCACATTTTCGCCATCGGCATCCGCCGGGTTCATGTCCTTGCGGATGTCCATGATCCGGTCACCCTGCACCTTGACCTTCATCTCCTCATCGCCCAAACCGTTTTGAAAGCTCACCGTGAGAGCGTCGGAATGAGGTGATGCCAGCAGGTTTTTAAGGATATCGGGATGAAAGACCACATCGGAATTCATCACCACAAAAGGGCCCGGGATTTCTTTCAGCGCCAGCCACAGAGAGTAGATGCTGTTGGTGGTGTCAAAAATCGGGTTCAGGATATAGCCAAAGCCCGGCCCGCAGTGAGCGCGCACCATCTCGTCGCAGAAGCCGGTGACGATGGTGATATCGGTTATGCCGTTTGCGCGCAGGTTTGCAATCTGATGGTCGATTATGGTTGCATCATTTAGTTTCAGCAGGCACTTGGGGCTTTGCCCGGTGAGCTCGCCAAGCCGTTTGCTGCTTCCTGCCGCAAGTATGATAGCCCGTGTCGTCATGGCCTTCAGCTGAGCCCTTTGCGCTGCATGATGCCGCGGTAGATATCGACAAAGTGCTCCGAGCGCCTGCGGTTGTCGATTTTATCCTTTGCAAATTCAAAGCCGCGCCTGCCCATGGCTGCCGCCTCATCAGGATTGTCCAGCAGATAGAGCATGGCATCGGCCATGGCCTGCACATTTCCCGGTTTCACGAGCATGCCGGTCTCCCGGTCGTGGACGAATTCGGGATTGCCGGCAACGGCGGTTGACACCACCGGCTTTGCCATGGCCATGGCTTCGACAACGCTGCCCGTTAAACCTTCGCCGCGCTTTGATGAAATGACCGAGACGTCAAGTGCTGCAATGATCTGCGGTATGTCGCTTCTAAAACCCGTAAAAATAAAGTTGGTCCCGTAGCCATGCCGCGACAGTTCTTTCTGATAGCGCTGCGAGTCGCCGCCGCCTACCAGCAGAAACCGAGCCTGCGGAAAGCGTTCAATCACTTTTACCGCGGCTTGAAACAGAATGTCGTGCGACTTCTTCCCGGCAAAGTTTGCAATCATGCCGAAAACAGGCGTTGCCGGGCCGATGCCCAGTTCCTGCCGCACGGCATTGCCATCGACGCCCGGATGAAACCGGTCGAGGTCGACGCCGTTATAAATAATTTCAACCTTTTGAGGGCTTACCCATCCCGTGTCGGCAAACATTTTTTTAATAAGCTGCGCATTCACCACGATGCAGTCGACCTGCGGGCTCCCATACAGCCTGGCCCAACTCTGGGGAATATCAAAGCTGTTCTTCTTATCTCCCAGCAGCGCCGGGAGCTGCATGCCGCGGGTGGCCTTGCAGACAAAATTAAGCGCCCGGAACCTGTGGCAATGGATGACGTCAAATTTCTGCTCCGCAATAAATTTTTTAAATTGCCACATGCCGATGTATTTCCACAGCCGCTGCATGGCAAAGCTTGCAATCGGTATGCCCGCCTCCCGCAGAGGGCCGAATGTCCCAAGTCCCGGCGTTTTATCGCTGCGGCGGATATTGAAAGCGCAGGACACATCGTGCCCGAGCTGCTTCAGGCCGATAGCCAGGCGCATCATCTGGATTGACCCGCCGGCGCTTATTTCATTGTGACTGGCTACATGCAGAATTTTCAGCTGTTCCTGGGTTGTCATCTCATGCTCATATAGTTGTTTATTCGGTAGGACAAAATAGCCTACCGCATGCCAGATGTCCATTAAAAAGCAGAAGCCAGAAGTCAGGAGATTCATAATTTCGGATTCAAAATTCAAGATCAGGAGAATATATGAAAAAACTTTAAAAAAGCATTTCCCATTCTGACTTCTGACTACTGGATTCTGGCTTCGTATCAAAACTCCTTCCATCAGGCTGCAATGACGCCTCTCAAGCCCTGCACGCCGGGGATATAACAGTTGACGATGCAGGGGGAAATATTTATAGTAGAGCCCGATGCAATTACAAGAGGATCCTACGGGCAATGCAGATTAAAGACTGGCCTGATGTCCCGTTCTGGGAGGAGCTGGCGCGCGCAAACCCCGCGTGCACCTTCTACCACACGCCACTGTGGCACGACATCGTCATCAAGGCTTATAAAGATTATTCCATCGGCACCCGCGGTTTTATTTTTGATAACGGCGGCAGGGCCGCCTTTCCCTTTATTCAGACAAAAAAAGGCCGGCCCCTGCTCGGCAAATCGCGTTTGAAGTCATCGGTTTTCGGGGGGTACGGCGGCATCATCGCAGACACAAGCGTAGGGGCTGCACAGCAGCAGGAAGTATACGACTTTCTGGTAAAGCAGCGCGCCAGCATCTCCATCGATACCAACCCGTTTTCAAAAACGGCAGTAAAGCTTCCTGAAGGGTTTATCTGCAAAGAAGATTTCACCCAGGCCCTGACACTCACGAAGGATGAACAGGCCCTGTACCAGAAGCTCAACCGCGGCGGGAAAAGCAACCTCAACCAGGCAAAGAAGCACGGCATAACTGTTCGCCTTGCCCGGACGGACGCCGATGTTCATGCCTATTACGCACTGTACCGCGACACGCTCAGGCGCTGGGGCGACGGCGCGCTTTTTGAGTATCCCGAATCGCTTTTTTTTACCATCTTTGCCCATGCCGGCAACGCGATAAAAATATGGCTTGCCGAAAAAGAGGGCGTCATTGTAGCCGGTGTCATCATTTTTTACTGGAACAGAATCGCAACCTACTGGCACGGCGCATCACACCAGGACTATTTTCAGTGCTACCCCAACAATATGCTGCACATGGAAATAATCCGGGATGCCGCTGCTGCGGGTTTTCACTTTTATGACTTCGGCCCAAGCGGCGGACAGGAAGGCGTTGTGCGGTTTAAAAAATCCTTTGGCGCACAGGAGCTGCCCTTTGTCTCGGCGCACCGTAAATTCCGTTAGAGCAGCACGCCCGTTAACACTTTTCTGACAAGTCAGGCAAGGGGCGCATTGATTTTTATCAGACATACATGAAAGGGCGACTATGACGGGCATCAAGATTTTTTCGGCATACCTGAAAAAATTATACGCAGACTATAAACAATTTGAGCATCTGTACAAAATTCAAAACAGAAACCCGACGGTGATATTTGAAGACGATGTTCAGATTTTAAACCGCAAAGCACTGTTTCTGGGCAAGAATATATATATCAGCAAAGGCGTTGTTCTGCATTGCGGCGGCGGCTACTGGAGCAAGGGCGGCGGCAGCATATCAATCGGCGATCATGTTTATTTGTCCTCCTATGCCGTGCTGTACGGCGCAGGCGGCATTGAAATACAGAAAAACTGCCAGATTGCAACGGGCGTGATGATATTTTCACAGGGGCCGTCCATAAAAAAAATTCTGGCCGACCGGAACGTTATGGACGAAGAGGTCATACCGCATGACTTTGCCAAGGTTACCATTGAGGAAAATGCCATCATCGGCGCGGGCACCATTATTATGCCGGGCGTCACCATAGGCAAAGGCGCACTCATCTGGCCGGGCAGCTTCATTCATAAAAATGTGGCGCCGGAAACCTATATTGTGACCAGGTTGAACACCAAGAAATTCACGGCCCGTCCGGGCCTGTTCCGCTGAGAGCATGCATTCATGACTGATCTGCACACATGTCAGGAACGACTTGCCGCCTATGTCGAGCATCGCCTGCTTGACCGGCTCGGGCTTTCGCGCAGACCGTTCGTGCTTGAGCCTGCGCATGCAGGCATTCACAGCCTGGTTTTTTATCTCACCATTGATGATGAGCGGCCGCTGGTGTTAAAAATAATCATGAAAAGGCGGCGATTGCGCTCCATTGCCGCCAGCGCACGGCATTTTTTAAAAAATGGTGTTGCCGTGCCAGAGCTGGTGCTGGCCGATGAAGACAATAGGCTTTTCAACCGCCGGGGCATGCATGTTCTGTGCGAGGAGAGAATCTGCGGTGAAACGCTGCAACACACCCCGCAGCCGCCTGAACTTATCGCCGGGCTGGCGGATTTTTTCGCCCGCATGCACGGGCATACAAGAAACACGTGGGGAGATATAGAGAAGGGCTCACGCGGCGGGCTCTTCGGCTACCTCTATAAAAAAAGTGCTGCCAGGGTCAATGGCTGGAGCGCTGTTGATACGGCAGCCACACCGGCCTTGCAGGCAAGGCTGCTTGGATTGCTCTCACAGTGCGAGCCAGCGGTCAATCGTATAAACTTTTTCAGCCTCTCTCACTGCGACCCCAACCCCAGCAATATTATTGTACGCACAGGCGACCGGAAGCTTTTTATTCTTGATGCCGGCACTGCACGGTATATGCCGCGGGCAATAGATTATTTTATGCTTCAGGCTTATTTTTGTTTTCGAAACAGGGAGTATGCACCCGTGTTTGAAAAAGCATATATGAGCCGTCTCTCTGCCCCGGAGCTTCAGGAATTCTCTGATTCGCAGGGCTTTTTCAGGCTCTATGTCGCTGTTTTGTTTATGCATGACCTGACGACTCGGTTTGCAGCCCTTGGCAAGGACAGCCCCTACCATGATGAATTTGCAGATCTTATCCCGCAGGCCAAGAAAGCCCTGATGGAACTTTTAGATTCAAACGGATGATTTTATTATGCTGAAGCTTGAGCCGGTTTCAATAGATATATGGGATGAGGTTGCACGAGCATGCCCGTGGGCAACCTATTTCCACACGGCAGCGTGGGCAGGCTGCATGGCCGATACCTTCCCCGGCTTTAGATCTGAAGCCCTCGGCTGCGCCCTTGATGATGGTACGCCCGTGGTGCTGCCCTGCGTGGTCAAAAAAAAGAAACGGCTATTGCGGCAGGTGCATGACTATAAGTCTATGGAGCCGGGCGTGTATGGCGGCTTTATGGCTCCACGGGTTCTTGCCCCGCAGGAAACAGAAAGGCTTGCGGCTGCAGTGCTTCGTATAAAGGGGGCATCTGGCCGCATTGTTGAAACGCCATGGCAGCCCCTGCACCTGAAGGGCTCTTTTATTTCAAAAAAACTTTCCACCCACATTGTTGAGCTCAGCCCGGATTTTGAAACGCTGCAGAAGAAGTTCAGCCGCGGCCAGAAAAGCAACCTCAGCCAGGCGCGGCGCAAGCAGGTAACCGTGCGCCCTGCCGCAACAGAGAATGACATCGATGCCTACTTCAGCCTGTACCAGGAAACGGTGAAGCGCTGGGGTGAAACCGCGGGGGCTGTCTATTCAAAAGAACTGTTCATGAAACTTTTTAATATGCAGGACGAGCATATCATTTTCACCCTTGCCGAAGTCGAAAACAAAATCGTTTCAGGCATCATAGCCCTTGCCTGGGGGCGCACCATGATTTACTGGCATGGCGCAGCGCTGCAGGAATTCTTCAAACACTACCCCAATAATCTGCTGCATGCAGAGCTTATGGCCTGGGGGTGCGCAAACAGGTTTCAGCTGTATGACATGGGCCCCAGCGCCGGGCTTGAAGGCGTGGCGCGGTTTAAAGAGTCTTTCGGCGCGCAGGCGCTCGATTTCAAATCCTACCGATGGAAATAGGCAGAAGTCCCCGCACAAGCATCGAGCCTTTTTTACCATTGCCCTTGCCGGGCAGGTATGCTAGTTTTCGATTTTAACGGTTCACGGTATACCTCACAGGCGCATCATGAAAAAAATGCTCAAACCGCTGCTCATATGCCTTGCCATACTGAGTGCCGCCATCGCTGCAGGCGTACTCTTCTATGCAAGGCTGTATCTTACACCGCAGGTGATTGAAAACACCTTGAAGGTGGAAATGCAGGAGCAGCTCCGCCGGCAGGCATCATTTCGCGAAATAGAGGTGGGCCTGTTTAAAGGCATTATCCTTCGCGGAGTGACGGTACACAAGGGCCCGTCGTTGGAAAAAGACGACTTGTTTACCTGTGATGAAATCGCCATGAGTATCGGCTTTTTGCCGTTGCTGCTAAAAAAACTGGCTATCAGAAGTATTGTCGTCATAAATCCCCGCTTTAACCTTCAGTCAGCCGGCGGCAGGCCGCTCAACTTGTATGGCAATGCTAAACCATCTGCCATGACCGGAACCGCACTGGAGCTTCTGGTGCTGCCGGGTAGCGTTATGCTCAGCGGCGGTACGATCAACTGGTTTGATCAAACCGGTAATGTCGTCATGCAGCTCAGCAATGTGCGCCTTGATGCCGGAAGTATTTCCTTTATCCTTCCCTTTGACATAAACGCCTCCGCGAGCTTTCCCGACAGCGATACGCCCGACATACAGCTCAAAGGCAGCTGTTTTATCCCTGCACAGAATTTCAGCGCCGAACTTGCCATCCCCTATATCGATTTTTCCCGTTTTCAGGCATACCTTACCGCCTTTGATATTCCGCTGTACAAGGGAGTAGGGAGCCTTAATCTGACGGTCAAGGGTTCAGGAGACAAGCCCGTACAGATAGCATGCAAGTCTTCTGTAAAAGACGCGGCCCTTGTCCTGCTTCCCGTGCAGAAGGCGGATGATGAAATCGGACTTGACGGACTTGCTGCAGCTATTGAGATTCAGGCCGACTATGATCAGGCCACCGACGCCGTGGCGATAAAAAAAATACAGGGCACATTTTTATCGTCTCCTTTTGAAGGCAGCGCCACGATACACAGCACAGGAGGTGAGTCTTCACAGCAGTTTCATCTTTCTGCAGACAGGTTGTCACTTGATGATCTGTCTGCAAAGCTGTATTACGGCACAGCCAGCCCGTTTAAAGGGCTGCGGCTGACGGGCCTTCTTGGCCTTCGTATGGATATGGGCGTCAAGCCGGGCAGCGCACTGTTTCCCACCATCACCCTGAACCTGCACGCCAACCATATTGTCTACCCGGCCCTTGGCAGCCTGCAGCCCGAACTGAGCGGCACTATAACTCTTGACAGCCGCGCAATCACCGTTTCCGATGTTCGGATCGGCACGAGCGCTATCGGCCTTGTGCTGGCAGGCACGATAGCAAATTACCTGCTCTGGCCCCCGCAGGTCAACCTGCGGCTTGTGTCGTCGGACTTTAATTATAATCAGCTTTTTAATGGGTCCGAAAGCCAGCAGGGTGAGGATATCGGGCCTTTTGATTTTGGCAGCCTGAAGTTTGACGGCCCCATAGAGCTGGGCAATGTCTCGTTTATGGGCCTTGACCTGACCGGTGTAGCGGGCGCCTATTTTTTTGATAAAAACCGTTTCAGCATACGGGATTTTAGCGGCGGCATACAGGAGGGGGGCAGCTTCAATCTTGCCACCAGTATCGATCTTGCGCTCAAAGGCTTTGACTACAGCCTGGCTCTTTCACTGGCCGATGTGCCCGTAAATACCGTGGGTGAGCTGGCAGGGGCTAATCTGTCGCAGTTTATCGAAGGGTCGGTTACCGGAAAGGTCTCTGTGGGGGGCAGAGGCACCAAACCCGCAACATTTGCAGACAGCTTAACAGGTGATGCCGCATTCAGGATCAAAAACTGCCGCATCAAGGGATTTGCCATGCCCGAACAGCTTGACCGTTTCATAAAAAGGGGCGAGCTCAGCTTGCTCAGCTTTACCGATGCCGATCTGCAGCTTAAACTGCGCAAGTCGGCTGTTGAACTTTCCGGCGCCTTCATAAGCCCTAAAGCCGAGCTGCACCCTTCCGGCCAGATCGGGTTTAATGCAGAGCTCAATGTGCAGGCGAAGCTCAAGCTGGCAACTGATGTCTTTTCCCGGGATACCAAAATCGCCGACTATCTGCCCCGCGAAGGCTCATGGGTGGTGCTGCCCGTTGTGATCAAAGGGACACTGGACAACCCTTCAGTGACGCTCACCGATGAAGCGCTTAGGCATATCATGCAGGAAACACTGCCCCGGCTTTTCATGGACATGCTGGAAAAATCCCGACAGGACGACGCAGCTGGACTTGAAAGCGAAGACGACCGGCAGTAAAGATGCAGATGTACTCACTGCCGGCGGCAGATATTTTTCAAGATGCTGCAATCAAATTATATTTTTCAATCATCCCGCGGGCTGCAGCAAGCACTTTTTCGGGTGTGATGAGTGCCATGCAGCGGTGGTCTGTGGGGCAAACGCGCAGGTGGCAGGGGCCGCAGTCAACCTTTTCCTGCAGGATACTGGTCTTGTCAAGGTTGCAGTCGGTGTGGCGTGAATCGGTGGAGCCCATGATGACCACGACGGGTTTGTTCAACGCTACGCCGAAGTGGCGCGGGCCAGTATCGTTGGTGATGAGAAGCCCGCAGCGGCTGATAAGCGATATGAGCACGTCAAGGGGCACAATGGTATCGCCCATGTCGACCGGCTTTTCTTTCATATGGTCAATAATACTGCGGGCTATGGGCAGCTCGCCGGGCCCGGGAAGCACGATGATTTTTGCGCCGAACTGTTGAATCAGCCCGTCACATACACGGGCAAAATAATCCTCCTTCCAGCATTTCGACGAACCAAAGGTTGCTCCAGGGATGATGCAGACGACAAAATCGGCGGAAGTAATGCCCCACCCGGAAAAAAAATTTTCAACCCAGGCTTGAGCCTCTACGCTTAAGCCAAGCTCGGTCTTCGTACTCAGGTCGCTGCAGCCGAGAAGCTCGCACAATCCCAGATCCATCTCTACCTTGTTGACCGGCACGATTTTCCCATTTTCCCGCAGCGGTTTTTTTGTATGCGTGAGCAGAAAGCCGCGGCCATTGCGGCTATACCCGACACGCACCGGAATGCCTGCAAGAAAGAGCAGCTGCGCCGAGCTGAAGGAGCTTGTCATGGCAACGCCCATAGCAAAGCGCCGCTGCCGAAGCCCGCGCACAAAGGCGATATAATTTTTCAGTCCCTTATGGCGGCCCTTATGGTCCCATTCGATAATTTCATCGATGTACGGAAAGTTTTCAAGCACCCGCCGAAGCGACGGTTTTATAATCACGGCAATACGGGCCTGCGGAAATCGTTTGCGCAGGCTTCGCAGCGCAGGCGTGCACATGACCACATCCCCGACCCAGTTGGGCGCCCGGATGAGAATTGAGTCAGGGTTAAATTCAGTCATTTTCAGTCCAGTCGCTGCGGACGCCCATGAACCGGTTGAAACGGATGGCATAGTGCAGGTTCCCTGCTGCCTGTTGCCGGCGCGACTCTTCTTCGTCTCGTGAGCGGATGGTGTCTTTTGCCCTTGACCATTGCTCCTGAGGCATGCTCTCAATCTCTGCTACAAGCTCTGCGTAACGTTCTGCCCCGGGGAGTTCAGTGCGGGCATTTACATACCAGGGGAAAGCGCGCATCACTTTTTCAAGCCACAGGTTCTGTTCGGGCCCGAAGTCAAGGCATGAGTCATCCGTAAAGTTTGAGAGCATGTTCATCTTGTCGAAATCAATACAGCCGCTTTTAAGGCTGATATCATAGGCCACGGTATTGGGAAAAGGAAAGAAGACCGACCAGCGGAAGCGGCCGGGCCTGGAGTCCGCCAGAAGCTGTATGGTTTCAAGAACCTCTTCTTGTGTCTCCGTGGGAAGGCCGATCATGACAAATGTTGATGAGTGCAGGCCAGCTTCTTCGGCGATTGCCAGGGCGCACTTGATCGCGTCGTTTTTCATGTGCCGGTTCATCACCTCGCGACGCACACGCTCACTGCCGCTTTCAATGCCGAATTTTACGATAGAGCAGCCGGCCTCTTTAAGGCTTTCGGCAATAGCGGCGTCAAAAATCTGCACATGGGCATTGACCGTTAAGGGGATGGCAGAGACCTTTTTATACTCTGCACAAAACTCCTGCAGATAGGTGCGGTCGAAGGTGAACAAATCATCGTCAAAAATAAACATGCTGATGTTTTTGTAGCTGGCCTGCAGATATTTGATCTCATCGATGGCGTCTTTCACGGGATGATGGCGCACATAATGAAGTTTGCCTGACGGCACATTGAGATCATTGCAATACAGCTCAACAATCTGGTGATTGAAGCAGTAGGTGCAGCGGAAGGGGCAGCCGCGCGATGCCATGAGCCCGACCCAGCCGTTTTTTGCATCGATCATTTTCTGAAAATCGAAAATCGAGTAGTCCTTGGGCGGCAGCTCATCAAGCGGTATGAAGGGGCTGACGCTGTTTTTAAAAATGGTGGTTTCTTTTTTGTAGCAAATATTGGCTACCGCTGATATATCGCCCCCGGTTTCAAGGGTATGAACATAGTCCCGAAGGGCATATTCGCTTTCTCCGATGAAGACGGCATCAAAAAGCCCCGTTTCAAGCATTTCAAGGGGCGCCACGGTGGGGTGAATGCCGCCGCAGACAATGGGCGCCCTGCAATGCTTCTTGATCTCGGCGGCCATCTGCAGGGCAAAGCCGGCCTGGTTTGTGACCAGCGAGAATGCTATGAGATCCGGGGCAAATGCTTGCACATCAGCTACGATGCGGGGCAGATCAAGAGGATAGCCAAGCTGCTCATTTATATTCAGCAGCCCTGTTGTATGGCCTGCCTGCTTCAGCACGGCCGAAAGATATGCTATGCCGTAATTAAACCCGATCTGTGCATTAAGATTCGGGTAGATGAAAAGAATTTTCATGGCAAACCGTTTTGTATTTATAAGAGGCTTTTTATATACACCACAAGGCCTGCCGTGTCCAGCCCAAGGGGCTAAACGCTGAAGGCGCTCGTCATGTAATATCCGGGCAGGGCGGGATTAACCAAAAAAAAATAATAAAAACATTGCTAATTTCGTCAGACGTTTTATAATTTGCTAATTAATTAATGCTGGGGGCGCCATGTGCATGTATCTTCTGTGATGCTTCCAACTATGGTTACATTTAAAGGGCTTTTATGGCAATGTATAAATTTTTTGCGCTTCTTATTCTATTTATGTGCGCAGCCTTTCCGCAGGCAGCACAGGGCAAAGTGTATATCGATATTTTCTCCCCGTCATCCCGCAGCCTGCCTATCGTCATACCGCCGTTCCGGTCAAGCGGAGATTTCGACCGCGAAGGCATCGCATCAAAAATCGGGCAGGTTATTGCTGATGATGTTGATTTTTCAGGTGTTTTCAAAGCTGTAGACCCTAAAGCTGCAGGCGGAGCGCTGGTTGATGGAGATACAATAAAGTGGGATATGGTATCCATGCTCGGGGCTGAGGCCATCATCGTAGGCGTGGTGAATATATCCTCCAGCAGCGCTGTTTTCGAAATAAAATTATATGATGCAGTCCAGAAAAAGCAGCTAACGGGCAAGCGCTATGAAGGCCATGTTGAAGACTACCGTGAAATCGCTCATCGGTTTGCAAACGAGGTTTTTAAAACCATGACCGGCGCCAGGGGAGTGTTCGATACAAAACTTGCCTATGTCAAGAGCGATTTGCCCAATAAGGAATTATACATTTGCGATTATGATGGCGCCCGTGACCGGATGCTTACCAACTATCATTCTCTGACGCTCGGGCCGGACTGGTCACATGACGGCAGGCAGATTGCATTCACTTCATATAAAGATGGCAATCCGAATCTCTATGTTCTGGGGGTTGACAGCTATAGCGGCACGGCAAAGGGATCAGCCAAGCTGGTGTCAAAAAAGAAGGGCGTAAACATTACGCCGTCATGGTCTCCCGATGATACAAAAATTGCCTTGACATTGAATTTGAATAACGGTAATTCTGAAATCTATATACATACGCTTGCTACCGGTGCTCTTGAACGGGTAACCAATGATTGGGCAACGGATGTATCGCCGTCATGGTCGCCTGACGGTAAAATGATAACATGGGTTTCGGACCGCAGCGGGGGACCTCAAATTTATACGGTAGACCTTTCCTCGGGGCGCATTAAGCGTATAAGCTTCAATGAGAGCAGTTATAACACCTCTCCAGCATGGTCTCCCCGGGGCGACAGAATCGCCTATGTCGGGCAGGTCGGGGGAAGGTATAACATTTTCATAACAAGCGCCGACGGCCAGTATCAGCAGCAGATAACAAACGGCCAGGGCAACAACGAAGACCCTGCATGGTCGCCGGATGGAAGATTTCTAGCTTTCAGTTCAAGCCGAACAGGACAAAAGGAACTATATATTATGCGCGCCGATGGCAATGGCGCAAAAAGGATAACCTTTGGGAAAGGAACTAAAACCGAGCCGGCATGGTGTTCCAGCCCATCCAATCAATAGGTTTATTTATTTTACTGTTTTTTACACAATAATAATCTAACACAAGGGAGAAAGAAAAATGAAACACAACCTGAGACTGCTGTTGAATGTTGCATGTGCCGTAGCGCTTGTTTTCAGCTTTGCATGCGCCAAGAAACAGGTCAAAAACGATCAGATCGAAGCCCCTGCCGATACAGATCTGAATGCAAATGAATTCCAGGAAATTACCGATCCGGCTCTTAAAGCCATTTTCCAGGACGTTCACTTTGATTATGACCGTTTCGCACTGAAGGCGGACGCGAAGAAGACCCTGACGGGTATAGCCGGCTGGCTCAAGCAGAACCCGGGTCGCAGAGTTCTTGTTGAAGGTCATTGCGATGCCCGCGGCACCGCAGAATACAACCTTGCACTGGGCGAACGCCGCGCCAACAGCTCCAAGGCTTTTCTGGCCGAGCAGGGCGTTGCAGACAAGAGTATCGCCACCATCAGCTATGGCAAGGAAAGACCCACCTGCGAAACTGCAGCCGAATCCTGTTATTCAAAGAACAGAAGAGACCATTTCCTTCTGAGCAAGTAAGCTGTAATCCCGGGATCTCTCCGGCCTTGCGGCCGGAGAGATCCTTTTTATCTTGAACCCTCAGATAATAAAACCCCCATGAAACCATATCTTTTTTTTATCCTTGCGTCACTGCTGCTGCTTCCGTCATGCGCCCAGAATCTCCAGAATCAGGTCGATGACCAGGGCAAGGCCATTACGATTCTGCAGCGAAAAAATATGGAGCTTGACCGGTCCATGCGCAAGCTTCGTGACGACTTCGAAAACGACATGGAAAAGCTGCGCCACGACTTGAAAACGATGCGCAGCACTGTTGAGCAAAAGGCACAGCAGGCCAATGGCGGCATGGATGCTCAAGGCTCTGATGCAGCAGGGAGACAGGACTCAACCATTGAAAGCGTTCCCGCAGGCGGGCCGGATTCCTCCTCGCCAGGGCTTCGCCCTGTGCGTCCCGCTGCGCCTGCAGTTGCAACTGATAAAGACATGTACAACCAGTCATATGCTCTTTTTACCGCCGGAGAGTATGAAAAATCCCGAAAAATGTTTAATGATTTTCTAAAAACGCATCCCGGCAGCCAGCTTGTGGGCAGCGCCCAGTACTGGATTGCAAGCACGTATTTCAAGGAAAAAAAATACGAGGAGGCAATTTCCGCTTGTGACGATGTCATTAAAAAATATCCCCAGGGAAGTAAAACCCCGGACGCATATTATCTTCAGGCGCTTGCTTTTTGCGAAATAAAGGATGCAACTACAGCGCAGATCATTCTGGAAGACCTCATCCAAAAATTTCCCGGCTCCGAGGCTGCAAATGCAGGCAAGCAGAAGTATGAGGAACTGAAAAGTAAAAACTGACCATGTCGGCCCACGTGCCGCTGTTCCATTGTATCGCCCTTACCGCATTGCAATCTTGCCCCGTCAAACCGATTGTCAAAAGCCGTCATTTCGCCTATACTGCTGGCCTGTTGGAGCAGGTAGCCGTTATAACTAAAGGAGAAATATTACATGCAAGTACCACTGCTTGACCTGAAAGCGCAGTACCAGTCCATTAAGAATGAGATGCTGCCTGTGCTTACCGGGGTTATCGATTCGCAGCTTTTCATCCTGGGGCAAAATGTTGAAGCACTTGAACAGCAGATCTCCCTCTATTGCGGCGCAGAGCATGCTGTTGGCGTCACCTCGGGCTCTGACGCTTTGCTGCTGGCGCTTATGGCTCTGGACATCAAGCCCGGCGACAAAGTCATCACGACACCCTACACTTTTTTTGCAACCGCTGGCTCTATCTGCCGGGCCGGGGCAGAACCTCTTTTTGTGGATATCCATCCCGACACCTACAACATAGATCCCGGCAGGATACGGGAGCTTCTCGGGCGTTTATCCGCCGGCGAGCGCTCGCATGTCAAGGCTGTCATGCCAGTGCATCTCTACGGGCAGTGCGCCGACATGGCTGAGATTACGGCAATAGCACAAGAGTATGGCCTGAAAATCATTGAGGATTCCGCACAGGCCCTCGGCGCCGCCTGTATGATGGCGGGGCGGGAGCGCAAATCATCCTCCATGGGAGATTTCGGCTGCATATCCTTTTTTCCTTCAAAAAACCTGGGCTGTTTCGGCGACGGCGGCATGGTGACAACCAATGACGAAGGTTATGCAAAAAAGCTTAAAAGCTTGCGAGTGCATGGCCAGACGGAGACCTACGTACACCGCTATATCGGCATAAACGGCAGGCTTGACGCTTTACAGGCAGCGGTGTTGCTGGTGAAGCTGCCGCATCTGGACGCATGGGCCGCTGGCAGGCAGAAAAATGCAGCATTGTATGAAAAGCTTTTTGCCGAGGCCGGGCTTCTGGAATGCATAACGCCACCCGTGAAGCGGGCAGACCGCAATCATGTTTATAATCAGTTTGTCATACGCGCAAAAAACAGAAATGCATTAAAAGAGCACCTTACTAAGAACGGTATCGGCACGGCGATTTATTATCCGCTGTGCCTGCATCTGCAGGACTGCTTCAAGTTTTTAGGCGGCAAACAGGGCGATTACCCTGAGGCGGAAAAAGCATCGCAGGAAACTGTGGCGCTTCCGGTTTTCCCCGAGCTGACCCCGAAACAGATTGAGTATGTGGTTGAGCAGATTGCGGCGTTTTATAAAAAATAATATGCCGGCGCGAAACAAAAAAGCCCGCCTTGCAAGGCGGGCTTTTTTGTTTCCTTTTAAAAAATTATTTCTTCTTTTCAGGCGTCCAGATCTGCACGGCATGGTACCCCTTGTCCTTGAACGAGCGGTTGAGAATGACAATGCGCTCGGGGGTGACCTTTGTGATGACTTTCTTGCCTTTCATCATGTTAATCATGTCTTCAAGGGGCGGTGGCTGTATCGATGTGGGCACCGGCTGCGGCAAGGTCGGCAAATACACCCTAGCGCCTTCTATAAACTCAGCCTCATCGCCGGTAACACCGGTAAGCAGTTTTGCCTTACCCACTATCTGCACGCCCAGGGCGCCGCCAAAATAGTCAAAATCTGTACGGTGCCGGACATAGGCCATAGAGACATTGGGGTTTGAGTCCATCTGGAACAGCTTTTCAGTCTGTTTTTCAGAGATTGCATAAAAGGTAAAAGTTTTGGGATCCAACACGAATTCGATGACCGTGGCAAGGGGCTTGTTCTCATAGGCAGTTGCCAAAACGAAAATCTCCCGGTGGTCGCCACGGCCTTTCAGCGCCTCGGCAATTGCCTCTTCGATCTCTTTGCGGGGCATTGAGCCCTTAACGCTTTTCTTCATCGCCATGGTGGCCGAAGTATAGGCATCGACGCCGTCATAGCTATGGCAGTCGATGCATTTCATGGTTTCATCATAAACGCCATGATGCGGCGGTTTTGCCGTGGGGGTCACATAAAGCCATTTTGGCCCGCCTTTTTCCGACGGGGTCTTCTCAGCTGCAAATGCGCCAGCCTGAAGCAGTGCGGTTGCAGCAATGGCAACCAAAATAACCAGAGTTTTCTTCATGCCAAATTCCTCCAAAAAAAGATTATTAACATCAAACTGTTTGCTTACTAAGTATAAGGAAAATATCGGCTCCTGTCAAACGCCCACTTACATTGCTCGCAAAAAACATATTATACAGAATAAAAATTTGCCTACATAAAAATGTAAACACTAAAGATTAAAAGTTGTTTTCCGAAACACTAATCTATGGGTTCATTGCGACTTGGAAAAACAGTATTTCCTAAGGCATTTATGAGAGATAAGCACACACCTGCGCGAGAAAGACCCTTGACACCGGCGGCAAAAGATGGATATAATGCTCTCAGTCGGGGCGTAGCGCAGTCTGGTAGCGCACTTGAATGGGGTTCAAGTGGTCGCTGGTTCAAATCCAGTCGCCCCGACCATTTTTTTTATCTTTCACCGTGCAGGCATGTGCATGCTATGATCGGTGCTCCACACCACTTCGAAACAAAAAATCCCGTGATAAAAAAGTTTTTTTGCCTTTTTTTCTGCCTTGCTGTGGCCTGTGCGATTTCGTCCTGCGCGCTTTTTAAACCGGCGGGCGTTGAGAAGCAGGGCCTGTCCCCTGAGGATTGTGCCTTTTACAGTACCTATTCAAAAAAATTCGGCATTCGGTTCGCCGGCACCGAAAACAAGGAGCTGCTCCGGACCATTGATGACTGGATGGGGGTTCCGTACCGCTTGGGCGGGTGCTCAAAAAGCGGCATCGACTGCTCCTGCTTCGTGCAGATGGTTTATTCAGGAGTCTTCGGTATAGAGCTCAGACGCTCTTCCTGCGACATGTTCGGCGATGTGCGCATGGTTGCCGCCGGCGACCTCAGGGAGGGGGATCTGCTGTTTCTCAAAGGACCGGGCAACAAGATCTCCCATGTGGGGATTTATCTCAAGGACAATAAGTTCGTGCATGTAACCACGGCCCGCGGCGTGGTTATAAGCAGCCTGCAGGAAGACTATTACCGAAAATATTTTCATGCCGCCGGCCGCGTTGCAAAAAACGGTTAGCCACAGCGCCAGCGTGCATGCACGCTCTCATCGGCAGAACAATTTTACTATACAGCCCATAGCCGCACAATGATCAAACACAGCATCACTTTTATTGCCTGCCTTTTTTTTGTGCTGAACCCCTGGTGCTGTCACGGCCTTGAGGTGGGCGATGCTGCCAAGGATTTTGCTCTGAAGGATGCCGGCGGCAACATGGTAACCCTGCGCTCGCTGATGCAGGGTGCCGATGCAACAGCTCTTGAATTTTTTTCCATTTATTGTGACGCCTGCAAAAAAAAGGTTCCCCAGCTCAACGGCCTTGCTAAAAAATATGCTCCCGGCAAATTCCGCATCATAGCGATCGCTTTGGCCAATGAGCAGCCCGAGGTGACGTCTGCCATGAACGAATGGGGAGTCACCTATAGTTTTCTGGCTGATCCGGAAAAGTCTACATTTTACCTGTATGCAATCCACAAGGTCCCCCGGTTTTTTATAATAGACCGCGCGGGCATTATCCGGTACAGCGGCAATGCTGATTCATTGCCCGATTTTGAAAAAGCCATTGATGACCTGCTGGCGCAGCCCACAGCCGTAAAGCAGCTTCAGCCCGGCGATACTGCGCCGGCCCTGACCCTTGCAGACGATAAGGGAGCGGCGGCAAACCTTGATTTCCATAACAGGCAGCAGATGGCGGTTCTCGGCTTCTTCAGCTCTGCCGACAGTGCAGGCCAGAAACAGGCAGCTCTGCTTTCAAAGATATATGACAAATATAAAAGCGCCGGCATAGTGGTATACGGTATCGCAACAGGAGAGCTCCCTGGCGATTTGCCTAAATTCATGAAGGCGGCCTCCCCCCGCTTCCCCATGCTTGCCGATACCGGCGGCCAGGCATCAAAGCTGTACGGAGTGTCAGGAGCTCAAGAAATAGTTATTATCAGCAACTCAGGCCATATCATCACCCGCAACGCACCCCGGGAATATGATGATCTGGTGAAAATGCTTGCGGTGCCCGAACCCGAGGCGCAGGCAGCCTCGCATGAGCAGCAGATTATGCATGCCCTTAAGCAGGCCATGCCCGATGCCCGTTTTATTGCACCAGTCAGCCTCCCTGAGGGGACGGTTTATGTCGGCACCGATGGCGGCGGCAAAAAAACTTATGCGCGCGTCGTCAAAAAGGATATTCTCTGCGAGGTATGCACCGACGTCGAGTTTATCGCAACACTTGACGAGAACGGCCGGTATCTCCGCCTTGTGCTGGTACTGCCCTTTGAAGTGTATGGCAAGCAGGTCGATGCCACAAAATTTTTGCAGCAGTTCGAGGGCCGCTCCTGCCGTGAAAAACTGACGGCAGGCAACAACGCGGATATCATATCGGGGGCAACAAAATCAAGCCTGAAGCTTATCGAGGGGCTGAATGAGATGGAAAAGGCCTTTGCCAAAATCCAGACCGACCCGGCCTTTGACAGCACCTTCCGGCAAAGCGTCTGCTTTCAGGCCCAGGCGGAAATGGAGCTTGCGCTGCGTCAGTACCAGCGCGAACATAAGGCGCAGGCCGGGGACATTTCAGTCCAAAATCTGGAGTCATACTGCCCTGAAGGCAAGCTTCCCCGGTGCCCTTCGTCCGGCATGTATAAGGTGACCATGCTGCACGGCATACCGCGGATCATGTGCACCGTCCACGGCATTGATCCGCAGTCGTCAATGATTCATTGAGGAAGGATTTTTTATGTTAAGGCAACGCTGCATGGCAGCAAAACAATGCGCCGTTATCACCGGCATTCTGCTATGCGCTCTTGCTGCGCCGGCAGGCGCTATGGCAGATAAAACACTTCGCTTTACCATGTACGAGTCAGCCCTGGGCTCGGCCGACAACGGAACGCTCGACCCTATCAGAACCTTTAATTTTCTGTTTTTTACCCTCCAGCACCAGATTTTTGAAACGCTGGTGACGGTTGATTTCAACGATCAGAAGGTCAAACCCGCGCTGGCCGAAAAATGGAAAATAACAAAACAGAAAAACATCAGATTTTTTCTCCGGCGCGGCGTGCATTTTCATAATGGCGAAGAGTTCACCTCCTCCTGCGTTAAATTTTCCATAGATCTCATGAAAGACCCGAGAAATAAATTCAGCGGGCGTTTTTTGCTGGATACCATAGCCGCCGTGCAGGTCATTGACGACTACACGGTGGAGCTTGTTTTGAGCGGACCCGATGCCCTGCTGCTGCACAAGCTTGCCGCCATCGGCTTCATGTTCCCCCAGAAATACTGCGAGCGCGTAGGCGCGGAGTCTTTCGCCCGCTATCCCCTTGGCACCGGTCCGTTCCGGTTTTTTTATATTGCCAGTCAGGCTGGCGGCGGCAAAGAAATACACATGGTCGGAAACGAGGATTACTGGGGAGGCCCGGTCGGGCTGCAGGAGCTTGTTTACAGCTTCGTGCCTAAGGATCGGCAGTGGGATGCCCTTGATACGGGCGCCATAGACTTGCTGATTACGCAGATTCCACCACCCCCGGCGGTTCTTAAAAATCCCGGGCTGAGCATATTTACCGAGCGCCCGCTCAGGAATTCCCTCTGCCTGCTGAACATCGACAAGCCGGGCCCGCTGCAGGACATACGGGTGCGCAAGGCCCTCGAGCATGCGGTGAACCGCAGTGACATTATCGCAAATGCGCTGCACGGTTATGCAAAACCGCTGTATACGATTGCCCCGGAAGGATCGCTTGCATACAAGGCGACCCCGCCTCTGTATCCCGAAAACAAAGACACAGCGCTCAGCCTGCTCAAACAGGCGGGCTTTTCAGAGGGATGCACCCTTACGGTCATGGCTAGCAATATCGAGCCGTCGCTGTCTGTTGTGAACGTCCTGAAAGCCCAGCTCGCAGGCTGCGGCATAAAGCTTGAGCCTCATTTTCTGAGCCGCGACGAGATTATCAAAGAAATTGTTTCACCGAAGCTCATGGGCCAGACAAAGCCCTCCTCCTATGATATGTGGGTGATAAACGGTTGGCCTGATATCTTCGGTGCAACGGCGCACTTCTATTTCCTTTTTCTCCATTCGCGGGGCCTGTTCAATATCGGCACACACATAAATGCCGACTCTCCTGTTGATGCGCTGTATGCCAAAGCCATTGAGGCCCAGGACGACAAAAACCTTGCCGCCAGGCTCCAGCAGCTTGACCGTGCGATCCTTCAGGATGCCCTTGCCATTCCGCTGTATCAGGCCGAAATCATGTACGGCATGAAAAAAAACGTTCATTTCAAACCCGGCCTGAACGACCTGCCCTTAAACTTTAAGCAGTGCGGTATGCAGTAAAAATTCTTCTCGGCATTTAAACGACCCGGCTCGCCTGTTGCAGATGGCGTATTTCGAACTGGTTCTGCATCTGCGATGGTTGCACATATGGAAAAAATCATGAGACCTGAAAACACAATTGTAAAACTGGCTGCAGGAAAATCCGTCCGGATTGCGGCTCTGGGGGACTCGCTGACGTATGGCTGGATGGTTGAAAAAGGCTATATCAATTTTCTTCAGGAAATGCTGAAAACAAAATATCCGGCGGCAACCATATTATTTATAAACAGGGGCATACCCGGAGACACGGCCGAAGGCGGGCTGCAGCGGCTTAAAGAGCAGGTAATCGACGCACAGCCCGATCTCGTGTTTGTGCAGTTTGGTTTAAATGATGCTTTTTCCGGCTGTCCGGTGGCGCACTATGAAAGCACTATATCCCGCATTATTGACCGGCTGCAGCGCGAAACCACAGCAGAGGTGCTGGTGCTCACCTCGGTGCCCCTTGCAGACCCCCATGAAGACAGCATGGCTCTGCAGTATTATGAAAGCCTTGAGCGGGTGGCACGGCAGCGCGCGGTGCCTATTGCGCGGGTGCATGCTTACTGGAAAGAAAAAACCGGCGGCCATTTCGACGGACTTCTTCAGGCTGATCTCGTGCATCCGACCTCAGCAGGTTACCGGCTTATGGCCGAGGCCATCATGCAGAAGCTGCAATAATTACTGTGGGGAATAAAGAGATTCAAGATTCCGGATTCAAAATTCAAGGTAGAAACGTTTCAAGATTTTTAATGTAGGGGCGGGCTTTATGCCCGCCCTCGGGAGGGGATAAACCCCAATATATGTGAATTAAGCCTGACATTTTTTTTCCTCGCCCCCGTGAGGGGGAGAGGATTAGAGGTGAGGGCATTTTATACCACCCCTCATCCCGACCTTCTCCCGCAAGGGGAGAAGGAGCTCTTAATTCACAAGTATTAGGGATAAAGCCCTCCACGACGGTTGGAAAAATATTTAATTCATGATTCAATCCGCTGCGGAGGACTGGCTTTTTTACTAAATTGCAGAGCCAATTTTTATGACAACGAAAATACCAGACGGGACTCAAATTGACAGCCTCTGCGGCGATTATGTAATTTATCAGCCCCAGGACGGCCAGCGCTACACAACCGACGACATCCTGGTAGCCTGGCTGGCAGTGCGGGAGCTAAAAGAGCGCGGCATCCAGCCGGAATCGTTTCTTGATTTAGGCTCGGGCCTGTGCTCGGTGCCAATGATTGTTTTGTGGGCGTTTCCGGATATACGTGGAATCGGCATCGAGATTAGCCAAAGGCGCTGCGATCTCGGCAATACTTCGCTTGCAAAAAACGGCCTCACCGGGCGCTTCAATCTAGTAGCGGGCGATCTGCGCGAAGTCAGGTTGCCGGAGCGCTTCGGGCTTATCACATCATCGCCGCCATATTATGAGAAAGGCGAAGGCCCCGTAAGCCCCAATGCCGACAAGGCCGGCGTGCGCTTTGAGCTGCATGGAAGCATTGACGATTATTGCCGGGCCGCAGCAGAACATCTTCAGCCTGGTGGTATTTTTACTGCGGTTTATCCGTTTCAGTACCGCCAGCGCGTGCGTGTTGCGGCGCAGGCCAGCGCTCTTGGACCTGAACGCGAAGTACGGGTCATTACGCGGGAAGGCAAGCCGCCACTGCTGTCGCTTTTTGTCCTGAGCCGGGAGGGCCCCGGCGCCGATGCTCAGGAGGAGCTTGTCATCCGAGGCGCGGATCACCTGTATACAAAAATGTTCCGCCGGGTTCGCCATGAGGTGGGGTTTCCCGACAAACTCAGCTGAGGGCTGCAATAAGTGTCTGAGAAGCGAAATCCAGCTTGCACATTTAGAGCCGTAATGTGGAGTTTTTGCCTGGCAAGCAGGGGCACAAAATGTTGTGATGAACATGAAGTTCATCTGGGCGCAAAAGCATAGCTTTTGGGCATCCGCTGGAGAGCAGGGTTAGGAAACAGGCTTGATGAATGTATTTTTGACACGTTTAGATTTTACGAAATAAGCAATCCAAATTGCATCATTAACGATTGAGCGAATGGCCAGTCCGAGGTTTTCTGGGTTGGTTGTCTGAGAGGCAATTGCAGGTATTTGGCTGCTGAGCAGTAAGTCAATGATTTGCGTTGCCGCAAGCAAGAAAAGCAATATGATGCAGTGTTTCGGAAAACGCTGTGACTTCTTAAAAAAAAGCCAAAACAACCAAAATGCATAAACGAGAAACGCTAAGTTGCTACCCCCCTCAAAGACAATCAACGGACCAAAGAGAGGGTGATAGGCAGCCGAACTAGAATTGGTTAAGGCATTCCAAGTTTCAGGTGACAACGCAGGCAACAAACCACGATAGGACATAAACCCCACGTAGAAAAATGTGAATATTAATCCTAACATTGCTACAATCAACCACCCACCAATGCCTCGTGGTTCATTTGGTTTTTCCATATTGGTCCCATCCTATATTTATGTAGAGCTCTGTAATTTCTGGACTCTGCCTAGGACGCTTGTCCTAAATTTTAAGAATATTGTCAAAGTAAATAGTACTATAATTCTCAAGTTATTCCTTGTATTCATGTTTGATCCTTTCCTAGTCGAACCAGTTAAGATACGATTATTTGTTTATATTAAAAGCCTGATTCAAGAAAATGTGCAGTTTCTGGAATCACATACTCTGGATCAAAATTTTCATTACGCCGCGATTTTTAGTTAATGTCGCCAAAACCGGCTTTAAAACACTACAAGCCGCCATCGGTTAATGGTTGTGCCCGCCAGTAATCTATGCGATTTTTGCGAGCTGCGGTCAACTGCTT
>Ga0114951_10001617_pt1 | contig 27372 bp, 23 predicted proteins | sample AM7aDNAmetaG_FD_88677 | JGI IMG/M metagenome (GOLD analysis project Ga0114951, IMG submission 88677) | Freshwater microbial communities from Finland to study Microbial Dark Matter (Phase II) - AM7a DNA metaG | ecosystem: Environmental > Aquatic > Freshwater > Lake | place: Finland: Lake Alinen... | reverse complement strand
TTGTAAGATAAGACTTTGATTCAGAGTAAGCTCCAACTTATGAGGGGTAATTAAAGTAAAATAAATTATACCAATATACCACTTCTCTATTCAATTATTAATTTTTCTGCGCTTAAAATTCTGTTGCCACTCATCAGTTTGTAAAAATATATTCCATTATGCTGACTGCTTAAATCAAGTGTGGTTTTTTCAGTATCTATTTTTGCTGTGTAGATCTTAGCTCCTATAATGTTATAAACTTCAATAGTGGTAGCATCTACTGTTGTTATTGTAAAAATGCCTTTACCAGGATTGGGATAAACACTTACTTCATTTTTACTTGAATTGTCATTTATACTTAGGTTGCATGGATACAGGCAATAGGTGATAGTAGGCTGTATTGTCCCTGTATTTAAATCAATATTGCCGCCCGTTTGATCACAGAAATCAAAATTACCTGTCATGAGTCCGGTATTGCTGGTGTTGTTCAATATGCAAAACTTGCCAGAGCCACTGATGCCCTCGGTATTTAACCAGTCGTTTCCAACTCTCATAGTGCCGTTGTTTGTAAAAGCAGCCGGACTTGCCAATGAATCTGAATTAAGGAAATTATGATTTATGATTATTGTCCCTGTGGCTGCATTGGTAAAACTTTTACAGTTCATAAAATCGTTAGCACTCATGTTGTTGTTGTTTGTAGCTGTGTTGATGTTCAGGAAGTTGGTTGTGGTAACGGTGCCATTGTTGGTTAGAATAGATCCTATATTGTTAAAAAATTGAGCTGCGGTGACAGTAGCGCCTGTGTTGTTGTTGAAGGTAACACAATTATAAAGACTGTCGCTTTGTATTGTGCCATTGTTGGTAATGCTGCCAGAAAAGAGAGCCAATCTGGCTATATTGAGCGAACCACTTACAACCAGCGTCCCGTTTCCGCCTGATATGAGTGCCAAAGCTCTCATATTGGTATTACCGTTCAAAGCTCCAGCACCATTAATGGTGATAGAACCTGATGAATAGCCCCAGTCAATATCAAGTGTAACAGTATGATTAATAATAACATCATTGCCGGGTGTTGGAGGCACACCACCCCATGTACTTGGACTTGTCCAGTTACCATTAGCGACAGATGTTATTTGTGCATTAGTGTAATGACTTAAACCAATAAGAATGAGGATAATGAGGAGTAAAAATTTTGTTTTCATAAATGATATGTTTTAATATTAATAAATTTCAAAAAGTTGAACAAATATAAGAAAAAATGATTATTGGTAATACCATAAGTATTGTGAAACAGCAGAATATTTAATTGAAATGTAAATTTTGTACATTTGTATAAATATTTAATTTTATATAATGAGATACAATGGGTTAAGAGATTTTATTGATATTTTGGAAAAGAAAGGGGAGCTGATAAGAATTAAAGTTAATGTCAGTTCTCAGCTTGAAATTTCAGAAATTACTGATAGGGTAGTGAAAAATATTAATAAAGCCTTATTGTTTGAGAATACAGGTACTGAGTTTCCTTTGCTAATCAATGCATTTGGTTCTGAGAAGCGTATTTGCCTTGCACTTGGTGTCGAAAGTTTAGATAAGATAGGGGAGGAGATAGATGTTCTATTCAAAAAGTTTACAAAACCTCATGGTACTGTATTTGAAAAGCTAAGCATGTTGTCAGAGCTGAAAGAGGTAAGTTCCTGGATGCCTAATAAGGTTAATAGAAAAGGGTTATGTCAGCAGGTAGTCATGCGGGAAGTTGATTTATCCAAAATGCCCATTCTCAAATGCTGGCCCTTTGATGGCGGTTCTTTTATAACCTTGCCTGTTGTGCATACCCAGCACCCCGAAACCGGAGTTAGAAATGTAGGTATGTACCGCATGCAGGTATATGATAACAAAACAACAGGCATGCACTGGCATATTCACAAGGATTCAGCTAAACATTACAAGGCTTATAAGGAACTGGATTGTCGTATGCCTGTAAGTGTTACATTAGGGGGTGACCCCGTTTATACGTATGTAGCCTCTGCCCCATTGCCTGAAAATATTGATGAATACATATTGGCCGGTTTTCTACGCAGGAAAAAAGTGGAACTCGTCAAATGCCTTACCAATGATATTTATGTCCCTAATGATGCTGATTTTGTTATAGAGGGTTATATAGATGTGAAAGAAGATTTAAAACTTGAAGGTCCTTTCGGTGATCACACAGGGTTTTATTCGTTAGCTGACTATTATCCTGTATTTCATGTTACTTGCATCACACATCGTAAAGAAGCCATATATCCAGCGACTATTGTTGGCATTCCTCCCCAGGAAGATGCCTGGCTGGGCAAGGCTACCGAAAGAATTTTTTTGGCACCCATCCGCTTGACCATGCTGCCAGAGCTTTTAGATATGAATTTACCCGTTGAGGGTGTATTTCATAATATAGCTATTGTGAAAAGTAAAAAACTTTATGAAGGACATCCTTTTAAAATAATGAATGCCCTCTGGGGAGCAGGACAGATGATGCTTAATAAAATGATGATTCTTGTTGATGAATCTGTTAATATTAATAATTATTCTGAAGTTATTAAAGTGATTTGTTCACAGGTTAATCCTGCATCAGATATATTATTAAGCAAAGGTCCACTTGATGTATTGGATCACTCAACAGAAATTACAGGTTTTGGGGGCAAGCTGGGTATTGATGCAACACAAAAACCTATTCAGGATGAACTCAATAGTTTTGATATTACTTCAATTATTGATGATTTAACTGCCTTAAAAGACAAATACCCTTTCATCATTGACTTTAATAAAGATTTGATAAATAACATATTAATAATATCTGTTGATAAGAAAAACGCTGATGTTATAAAGGCAGTCACTGATGAAATACTCAATAACAAGGCTTTAAAATCCCTTAAATTCATCGTTTTTATTGAATCACTAATCAGTCCTTATGATTTAATGAGTGTTGTATGGCGCAGCGCCAATAATATTGAGCCTGTAAGAGATTGTATTTTGTTTACAAATGCAGGTAATAAAAAAGTTCTTGTTATAGATGCGACAATGAAAAATAAGAAGTACGACAATTTTAAGAAAGACTGGCCCAATATCATTACTTCCAATGCAGAAACCATTGCTCTTGTTGACCGGAGATGGGAAACCTATGGACTGGGCGGTTTTATTAAATCACCATCTTTGAAGTTTGCAACTCAGATTTATAATGAAGGAGAAAGTGTTAAGTAAGTTGAGGAAGTTGGCAGTAGGCAGCAGCAGTAGGCAGTAGCAGTAGGCAAGATGAGAAGATGGGAGAGGAAGTAGGCAGCAGCAGTAGGCGGCGAAAAGGGAATTAATTAGACTCAATAATTTGGAAAAGCTTATCTAACTTAGGTGTTAAGATAATTTCAGTTCTGCGGTTTTTAGCTTTAGCTTCTTTGGTATCAGCACGGTCAACAGGAACGTATTCACTTCTTCCTGAGGCAGATAACCTTTCGGGAGCAATTTTGCCATTTTCAAGAAGAATTTTAACGATAGCTGTAGCCCTCATAACACTTAGGTCCCAGTTGTCTTTTATTTGTCCGGCTCCTTTATAAGGTACATTATCAGTATGTCCTTCAATAAGTACATTAATAGTAGTATCTTTTTCAAGGACGGTGGCTAATTTTTTTAGTGCGCTTACACCTTTGGCATCCACATCAAAACGTCCTGATGCAAACAACAGACTTTCATCAAGAGAAACATAAACTTTACCATTTTTTATATTAATAGTTAATCCTTGGTTTTCAAAGCCAAGAAGTGCATTTGAAACAGATTCACGCAATGCTTTTACTGTGGCGTCTTGTTTGTTTAAAATGTCCTGTAGCTCTTTAAGTTTCATTTCTTTTTCTTTCATACTGGCTTGGGTAGCATTAAGCTGATTACTCAATTCATCGAGGTTTTTCTTTTTGATGTTCATTTCATCTTCTGCTTTTTTTAGCTCATCTTCTTTCTTTTGAAGATCTTCCTGTGTTTTCTGAAGCTCAGCTAATACTTTCCTTGTCTCTGAAGAGCTGCCCTCTAACAATTCCCTGTTCTTGTCTAGAAGAAGGTTATAAGTTTTATTGAGCTGGTCATAATTGTCCCTTAAACGACGTGAAGTAGCTCCTAGTATTGTTGTGTCATTTTTCAATCCTTCAAATTGTCTTTTCATCAAGTCAACTTTTTCAAGCATCTCAGTGTTTTGAATAGTTAAGTCTTTATTGTTGGCTTTGATTTGTTTTAACTCATTTTCGCAATCTGTTCGTTTCGATTTCATCTCTTCATATTGACGGGCAGGTACACAAGATGCGACAAAAAATGCAACAGATAAAGTGTATAGAACTTGTTTAAAAGATATATTTTTCATGTTGTTTAATATTTATTTTTAGCAAAATTAGTAAAAATAATTAATTGTTTGAACGACAATTTACATAATAAAAAACCGATTTAATTTAAGGTTAAATCGGTTTTTTATTAGAATAAATAAGTTGCTATTTTTTTTCAGGTTTGTTTAATTGCTCAATAGGTTTGTAATCTTTACTGATATTGAAAACATTATCATTTACTGAGTTGGCCTGAATGTTTAAGGTTTGAACTTCTGTTAATACTTTGCCTTCTAAATCAACAGTTTTAACAGCTATTGGAAAGCCATTCATTTTCAATTCTTTCATAGCCAGTAAGGCATAATCTGAACGGAAGAATGATTCATAGCTGGTGTAGTTGACATTAATTGTAGGGTCAATAAAACATTCGGTAACAGACCCTGCTGTTTTTACTATAATTTTTTTACAGTTAATACCTGAAATTACTTCATCTCCAGCCTGTTCAACAGAAATTATATTACGGTCGAAGCCTGGGGTGGGTTCAATTAACTTAGCTTCAGCAGTGCTGTATATTTTACTGTCAGGTGTTGTTGACAAAATATGGAATATGCCTTTAGTCCTGTCAGGTATATAACGTGTTGTATATTGTTTACCTTCATTTGTGAACTGTACATCGAAAGCTATTTTATCACCCTTCAAAAACCACGTGATCTGCCCATCAAAATTACCACCTTTAACAGTTGTTTTTAAAGTTGCATTGCTGATGTTCTGAGCCGATAAAAATCCAATAATAGATATAAAGCAAAATATTAAAAAAAATGTCTTTTTCATAAATTTGTTTTTTAAAATTTATTAATTAACGTATCCTTTATAGTAAGAAGATTGATAAAATTGATCAGGCAACATTAAAGGAACACCAATAAGCGGGAAGCCATTTCTTTTTATCATATGTCCTGGAGTACCACCGGGAGGGAAGTTTATATTTGGGTTATAAGTGTAATTAAGAACAGTAATAGTACCAATAGGCCAGGGAAGGGTTACAGTTACCAGGAAATGAACAAAGAGAGAGCCCATAGTGCCAAATTCTCCGTAACCACCACCATTTCCTCCTGCGCCTCCGGGAGTGATAGTAGCATTTACAGGGCCAATAGGTACGTTAATGGCATAATTGAGTATACCTCCTGCGCCGCCCTGTCCCATAACACCACCTGTTGCATCGTGTCCTGCTGCAAAAATATTAATCTGAAGACCACCGAGGATACTGTTACCACCATGACCTAATGCAGCAGCACCACCACCACCGCAACCTACAGCAATATTAAATGTACCTAAGATAGGTATGGTAATAGGATAGCCTATACCTACTGAACCACCGCCACCGCCACCTGCATAGTGATATCCAAAGGTATTGGTCATTAACGACATCCTAGTGGTCATATTAACGACATCACCTCCAGGGTTACCGGGATTACCAAATGTACTGAAAGTGCCGCCAACGGCACCATTACCACCTCTTGCAAGCATAGCACCATAGTTAATAATACCTACATGCGATTGTAAATCTAAATTGCCAAAGGTTACTACAGGTTTTGTAGTAGTATCACTTTTCATTTCAACACCAGGATAAACAGTCATTACAACGCATATAGGATTGCCAGGTCCAGGTAAGTTAGCCGCTTGTTGCAGGTTATAATTTGTTGTAGGCGAAGTAATGTTAACAACATAGCATGGCGTTATAGTGAGCTGGTAGAGCTTAAATTTAACAATTGAACCGCAAATACCCTGGATAGCAATGGGGTAGACCCCTGGTGTCGCAAAAACCGTCGAATTAATTATTAAATCCGAACTTCCGCTATAGTTAATTATGGGGTTTGTGAGATGTGTTGTAACGCCATTAGGCACATTAGCCAAGATGAAAAGACCTATAGCCTGTCCTGTGCCAGATATTTGCTGTACAGTTACTGTAACAATGACAGAGTCCGTAGTGGTTCTGTTTATCGTTCCGGCAGTATCGCTGAGGTACATATCAAAAATACAATCATCGCAATTTTCCTGAAATACATACATCCAGCAATAACCTGTATAATACTGCAATACACTGTCAACAGTGTTAAATATCAGTAAACCCATGTGTGGATTAATAATAGAATCCCTTTGCTGTGTGGTCAGGCAAGGTGGAAGGAAACCTTGTTTGGTAGCTTCCAAATGCAAAATAGCACTCGGATCAGGGGTTAGAGTTCCAATACCTACATTGTTTGTTTGGGCTTTTATTGACAAAGCATACAAGCTTGTAATAATTGCTATTGCCAGAGTGTAGATTGTTTTGTTTCTCATGATTATTAAATGTTATGTTTTATTTTATTGATATTTAGTAATTTAAGTTAATTCTATAAAAATGGTCTGTTTTTAACTTCAGTTGTCAGAACATATTTCAAAGTAAATTCCAGTCCACTGTTTCCATTAGTATATTCTTTCATTGAAGATGTATTGAAGTCATAGCTGAAGAGAAAAGTAAAATCCATAAATTTTATCCCTGTAAGAGCAATTACAGCATCATCACTACGGTAGAAGGAACCAATAATAAAAGTAGCATTATTTTTACTTTTAAAATTGGCAGTTGTACCAGTATTATATTGCATATTAGAACCTTGTTTAAAAATTATAAAAGAAGGCTGCAGAGCGAATTGTGTTGATGTTTGTACTTCTGCTCCTGCATGAGCTAAATACTTTCTTGGTAACTTGCTTTCATAACTACCATAAAATGATTCGTTAGGTGAAGTCAGATGTGAAATAGCAATGCCTGCCCAAGGCAGTATTCTTATCTTATCGGCTCTTGAAAAGCTTCTTTTGCTGCCAATATACCATAGGGCGCCAAAATTAAAGTCGGGGTAGATTTTTGAAGTATTTGTAAAAGTTTCACCTGTTGGTAAAGTCTCGTCAAAACCGTAATTATCAACATATTGCTGATCAGTTGTTAACTTGTCAGGTTGAAAGCTTTTTTGTTTGATGCCTGTCTGGAGTCCCAAACATAAATATTGAGCTCCTTTGCTTCCTCTTGAGCTTGTAAGTTGTGCTCTGTATCCAAAAGAAGCCATCACCGTTAAGTCTTTCATCGCACCTGTAGTGGCAGAATTATTCATAACCAAAATGCCTAAACCTATATTTTTTGATGGAATAGGTTTATCAACAGATAACGTAGCAGTTGAAATTCCCTTTACTAAAATGCTTGAATATTGATTTTTATAATTAATATGTACTCTTAAATCTCTGTTCTGGAAAAAGCCGCAGGCACCGGGATTAATAGAAAGAGCACTGGATGCATAAGGTGAAATTTGAGGATCTTGTGCTCCAGCCCGGACAACAATAATTACAAATGATAATATAAATAATATTTTTTTCATTTACTTTATCTTGCTATTGTTACTACGCCCTGTTTCTTAACTTCTTTATTTCTTCTTGTTTTGCCCACCACAGTCCAGATATAATTTCCTTCAGGTTCATCTTTCCCATCAACACTTCCTTTCCATCCCATATTTTGATTGGTTGTTTCAAAAAGCAATAACCCCAATTGATTATAAACCCTGAATTCAAAATTTAAGATTGCTTCACCTCTTACAAAAAGTACGTCATTAACACCATCGCCATTTGGAGTGAAAAGAGAAGGTACATAAATGTCGGGCCCCATAACGTCTATATAATTATCTTTAACAATTGTGTCTTTACAACCTTGAGGGCTTGTAACTATTAAAGTTATAGAATAAAAGCCATCATCATAATAATACTGAATAGGATTCTGGTCTAAAGATGTGCTTCCTTCACCAAATGACCATTCCCAGTAATTAGCATTGGTAGATAGGTCGTGGAATTCAGCATAGTGCATTACGTTTATCTGTGTTTCCAGAGCATAGAAGTCTGCTACAGGACGTGTGTTTACTGTAAGTGAGACAGCGTCAGATAACATATACCCTGCATCGTTTGAAACGATACATCTGAACAGACATCCGTTCATATTTGTATTACAATTATTGACAGTTAAATAATTTGTTTGAGCCCCTGAATAGATATTGTCATTAATAACATCAACCCATCCACTGCCACAGTTTACCTGCCACTGGTAGTATATCTGAAGCATAGAAACTGCATCAATACTGAAAATAGCATTGTTGCCTTCACAAACTATAGCGGGCACAGGTTTTCTGGTAATGGTAGGAACAGGCATACTTCTTATTATAAAGCGATTGTTGGGCTCTATAAAACCAGCCAATCCATTAACTTTGTAATACCAACTGGTTGTAGGCGTATTGACCAGCGCACCCGGTGTAGCACTTAGGGGATGCCATACACCATTAATGTTTTGCCACATCATAGCCCACGAGCTGTTGAATGCAACACCCTGGTCTTGTATGTTCCAGCCTAAACTAAGAGAGGCATGTGTACCCCCAAGGATGCTCTCTTTGATAACAAAAGTACTATAAACAGTTGTTGTATCTGCACCGGTGGTTGGGTGAATACCGTGGTTGCATTTAACTGCAAAAGTATCAATGTTTCCCGAATAGTTTATTATAACAGGCTTATAAGTATTTAACGTGTCGCTAACAGGGAACAAATAGTTTGTATTAAGAGGTACCATCTTCTTGACAAGAAAGCCAAGTCCCACAGTAACAATATGTTTTGAAGGTGACGGATTATAAATTGCTCCAGTTGGTGTTAAGGTAATATTGCTGTCCTGAAGGATTATTTTATTGGCAATAAAATACAAGCTATCAGTAATTTGAGTAGGGCCAGTGAAATGTTTATGATTGGTACCCGAAATAAATAAGTTCCAAAAAGGAATAATTTTGCCGCCCCCTATTTCTTGCGTATCACCTTCTAATTTTACATAACTATGAGGACCTGATTCAAAAACAGAATAATTCTTAAAACCATCCATCATCACAATAAGACCATTATTTCGGAAATAGCCAGTATCGTTAGAAACGTTTCCTTTTATATACATCTTGGCATTTTTTTGTACAAAAATGTCTCTTCCCTTATTGACAAATTGTGCTAAGATGATTGTCGGACATAACAATAATAAAAGTATGATTTTAAAATGAAGTAAATATTTTTTCATATTTCTTAAAATTGGCTTTAAAAATAAGCAATTTTTTTATTCTAAAATAATAATATCCTTCTTGAAAAACACATTTTTAGCAGGTTATAAATAACCTACCCTGTTTATTATACAATTTCGATAAAAAACATTAATGTTATGATAACTATTATATTAAGAATTTCCAAATTTAATAATAAAAATCAATTAAAAAAATTTTTTTATTTAAAAAATATACTAAAATTGAATGAATTTTATTAACAATGCCACTATTAGTTAAAAATTGAAGGCTTGAAGCCTTTTCTGATAAGGATTTTAAAGAGGCATTCTTTTTTATATTAATTTAATTTTTGTTAGAAATATTTTTAATATAAAGCCTTGCTATCACATTCATATCAGGGAATTTATTTCTTTATTCTTAATAAAAAATATTATTTTTATAAAAAAATTAATCAGGTAATAAAAAAACCTTAAAAAAAACTATATTTGTAAATATATTACCGATAAAACAAAAATTTCATTTTAAAACTATAACATTATGGACTTTATAAAAGACCTTTGGGCATTTTTAAAAGAACGAAAAAAATGGTGGTTGGCCCCCATCATCATTGTGCTATTACTGATTGGCCTTTTGCTTATTTTTGGTGGAGGTTCAGCAATAGCACCATTTATTTACACGATTTTTTAACTGAAGTGATATGAGGCAGTATCATGATTTGATGCAGTATGTCATTACAAATGGCAGTAAAAAAGAGGATAGAACAGGGACTGGTACCGTAAGTGTGTTTGGATATCAGATGAGGTTTAACCTGGATGAAGGTTTTCCTTTGCTTACTACTAAAAAGCTGCATTTAAAGTCAATAATTTATGAACTTCTCTGGTTTTTGAAGGGAGATACCAACATCAAGTACCTTAGTGATAATGGCGTTCGTATCTGGGACGAGTGGGCTGATGAAAATGGTAACCTGGGCCCGGTTTATGGAGCCCAGTGGCGTTCGTGGCAGGGTAAAGACAAAACAGTAGACCAGATCAGTGAACTTATTAGTCAGATAAAAAGTAATCCGGATTCGAGGCGGTTGATGATAAATGCATGGAATGTTGCTGAAATAGATAAAATGGCGCTGCCTCCTTGTCATGTCTTGTTCCAGTTCTATGTTTGCAATGGGAAGTTATCTTGTCAGTTGTATCAACGCAGTGCTGATATTTTTATTGGTGTACCCTTCAATATTGCATCATACGCTTTACTCACATTAATGATAGCTCAGGTCTGTAATCTGAAATCTGGCGATTTTATCCATACCCTTGGTGATGCCCATTTGTATTCAAATCATCTGGAGCAAGCCCGTGTTCAGCTAAGTAGAGATTTAAAACCTTTGCCACAGATGATTATCAATTCGGATGTTAAAGATATTTTTTCTTTTCAATTCAGCGATTTTGAACTGATTAATTATGACCCTCATCCACATATTAAAGCTTCTGTGGCTGTGTAAGGTGAGCAGGAAGATATAAGAGGGGATAAAGGTATAAATGTATAAGGGAAAAGGGGTTGAGAATTGAAAACAGTCGGCAATGAGGAAAGTCAGTAGTCGGCAAAATTTGAGGATTGAGGACTGAGGATTGCGGACTGAGGATTGCGGACTGTTGTATAATTAAATAATAAATAAACAATTTATAAATATGCTTCTCTCAATCATAGTGGCTGTTGCCGAGAACAATGTTATAGGAAAAGATAATAAGTTGATATGGCATTTACCTGCCGACCTCAGATACTTTAAAATGTTGACAATGGGAGCCCCGATAATCATGGGTAGAAAAACTTTTGAGTCTATTGGAAAACCATTACCAGGAAGAACATCAATAATCATTACAAAAAATTCAGACTTCAAGGCTGATGGTTGTATGGTTGTCCATTCTCTTGAAAAAGCCATTATTGCTGCTAAAGGGTGTGATGAAGCATTTATAATTGGTGGTGAACAGATATACAGACAGGCTTTCGACATCGCAGATAGGATATACCTTACAAGAGTTTTTGAAACATTTGAGGGGGATTCGTTCTTCCCTGTAATATCCTCTGAGCATTGGCAAATGACAGAAAGGAAAGATAATGAAGCTGACGAGAAGAATAAATACAGATATTCTTTTATTACATATATGAGAAAATAGTTGGAAGCCGGAAGCCGGAAGTCGGAAGACGGAAGTGATGTGGGAAAGAGAGAAGATGAGAAAAAGGGAAGGGGAGAGGGAATAAATAAAACATTTAAGAAAAAAATCAATGAAGCAAAAATATGTTAAGCAGATGAAAAAATCAGGTGTATATCTTATTCTGATTCTTCTTTCAGGTTTCTTAACGTGTAAGAATGAGAAAGCACTTGTTGACGCTGCTTCAATTAATGAGATTGTCCTTGTAGAAACAGTATATGCAGATATTTCAGAACAGATAGAAGTTAATATTTATAATGCAGAAGACATCCTTTTTAATGGCCACAAAACAGGACAGAATAATTTAAAAGAAACTTGTGCTAATCTGTCGATAGCGCCTTTTGACACAATTACATGGCCAAAAACCATTACTGTAGATTTTGGCAACAGCAATTGCCTGGGCGATGATGGGCGCAGCAGAAGAGGTAAAGTGCTGATTAGCACAACAGGCAGATACCATGATTCAACTACTGTGCTGACCGTTACTTTTGACAACTACTATCTCAACAATAACAAAGTTTCAGGAACAGCTACTATTACGAATCAGGGTGTAAATAAAGCAAGTTATCCCCAATATTCAGTATCTATACAGAATGGTATTATTGAGACCACCAATGGGACAATAACCTGGCAATCAGATGGAACAAAACAATGGGTAAATGGCATAGCTACCCCATGGCCTGCAAATAATGATGATGTATTTATATTTACAGGTAGCTCTTATGGTGCTTTTACCAATGGTGTTCCTTTTAAAGCTGACATTATCCAGCCTTTGGTAACAAATACAGCCTGTCCGTGGATCAGTGGCGGCACCGTTGAAATAAGTAAACAACAAAAAATAATAGGCACCTTAGATTTTGGCGGTAATACCTGCGATTCTTCAGCTACTGTAATTTTTAATGGAGATAGTTATGGTGTGGGGTTGAAGTAGAAGTAATGACCTAAAAATAGTTATTGTAAGTATCAGGTTTCTGTGTTTTGTATTTTGTTTTTCTCTTTTTTCTGCTTCACCTTTGTAAACAAATCCCTCGTATATTTTTCATAAAGTTCAAATAAAAACTCCATTCGGTTTGCATCACTAGTAAAGGGTCGTGGACGATACGCCAAATCAACAACTCTATTAAGAGATTGATGTGCTTTAACTAAAGCCGGAGGCATTGCTAAAGAGTCATATAAATCAGCTAATGAGTTTCTGGGAAATTCTGCTCTAACTTCTAAAATTTTTTGTGCTGCTGATTCTATAGCTTTAAACTGTTTTTCATTTGGATTTTCAGGCCAAGGGAAATTATTGTAAACTATGCTTGCCGAATATCTAAAATCACTTTTTAAACGTCCACAAACATATTTTACCCAAGCCATATGCATAGTAGAAGTTAAAATACCAAAATGAAAAAGGTTAGCATTTGGCAAAATATATATTTGATTTGAAGCTATTGTAGTTGGTTCTAAAAAAGCAATCGGAATGTATTTTCTATTCTCAGAAGATACTGTTGGGAACGCTAAATAATTTGATTTCGGTTGTCTTATCTCTGCGAAAATGGTTGGAGTTTCTGCTAGTTTTTTTGTGTTTGCTCGATTACTGTTGAAACGCCATTTTTTTACGTCATCAACTCTGTCTTTAATTTTATCAATACTCTTTATTTCACTAGGATTAGCATCAATTAGCCATAAACAATATCTTTTTTCTGCGTGTATAAGTTCTCTTCCACCAATAAAAGGTTTAATAAATTTTTCAGACAATTTATTGTCTAAAATTATTTCGTTTTTTTCTTCTTCCGAAAGGGTGTAATTTCCATCATCTAAAGCGAAACTGCCATAAATTATTTCTTGGACATTGCATATTGGCTTTTTTCTATTCTCTATTAAAATGTCTTTCCCTTCAATTAAATAAGGATTTATGTTACTAACTTTGATTTCGTGTGGCAATCTATTTAATTCGTCATATTCAAAAATCGTTTTTTTATTTGAATCATAACTTGCAAAGCCAATAATTACACAGTGAACTGCTGCTTTTCCCTTCGCTTCATTAAACCATTTAAAAGTTTGGTGAGCAAAATGAATTTTAATGTTGTAAGAATTAAAAAGCAAAGACCATAAAACTCCAACTTGTTCACCTTGTGCAATAGAATTTGTAGAAACAAATGCAGCTTTTATTTTTGTATTCTGAATGTATTGTGCTGCTTTAATATACCAAGCAGTAACATAATCTAAAACACCAGTTCCTTTATGATAAGAAAATACTTTTTCCATATCTGCTTTTTGTTCAGCCTTTTGTTCTTTCTTACCAATAAATGGTGGATTTCCAAAAATGAAATCGAATTTTGTATCAGGTTTTATTTCTGAAAACTCATCAACCAATTTGTAATAATCTACAACTAATTTAACTTTACCATATTTTAATTGTGGTTCTTTTACAGTTGACCTTACAATAATCTCAGCATCTTTTGCTTCTATTTGAACAGTACTTTCATCATTCAATAAACTATTCCAATCTATTTGTAATGTATTACCAATAGTTATTTTTGCGGACTTTTCAAGAGGAATCCTAAATAGTTTTTCTCCTGTTTCTATACTGCAAACCATATTCATTTGGTGGTCAATGAGCCACATAGCTACTTCAGCAATTCGTGCAGGAAACTCCTCTATTTCAACACCATAGAATTTGTCAACATTTACCCTGAAAAATAAAGACACATCAATAAATTCCATGTGATGAATTCTGAGATTAAGTTTTTGTAAAGTCAAAATAACTTTCAATTCAAGTAATCTTAACTCACGATAAGTAACAATTAAAAAGTTGCCACAACCACAAGCCGGATCAAGAAAACGCAGTTGTGCAATTTTATTGTGAAAATGTGTTAGCAATTTTGGATCATGGCTAACTTTTTCGAATTCAGCCCAAAGGTCATCAAGAAATAATGGTTTGATGAGTTTTAAAATATTTGTTTCGCTGGTGTAATGTGCGCCAAGATTTCTGCGTTCTTTTGGATTCATTACACTTTGAAACATGGATCCAAAAATGGCAGGAGATATTTTGCTCCAGTCAATATAACAACAGTTTAATAATGCCTGTCGCATTTTAGTATCAAAACTTGCTGTTGGTAAAATTTCTTCAAATAGTTTTCCATTCACATAAGGAAAGTCTGACAATTGTTCGTCAAGATTTTTAAATCGTTTTTCATTAGGTGTGTTCAGCACTTGAAACAATTCCTGAAGTTTTGCTGCCAGATCACTACCGTCTTCATTAGTGCGTTGTTCTATGAAGTCTTGAAATTGTTGGTTATTAAAAATTGAAGTGTCTTCTGCAAACAAACAAAACAATATTCTTACTAAATATACTTCAAGTGGATGTCCAACATAACCAATCTCTTTGAGGCGGTCGTGCAGTTTTCCCATTAACTCGGCAGCTTTAATATTTGCAGGATCCTGCTCTTTATAGATATTCTTCTGATAGCCTAAAAGAGAACCAAAATGATGTACATTTTTTACAAGTTCGTTTAACTTAAACTCAATAATTTTATCTTCTGCCTGTCCGGCAGACAAGTCTTCAAGGTCGTAAAGTCTGAAGTTTTCAAAGTCTGAAACAAGAATAAATTTTGGTAATTCGTGTTGTTTAAGTCCAAATAAATAGTCTTTGGCTTGTTGATAGGCTTTATCGAGGTTTTTACCCCTGCTTTTCATCTCAATTAATATTGTTCCTTTCCAGAGCAAGTCAATATACCCGTCAGTATCGTTAAGTTTTTTCACCCTGAATTCAAAACTTGCGAATCTTTTTCTGCTGATGCCAAAAACATTAAAAAACTCAACCAAAAATGGTTTAGCTTCCGCATCTTCATTACAAGTGCCAGCCCACTCTTTAGAAAAGTGTAATGCACGGTCTTTAATTTCGTTCCAGCTTAACACCATTTTAAATATGTTTTTCTTTAATTCTGTTGTATATTTTTTTTGCTAATTTATATTAATTTTTCAATTGTTTTCATTATATTTTTATTTCTGGTCAGCAAAACGCCACCACGCTAAAGTGCCAACGAATCCCAATAAACTTGTTATGGAAAGGATAATATAACTGGCAGCACTTAATTGAATTCCCTCTGCTCCGGCCGGAGCACAGAATAAACCGGGGATAGCCCAGGGGAAATAGGGTCCTAACCCCAGTAAACCGGTAAAATTAGCTATAAGCAGTGTTAGAATCACAAAGCCCATTGGGAGTAAATAACCGCGGCTATAACTGGCAAAAAAAGCCACCGGCGTACAAAGCAGTAAAGTAAGAAGTGATGTTATTGTATATGTGAATGTGTAACTTATAATAGTTTCACCGGACCAGCCGGAAATGTTAATTATTTTTCCGAATATGAGTCCAAAAACAAAAAAAACGAATACAAGTAAAACACACCAGATGAGCACAACGATAAACTTTGATAAAACGATAACTGAACGTGAAACAGGTAAGGCAAGGATATCTTTTACTGTACGGTCAGAAAATTCACGCCCAAAAACCCAGCTGGTAACAAAACCAAATCCCATCAACCCGACACCTGCCATACCTTGAGTGAGAAATCCCAGATAGGTGGGCAAATCAGCTTTACCAAGTCTTAACAAAGATGCTTTGGTGCCCATCATTCCTAATTTAGCAGCTATTTCCGGGTGTTTCTGTATAAAAAACATTAACCCCATCATAAAAGGGATAAATAAAAATAACAGAATAGTAATCACAAGAATTTTTGATCTGCGGAGTTTCAGACATTCAGCTACAAAAGTTACATATAAACTCTTCATTTTACACCTCCATTCATTTCTATAGTTCTTAAAAAATAAGATTCTAAGTCTTCTTCTTCCACTTGCAATAAAGTAGGCGGGCAACCTGCATTTACCATTATTGTGGCTATGGCATCAGGGTTTCTTATTGCCATTTCGTCTTTTATTTCAAATATTCCATCTTTTGTTTCGCACACGGTGTATCCATTTTTCTCAAGGATTGAACGGGCTGATATCGAGTCATTTGCATTTATTAAAAGCTTTTTTCGACAAAGTTTTTCTAATTGGTTGGCGTTAACTTCAAGTATTAATCTACCCTCATGAATTATTCCGATACGTGTTGCAAATCTTGATATTTCGCCAAGGATATGACTGGAAATAAAAATTGTCACCCCTTGATTTGTTGCCAGATTACCTAACATTTCCCTTATCTCATGAATTCCGGCAGGGTCTAATCCATTGGTAGGTTCATCTAAAATCAATATTTCAGGATTATGTATAAGGGCTTTTGCCAGACCCAGCCGTTGAGCATTACCCAATGATAAATTTTTTGTTTTTCTATCGGCATAAGATCTTAACAATAGCTTATCAATTACTTTGTCAACTGAATTCTTATCTGAGATAAAGCGCAGTCGGCGAATGATGTCAAGGTTCTCACGGACTGTAAGGTTAGGATATGAATAGGGTATTTCTACCAGAGAGCCAATATTTTTCCATAGCTCAAGGTTATCCGCATAAACCTTTTTTCCATTAATGAAAGCAGCACCTGAAGTAGGGCGTATCATGCCAAGAAGCATACGAATAGTCGTCGTTTTTCCTGCGCCGTTAAGTCCTAAGAAACCATATATTTCGCCTTTTCTCACATTAAGCGACATCTCTGAAACAGCATGTACATCACCGTAATGTTTTGATAGATTTTCGGTTTTAATAATATCGTCCATAATTTTTTAATCTAAAAAGATTTCGCCAATTAAATAAATTTTCCCCTGTCCGCTAATCTCAACCCTGTCATTCAGATATTTACATTTTAAATAACCCTTTCGCTTTGAAAGTTGAACTGCTGTTAGTTCATTCTTGCCAAGTCTCTTAGCCCAGAAAGGTGTTAAAGTAGTATGGGCAGAGCCTGTGACAGGGTCTTCGTTGACACCGCACTGAGGACCAAAGAATCTGGAAACGAAATCTACATGATCACCTTTAGCTGTTACAATAACACCCCGGGCGTTTAGTTTAGAAATGAGTAGAAAATCGGGTATTAATTTTTTAATCTGATTTTCATTTTCATAAACTAAAACATAATCGGTTTTGCCTTTTAATGCTTCTATAGGTTTTATGTTAAATCCTTCAGTCAGTTCATCGGTCAATTCAATCTGCTCACAAACATCTGTAGGGAAATCAAGAGTTAATGAATGTTCTTGCCTCGTAACTTTTAATTTTCCACTTCTCAGGGTGTTGAAATTTATAGTATTTTCCAGGTGATGTTCATAGTTAAACAAGACAAATGCTGTTGCAAGTGTAGCATGACCGCAGAGGTCAACTTCAACGGCTGGCGTGAACCACCTGATGAAATATTCATTGCCTTGTTTAATATAAAATGCTGTTTCGGAGAGATTGTTTTCCATGGCGATTTTTTGTAAAAGTTCGTCATCCAACCATTCGTTAAGAGGACAAACTGCAGCGGGGTTTCCTGAAAAAACAGTTTCAGAAAAAGCATCGACCTGATATATTTTTAGTTTCATAAGAGCTTATATTTTTGTAAATAATTAATGAAATAATATACATCTATTTATCTGTGTAATAAAACCTGTTAACCATTCCCGGACTAATGTTTAGCTTGGATGATATTTCAACTTTTTTCAATCCTTTTAATTTTAGCTCTAATACTTTTTTTCTAATTTTTTCTTCTAACATAGGTCGAATTTCTGTCTCATATATGTTATCAGCTCTGTTTCTAACCATCCAAATGTTAGAATATTCTGAAAAGAGCTCATGTTTAAGAACAGAATTTGCAATTTCGGTTCTTTGAACTGGATTTTTTTCTGTAATGTAATTCTCTAGAGAAGTAATTTTTCTTGCTAATTCCTCAATTCTTTCTTCACTTAATTTTTCTAAAGTTGGACTTACTGTATCGTCATTAAATTCTTTTAATTTAGATAAAATATACTGGGTTTTGTTAACAATTTCTTCGTTTTTATTTTGGAAGGCTACTTGAACAGTTAAATATTGATCATTCCATTCTGCTATTTGGGTGTAACCATAACAAACATTATCATGAAAGTAGTTTAATTTTAAATTTGCAATTTCCCCAATGGTATTATTTAAAACACTTAATGCATTTTCAAATACTTGAAGTTCTTCATTTTCAATAGCTTCTTTATAAGTACGAATTTCTCTTTTATGTTTGTCAATATCGTTTGGAATAATATCAATTATGATTAGTTTCGAGCTTGTTTTAATTAAAGTTAGGAGATATTCTTTCCAAGCATTTTCAGTTGTCTTAGTCCACTCAACTTTTGTAAAAGTATTATTATTTATACTACCATAAAATATTGAGATTTCATTGTCTTTGCACCAATTTTCAATTGATATCAAAGTTTTTCGAATTTTTTCTTTGTTCATAATGTTTAATTTTTGTAATAATAATTAACATTTTTGTTCACAATTAAACTTTGTACATATTAAACTTTTGCCAATTTATATATAAATTTTCTCGGCAAATGCAATTATATGCCCGTCGGGGTCTGAAAAATAGCAAGCTTTATCACCCCAATCTCTTTCTGAGATTGGACTTATTAATTTTGCACCACTTTTTAATGCATTTTCGAATTCATACTTTAAGTCATCAACATACAAATAAAGTTCACATCTTGGTATGCCATTGCCGCTGTCGGGATGTGGCACTTTTTCGTTTAATATTTTGGCAATGCCCTTGTTTGGCATAAGTCCAAGTTTGCAGCAGTCTGACATTATAAATTCTGTCATGCCGGGGACATCAAGGTCAGGCGAACAACGAAATAACTTCTGATAGAATATACTGCTTTCTTTCTGGTTACTCACATAGAGTATTGTCTCAAAAAGTCTTATGTGCCTTATCATTAGTTTTTTGATAAAGTGAATGTTGTGATGATTGCCATTTTGTCTGAATAAGAATGTCTTATGAGAAATTAATATTTATTATTTCTTTGTACTAATATACATAAAGGTACGGTGGAAGTCTGTATCTACATAATGGAAATTAATTTTAAAATAATTAGATTCAGTACTATTGGCTTCAATATATAAACCATGATAATAGACGCCATCATGTTCTGTCTTTATTGATTTGGAAACTATATTTCCCTTTTCATCAGTAGCATCAACGGAAAGCCCCAGATCAGAGGTAGCTATCATTAACTGAATTTTTTGCACGCCATAAACAGATACATTTTGATAGGTCTCTTCCAGGCTGGTGCTTAATATGCGTTCTTCTATAATGGTATAGCCTATTTTATCTATTTCATGCTTCATGGCTATTTTGGCATTTTCCATCATGTCATTTTCTTTTTTCTCTTTATCTTTAAATTCCTTTAGTGCTGCTTCAGATAATTTCTCGCCTACACAGAGAAGCCATCTGCCATCTTTGGAGCTGCCCCAGATATCATATTTGCCGGGTTGAATTATTGCATTTCCAGTCATATACCAGATATTTTTAAAAGGAACAGGAGGGTCTAATTTTTTATATTGTTTATAATCTTTATCAACGATCTCTGCATTAGCATCAGGACTGCTGACATAGATAACCCATTTACAATCTTTCGGCTGGCTGATTTCGAATTTGCCTTCAAAACCACTGTGTCTGGCATTAAATTTACAAAGTGGAGTGTACCCTGAACTTTTCATTTCATTTTCTATATTATCGTACAAGTTATTCCACAAGCTTTCATTAGGGTCTTCTTTTACTTTTTCTTTTATAGTCATAGTTATGGCATAGCCATTCTCAGTTTTGTGTTTATTACTGAGGTTTTTGTTGTCGACAAGCGATAAATCGATTGCTACAGGGAAAGTGACACATTTTAAAGCGGTAAACTCATCTGCTTCCAATTCGAATGTTTTTTTAACCGGAGCTGATGTAAAATTGCAGGTATGAAATTCACCTGACATTATCTGGTCACACATCTTCTTATATGTCTTCCGGGCCTGATTAAGATCAGTTCCTGCATCATAACACCCTGAATAATACAAAGTACCGCGATTATCCACCATAGTATTTTCAAAAAAACCGGTCAGCGTATTTTTCGTCGTTGAATATACATTTTCACCTTCAGCATTTTTATTAATAAGATCTAATTTATCATCTTTAGAGTGATTATTACGAATAATGTACGAAAGATTCAGGAAATTATAATTTTCTGTAATCAGTATGTCTTCACGATTTATATCAAAAGGTTTCTTCTTGGTTGAAATTTGTGTTTTTTGATCGGCACAGAAGAACAAGTCTGTTTCAGGCTTATAACCAACAGGCATGGTGGCATTTTCATCCTTAGGAACAAAAAGGATACAGATTTTCTGGTCAATGTTCCTTTTGTAAAAGCCAAGGTTATACATTTTGTATTTAGAAATAGCTTTTTGTACCTCAGGATTATCACGCTTCTCCTGAGAATTTATGGCTGTGGGCCAGTTTTTTTCGCTGGCATATCTGGCAATTCTGATTGTGGTTTTCTCACCAAATTTTGCTTTTAAATCCTTTATAATATTTCTTAATTCATCATCATTACAACTCGTAATGCTGATGATAGGATTTTCAAGCTTAACAAGCTCTAACTCTTTTTGCCCGAAAGAATAATTACAAAGTATTACAATAACAATTAATGTTTGAAATAAATGATTTTTTAAGATTTTCATAGAATAATGTTTTTGTTTCAACAAAAATATTTTAATATTTCAAATTGACAAAAATATTAATGAAAAATAAATTACAACGGATTAAAAACTATAAAAGAGAAGAGGCAACAAAAAACTGAATCAATAAATCTTTTGCATTATCTTTTCCGGCATCAACAATTAAAGGATTAGAAATAGACCATTTTTTTATAAAATTTTCAACTAAGAAGTTACGAACAATAAGAATTACGGGTTTATCAAAATTGCCCATGAGCTCATTCAGGCAAGATGCCCAAACTTGATTATCCAATTCGAGAAAGCCAATTTCATCAATGACAATTATTTGAGATTCCTTGTTGTTTTCAAGTGATAAGGCTTTTTCCCCAAACTCTATACCTTCGTTTTGAAAATAAAACTTACCTGCTTTAACCATGTTTTCATTCCCGGAAGTTCGTGATAAAGCAATTCGTTCATTAGTGGCAACATTAATTATGTCATATCCAAGAAGATTATTTTTTTCATATATGACAGGAGAAATTATGCCGCCTGTTTTAATATTATTAAGCTTTAATAATTTAACAACCTCACATAAAAGAGTGGTTTTACCCTGACCTTTATTTCCAGTTATAATAATTATTTTACTCTTTTTATTTTGATTATTTACGACTTGTTCGAGCCAATAATCGGCTTGATAAACGACTTGTTGAACTACATAAACAGGTCTTTTAAAGAAATTTTTAAAGTCCGGAATACTTCCAACAACAAAGGGTAATGTGTCGAAGGCGACCTCTAAGGCTGAGGGTAACTGACTAAAAGATGTGCGTTTAAAAAAGTTTTGAATAGCAGGATTTGTAAGTTCTGTACCGATAACAGAAAACCCGATAATGATTAATGCAGCCCGCAGATTCATTTGTAATCCAATCATCAAACCACCCATGATTTCATTATTCTGAGTTTGTAATTTTGCAAATAAAAAACTGGTGAGCATTGTTATAAGTACAAAAAATATCCAGAATTTAGGTCTTTTAAGTGGCTTCAATGCTCTGCTATAACGAAGAGACCAAGCAATGATTATTATTATCCCTCCGCTGCTCCACCAGATCCAATGAGCAAAATTCATTAAAAACAAGACGACAATCATAGCAGAAATATCAAAGCCAAACCAGTAAAGTGATGTTTTTGATTTTACTGTGGTTTTTGGAGTGTAGATATTTTTTGCTTTTTTTAGGTCGGTATTCTGCAAGACGGATTCTTTATTCTGCATTTTCTTACCAATGTAAATACCCATAAGAGCTGAAATAACACCCATCAGAAAATAAACAAACCATAACAGGTAAATGGGAACCCAGATATTTTCAAAAGTTATGTTAAATTGTTTTTGAGCGAATAATGCTATGTCTTTGTACAGATTAATAAGGTTAAAGCCATAGGTTAAAATGAAGGATAATATTTTGTGTGTAAAGGTCCAGGACATGGCTAAAACACCGCCAAGTATATAAGCAAATATATTTCTTCGAAAGACCATAACAGCAATTTCTAAAAGAAGTGATTCACAAAAAATGGCTATCATAGGTCCAAAAATTACAGCACTGGGAGATACTGATTTCATCAATGCACAAATAAGCCCTGAGCGCCAGAATAAGCCTTTATCTTTCCAGATGTAGCTGACTGAAATTAAGAGAATAATTCCGATAGCTGTAAGGAAATTACTCCCAAAAGGAACGTGCAGATTGTGCAGGAAACTGCCGAACACTATTTCAGAAGACGCCCACAGGCAACCAAGAATTGCGGCTTTAAGCCATATATTGCTTATAGGTTTATTCTGAGTCATTGAGTAAACAAATCTTTTGTGCTCCGTTATTGAAGAGGTGATAGCCTGCCCCTCCTTCAGAAATTGTATGAAAGACTTTATCAGCATCAACAATACGTGTAGAACCAATGATACTGATGCCATGCTGAAATAAAATGTCTGGAATAAGGCTTGCAGTGGGGCCTACAATTATTACTTCCTTTTTCTTTGGAATCATTTGCAGTATTTCGTCAAGGGTGTTGTTCACTAAAGTGGAACCTGTAATAATTATAATGTCTGAAAATGAGAATACTGATGCAGCTTCTTCTACAGGTACATAATATTTCTGATAATCATCGGGAATTGCATTTTTGTTTAATTCAAGAACAATAAGCTTGGCAGATGTATTTGCAATATTCTTCATATAAGAATAAAATGCTCCAACAATACATACAGTTTTATTGCTATTTAAATCAACCAATTCAATGGGGTCTTTATCTGCAATTATTTTATAATTTGATTTTGCAATCAGTTCGGCAGAAACAGCATTTAATGCAGCCAGTCTTACGATATCGAGAATTTTCGAGTTTTCCGTTGAAGAAAACAAATCAAAAAGTTTTTGTCCGCTTATTTTTCCCGGTGGAAAGTTCCCGTATTCTTTCTCTCTGTTCTTAACACAACTATTCACCAAACTATGATTCGTGCCGGCAATACCACAATATCCATTAGACAACTGAACAACTGTGAAAAACAATCCAATGTTGAGTCTTGTGATAGTTGTTGTCTCAAACTGACTTTTATATTTTGTCTTTATTAATTCAAAAGTTTCATCTAATATCATTGATGTTGTATTTTGTTTTAGTTAAAAAGAAAGGGGTTGGGAAGGTATAAGGTATAAAGTATAAAGGTATAAGGTATAAAGGTATAAGGAATGAAGTATAATGGTAAATGGGTTCAGTATTGACATTGGTGCTGACTTTTAAAGATTACAAAAATATAAAAAACCATTGAGAGCTACTTCGAAACATTTTAACTTAACACTCGTTTCCCCTATACCTCTATACCTGTATTTCCCTATACCCCTATTTCCTCTATACCTGTATTTCCCTATACCTCTATACCTGTATTTCCCCTATACCTTCCTCAAAGCTACTTCCTCCCCGTTAACTCTAAAATGCCGTTGATGATGGTAAGCGGATGAGGTGGGTTACCTGGAATAAATAAATCAATATTAATATCTTTTAAAATGCTGCGGTTGAGGGCTTTACTTTCTGCAAAAATACCTCCACTTATAGCATCTACACCACAGAGTATAAATATTTTTGGGTCGGGTGTGGCATCGTAAGCTATTTTTAAAGGTTCTGCCATGTTTTCACTTACAGGTCCTGTAACAACAATGCCGTCGGCATGACGTGGAGAAGCCACAAATTCAATCCCATAACGCCCCATGTCAAAGTTGGCATTTCCACAGGCACCCAGTTCCCATTCACAAGAATTATCTCCTCCGGCAGAAACTTGACGTAATTTTAAAGAGTTTGCAAAGGTTTTTTGTATTATAGGCAGAATACTTTCTTTGTCAATTTTTATTTCAGCGTTGTCTCCTTCGCTCACAATAAGATGCTCTCTTATGTTTGAGGATATTTTATAATCTGTTGTAAATTTTATTTTTTCAGGAAATGCAAAAGCACATTCACCACAGAAGGCACATTTACCCATATCAATACTGATAGGATTTGCCGATATAGCTTCTAATGGACATAAAGCTATTAATGCTTGTTCATCAACCTTTGCAGTGCTTATTTCAGGTCTGCCCCGAAAGGGATGTTTCAGTTTTACATTTCGTAAGTCAGGAATATATTGTTTCCCGTTATGAATTAATATTTTAATTTCTTCAATCATAGGAGTTTAGGGTTTTTGTAACTCGTTATTTTTTGTTTCTCGCAATTTTTATATTTCTCGCAAAGACGCAAAGACGCAAAGGAATAAAACCGGGACATTGAGCATTGGATATTCATTATTGGATATTTAATTGTTTTTTTACTTAATTATTATTAATTCGCTTGTTCATCTATTCTATAGTTTGTTTTCCATCATTCCATCTTTCCATTATTCCAATTTTCAAATGCTCTATTGTTCTATTGTTCTAAAATTGCGTTATAGGTCGTGCCCGCAGTAACTCAAATTATAACTTTTATTATTGATAGGGAAATCGGATATTTCAACATTTCTCAGAGAAAGTTCCAGCGCTTTCCAGTTGTGCATTGAAGGATCTTTTACTTTATAATGTAATAATTCTCCTTTTTCGTCTGTGATGGCACAATGGCAAATCTCACCTCGCCAACCTTCTGTTAAAGAAATAGCAAAACTATTGGGTTTAAGACGTAAATTATAAACTGGTTTTTTAGTATTTAAAGCATCGAATGTATAATTATTCAGCAGGTTATGAATCCAGATGACAGAGCGTTTTATTTCTTTTCTTTTCAATAAAAAACGGGCAAAGACATCGCCTCTTTCAGTTAGAATTGTTTCATAAGGAAACTTCTTGTAAGCCAATCCAGGATGGGTAACTCTTATATCCCTCATGACATTGGACATGCGTGCTGAAACACCAACTGTTCCAATAAGTCTGGCTTGTGTGTTACTTATATTTCCAACAAAATCGAAACGATTCTGAACACTTGGCAGGCGGTAAGTCAGATGAGACATCTCGATATATTGCTTCTCGTAAGCACTTAATACTAAGAGTAATTGTTGTTTTAATGCTTCTGTAAAAGGGAAATTGGTGCCGCCAACACGAATAAGACTTTTACCAAAACGATTGCCACACCATGCTTGAATGAAGTTGATGATGCCGGTTCGCAAGATGCCAAAGACATTGGCGCCCAGGTAATAAGCAGCATCAATGCACAAAGCAGCAGTATCTCCTGTGTGTATAGCTATACGTTCCAATTCAAGAGCTAGTGTCCTTTCTATAAGAGTTTGTTCTGTAACTTCAATACCTGCTAGTGCTTCTATCACTTGCGCAAAAGTATTTGTGTGGCCAATAACAGTATCACCTGCTATATTTTCGGCCAGTAAATTACGTTGTAATGTTTTCTTCTTATCCAGAAATACCTGTTCTACGCCCCGATGTTGCCACCCCAACTGAATTTCCAGATGTAAAACATTTTCTCCATTACAGATAAACCTGAAATGACCGGGTTCAATAACACCTGCATGAATGGGACCTACACCAACCTCATGCAATTCTTCGCTTTTTATTGAGTAGAACGGATAATCATTTACTTTAATATTTTTATCAGCCCGGTTATATGCAAATCTGACAGGTTTTAGCCAGGGATGATCAGTAAAAGCTACGCCAAAATTTTCGTGTATTTCACGTTCAAAAATATGTAAGGCAAAAATATGCTTTGTTAATGATGCCAGTTCTTTTTTTTCATCAGCTTTCAAGATATGCGAAAAAATAATAATATCCTGCTGTATATCATCTGCTATGGCCATTATAAACCGCAAATCATTAGCATTTCGATAAGCATAATAGGCAACACAATGATTTTGTTCTTCTTGTAATAAAGTTAAAACTGAAGTAGAAAAATCAGCGTAATTCAGCGTATTAATTTCTTCTAAACCAACAGATTGTCCATTTTTAATGCGTAATAATTGATGTAATTCTGACATATTTATTTTTAGTTTAAAACAGCCATTGCAGTATGAATTAAATCTGTGAAAAATATTGGCGGATTTATTCCGAGATAGATAACCAAACCCAAAAGTACAAATTGAGAAATTGTTTCATAAGGATTTATTTTAACACCTTTTATGTCAATATTATCAGGTCTTTCAGCGTAAAGAAGGTGAAAAGAGTTTTTGCAAAACACATAAATAATTACCGTTAAAAGCATAAGAACCAAAACAGCAATAAAAATCTGATGGCCTAAAAACAACGCTTTAAAAATTAAAAACTCACTTACAAAAAGACCTGAAGGAGGAATGGCCAGAATAGAAATTGTGCCTATAATAACAGCTAAACCACCCATAGGATTAATTTTAAAATAATCACCCGTATCGTTAATCCAATAGGATTTAAAAAACTGATGAACTTGTCCGATCTGATAGAATAAGCTTGATTTTACAAAAGAGTGAAAAATAAGATGTAAGATAGCTGCATAATAACCAAGTCCTCCGATACCTAAGCCCAGAGCAACAATACCCATGTGCTCCAGACTCGAAAAAGCGAACATCCTTTTGTGATGCTTAATACGCAACAATTGAATTGCAGACATGGAGACAGATAAAACTCCGGCTATAAGCAGAACATTCTGAGCCCAATGCAGCACTTCAGTATGAGAGATAATGGAATAAACTCGGAAAAT